>SDBU01001487.1_pt1 | contig 33333 bp, 32 predicted proteins | sample 2277071 | NCBI WGS metagenome assembly SDBU01 (sample SAMN10397929, study PRJNA504765) | marine sediment metagenome | isolation source: marine sediment core GS08_GC12, 126 cmbsf | place: Arctic Ocean: Gakkel Ridge, Loki's castle | collected 2008 | reverse complement strand
ACGCTATCCCTGACTCAGCCAATGGACAGCGACTGGACCCAAATCTACCTCTATATCGCTGGCCAGAGCTACAAGCGATGGAACAAGGGTGAAATGCCATCGGATATTGCCGTAGACTCAATCAGCGACTATCAGATAGGAGAGCTAAACAGGCTTAAATCGTGGCTCTACCACCAGAGGGTTAAAGCGAGGCAAGAGAAGGACATAGCAGAGCGGAGGCAAGAAAAAGAGGAAGCCGAAGCACAGCGAGAAGAGGAGCAGCCTGCCTTGTTTGAGTTCTGAGGCCGGTATTCACCAGAGAAGGACCCGGGGGAATTCCCCGGGTCCTTTTTTTATTTTCCGCAGGTAACTAAATAAGCTTTTGTGACCTATGTACATTCTGGACTGCCCAAATGTCATCAAGTTACTTCGTCAACTTACTCTCTATGGCTACTCACAATAAGACCTGTTGTCCAACTTAATCTCATTTCGCATCTGCTGCACTTTGATATCCCACCGGTTTTCCTTAACCTTTTGCCGCGAATGCGGTATTCAAAGCCTTAGAATGTATGGCGCTCATTTCTAAGATAATGCCAACTGGCAACTTATCAATCAAAGGTATTGACAAATGTCCCCAAATAGTTTATAATCATACTCAAGTGCTATATAAGTCGCAACTTCAGTTACTACAGTTTATAAGGTATAATTATAATGGAGTGGTTAAAGAAAAAGATAAAAGCATTGCGGCAGAAGAGAGGCTGGTCACAGGAGGATTTGGCACGCGAAATATATGTCTGTCTCTCCACAGTTCAGCGCTGGGAGAAAAAAGGCGGTAAGCCTAACTACCTAGCCCGCCGAGAACTTGAGAGACTCTTCAAAGAGGCAGGAATTGAGATTGAGGAGAAATAACAGCAGAGCTAGTAAAAGTAGGCTGACGTACAGGCAATAGAAAGAACTTCTGAAAAGGAGAATCGGTTAATGCAGAACATACCCCTCTTCAAAATATACTGGGATGACCAGGATGTGGAAAAGGTCACCTCAGTCGTCAGAAAAGGTATGTTCTGGGCAATAGGGCCCGATGTTGAGGAATTTGAAAAGAAAATAGCTGAATATGTTGGTGTAAAATATGCCGTTGCCGTTAACTCGGGCACCTCTGCCTTACATGCTGTGCCTTGGCGAAAAAATATCCCCACCAGAGATAAAGTATGGGACTTATATTAGCTGCTACTGGGAGGAAATATATTTAGACGGAGAGACAATTGAAGCTAAATTGAGCAGGGCTCAACAGTCAGCTAGAAATTAACGTCATGAATTTATTAAAGAACCAACGAATGAATAAGAGACAAGAACTGCAAAGACAAACGGTGGAGAAATTTATGAGCCAAAATCATCGTCAGTTTAATGGCACAGAAGCCTTAGTCTATATCCCGGTTCACAATGAAGAGTACACCATAGCCGGGGTGGTTGAAAGAGTGAGGCAATCCTGTGGTTTTGACCTGCTGGTAATAGATGATGGCTCGACGGATTCCACCGCCTCTATTTTACAGCAGTTAGGTATCGAGGTCTTAAAGCACCCTACTTGTCTAGGCTCAAAGGCAATGCTGAGCGGCCTTCAGGTAGGGTATTTGCTTGGATATAACTATGTCATCAAGATTGATGGTGATGCCCAGCATGACCCTCAGGACATTCCTAGATTATACGAGCATGCTGTTAAGACAGGAGCCGATATAGTGATTGGCTCCAGGCATCTCCATAAATTCAATGCTAAAATCTTGAGCATAAAAGGTTCAGGTATGTGGTTTTGCTCTAAGCTAGTCTCTCTACTGTATGGGAAGCGCATTACTGATACTACCTCCGGGTTTAAGGTCCGGAACCGAGAAGCCTGTGAGGTAGCAATTCAAGCTTTTCAGGATGGAAAGCTTGAAGAACAATCTACATATGATGTTGAGGAGTTGCTTATTGCTACAAAGAGGAAGTTGAAGATGGAAGAGGTAAGCGTAACGATGCGCCCACGACAATACGGAGAAACTAAATCATATTCCAAGAGGAAATTAATCATGTTTCCGCCAAATTTGATTAGAAGCACTATAAGGGCATTTATATAGAGGATAACGGGCAAAATGAATATTTTGCAAATTGATGTGGAGGATTGGTATCAAAATCACAATATCAAGAATTGGGAACTTTACCAGGATAGGATAGTGGAAAGCACCGATAAAGTGTTAGAAATATTGCAGCAGACAAATAACCAGGCAACCTTCTTCATACTTGGCTATGTGGCCGAGCGTTTCCCTGAGCTTGTTTCAAAAATCAAGGATGAAAATCACGAGATTGCCAGCCACGGTTACGCCCATATACCACTGACAAAACAGACACCAGAGGAGTTTGAGACTGATTTTTCCAAATCCCTGCAGATACTGGAAGCAATAACTGGTAATAAAATACTGGGATACAGAGCCCCTGAGTTCACTGTATCCCAGAAGACCTCCTGGGCGATAGACATTATGCAGAAACATGGCTTGAAATATGATTCCAGCATCTTCCCGGTCAAAACCCATCTCTATGGTGTGCCTGATGCCCCATTATACCCCTATCACATCTCCTCAACTAACATCAAAACTGATAATCCTGACGGGGATTTCTTGGAGATTCCCTTATCAGTATATAGAATGCCCGTGATAAGAAATAACCTGCCTGTTGCCGGGGGATTTTACCTGAGGTTCTTCCCCTATTTTCTGATTAGACACGGCATAGAAAAGCTCAACAAACTAAATCAACCAGCAGTTTGCTACCTTCATCCTTGGGAACTCGACCCTGAGCAACCGAAGATAGATTCCCTCGGGTGGTATCATTACTATCGCTTATCTTCGACCGAAGCCAAGTTCAGGAAGTTGCTGGAGGACTTTAAGTTTACCTCAACAAGGAGGTGGCTCGAACTTGAAGGACTATAACTTGGTCAAAAAATACTTTGAAGATAGCGCCAGGGACTTTGATGATATTTACGATAATCGAGGGAATATCCTGGAAAGATTTATTAACAAGGTATTTAGAGAGGGAATGCGTGAGCGGGTTATCCTGGCACTACAAGAATGTGAAGGTAACGGCAAAACCATCCTGGATATCGGGTGCGGCTCCGGACGCGTTAGTTTGCCTCTCGCCAAAGGGGGGGCAAAGGTTACTGGCATTGATTACTCCTCGAGAATGATTGAATTAGCCCACGAATACCTGGAAAGATATGAAACGGGGAGAAGCACCAAGCTCGATGTTGAGTTTAGATGCTGTGACTTTATGGAAGACTTCAATAATGATGATTTATTCGATATTACCTTAGCATTGGGTGTGTTTGATTACCTCAAATACCCCCTGCCCTTCTTAGAGAAGATGAGAAAATTGACCAAGGAGAAGATGCTCATCTCATACCCGGCAAAGTCTGCCTTTCAAACACCCATCAGGAAGGTATGGTTATATACCAGAAATTGCCCGGTTTACTTTTATAGTGCAAAGAAGTTGGCAACAATGTATCAATCGATAGGGGTCACCAATTATCAGATAATAAAACTATCCGCTGGCTATTTAGTAAAGGCATCACTCAGATGAAAAAACTGGAAATCAGGGTTCACGAAATCAGGGGCAAGTGCCCGGTATATAAAGTGGGCGACAGGATAGTTATTGACGACCCAAAGATACTTCTGGATGAAACGGACGCTCTATGTACTCACGCACTTTCAACCTTGCTCCACTACGTTACCATACTGGGACATGACTGGTGCCCGGTGAAGCTCGGATTGACCACGCCTGATGACCCTAAGCATGCCTATATGCAGTGTGTTGACCCCGGTCAGCCGTATACCCACGGAGGCACGGTAATCTTCGAGTGCCACAGAATCAAGGGGGAGGGTGACAAATGAAGGTTGCCATAGTATTGGGCACTCGACCTGAAATAATCAAGATGGCCCCGGTAACAAGGGAACTGGAACGAAGGAAAGTAGAGTTCTTCATACTTCACACCGGGCAGCATTACTCTTATAACCTGGATGAGGCTTTCTTTGAACAGCTTGAGCTTCCTCAACCCAAGTATAACCTTAAGGTCGGCTCCGGCTCTCACGCTGAAGAGACCGGCAGAATACTCATCGGCGTGGAAAAGGTCCTGCAACAGGAAAACCCCGATGCAGTTCTGGTTGAGGGCGATACTAACTCTGTCTTTGCCGGCGCCCTGGCAGCGGTTAAGCTGCATATAGAAGTGGGGCATATAGAAGCGGGCTTAAGAAGCTATGATAGACAAATGCCGGAGGAAATTAACCGGGTTTTAACCGACCACTGCTCTGATTATTTATTCGCTCCTACTGAGCAAGCAAAGGAAATCCTCCTGGGTGAAGGCATCGCTGAAGAGAAAACCTTTGTTACCGGCAATACCATTGTTGATGCTGTCTATCAGAATTTAGAAATAGCCAAAGAGCAAGGAGGTAGCCTCAGTAGCTTGAATCTTGCCCCAAGAGGATATTTCCTGGTAACCCTACACCGTCAGGAGAATGTGGATAACCGAGAAAGATTTACCTCTATTTTGGAAGGTCTAAGTAAGATAGCGGGCGAGTTCTGCCTGCCAGTGGTCTATCCCATTCACCCTCGCTCCAGAAAGATGATAGGCGAGTTTGGCCTTCAGCCAAAAGACCTTGAGTTAATCGAGCCAGTGGATTTCCTTGACTTCTTGCAACTTGAGAGTAGTGCCAGGCTTATCCTCACTGACTCCGGTGGTGTTCAGGAGGAATCCTGTATTCTCGGTGTCCCCTGCGTCACCCTGAGGGATAATACTGAGCGTCCAGAGACAATTGAGGTTGGCTCTAACATTCTGGCTGGTGTTTTACCCGATGAAATACTCGCCTGCTCCAGAGTGATGCTTGGCAGAGAAAACAACTGGGCTAATCCTTTTGGCGACGGCAAGGCTGGAGAGAGAATCGTCGGCATACTGGAGGAGAAGATATGAAAATATTGGTAACCGGTGGGCTGGGCTTTATTGGTTCAAACCTTGTGCCTGAGCTGGCCAGAAGAGGGCACGAGGTCTGGGTCTGTGACCTGGGGCAGTCTGAAGGACCAAATTATATCCGATGTGATGTCTCTAAATACCGGCAACTGGAGAGGCTATTTAACGAGCATAAATTTGACTATGTTTATCACCTGGCGGCGGAATATGGGCGCTGGAACGGTGAAGACTACTATGAGAACCTGTGGCTGACCAATGTGGTCGGCACCAAGAATATGATTCGGCTTCAGGAAAAGGAAAGGTTCCGCATGATATTCTTCAGTAGTGCTGAGGTCTATGGGGATTACGATGGAATAATGAGCGAGGATGTAATGGATAAAGTCCCCATAAAACAGATGAATGACTATGCTATCACCAAGTGGGTGGGGGAGCTTCAGGTATTAAATTCAGCGGCTATGTTTAGCACAGAGACAGTGCGAGTTCGTCCTGTCAATGCTTATGGTCCCCATGAGCATTATAGCCCCTACCGGGGCGTAACGCCGATGTTTATCTATAAGGCGTTAAGAGATGAGCCCTACACCGTTTATCTTGGCCACAGACGCATCTTTGATTATGTTGAAGATACCTGCTGCACCTTTGCTAATATAGTCGATAATTTCAAGCCCGGAGAAGTCTATAACATAGGTGGCAGAGAAGAGTGGGAACACGAAATAAAGTATCTCTCTGACCTCATCCTGAAATACCTGGGTAAGGATGATGCCAAAATTACTTACAAAGAGGCAGAACCTTTCACTACCAGGGTCAAGCACATGGACTTTTCCAAAGCGAGGCGAGACCTGGGGCATGACCCCAAAGTCCCGCTGGAGGAAGGAATACCCAGAACTGTTGAATGGATGAAGCAGGTCTACTGCTAAAAGGCTAAAGAGGTGATATGAAAATCCTTCTGATTCAAGATACCGATTGGTTTGTGCGGGGTCCCCACCAGCAGCATCACCTTATGGAGAGGCTTTCGCTAAAAGGGCACGAAATCAGGGTTATTGATTTTGAGCTTTTGTGGAGAATGCAGGGCAAAAGGGAGTTGTATTCAAAGCGACAGGTCTTTCCTGACGTAACGAAGATTTACCCAGGCAGCCAGGTTACCGTAATTCGCCCCGCTACCCTGAAAATACCCTGGCTTGACTACATTTCCTTAGTCTTCACTCACCGGAGGGAAATTAACGCTCAAGTAAAGGAATTCAAGCCTGATGTCGTCATAGGATTTTGCATCCTGAGCACCTATCTGGCAATGAAGGCAGCCCAACGAAATAATATCCCCTTCATCTATTATCTGATAGATGTACTGCATACACTTATTCCCTTCAAACCTTTCCAACCGATAGCAGAGGTGATAGAGAAGCGAATACTCAGGAGGGCGGATGCAGTTATTGCCCATAACAGTAGGTTCAAAGATTACCTGCTTACAAAGGGAGCCAGAGCTGGTCGGACTTATCTGGTGACCGCCGGCATTGACTTTGGACGCTTTAAAGAGAACGTTGATGGGGGCGAGGTTAGAAAACAATATAATATCCAACAAGACGATTCGGTGCTGTTCTTTATGGGTAGCCTGGAACCTCTTACTGGTCTAAAACAAGCAGTTCTAGAGTTCGCCAAATTTGCAGGCGACCACAGTAAGCTGAAATTCTTAATTGTTGGCGATGGTGAGCTTTATAGTGAGCTAACCCTAATCAGCCAGCAAAATAATATGGGAAAACACCTCATACTCGCCGGGAGGCAGCCCTATGAAAGAATCCCAGAATTGCTGGCTGTTGCCGATGTGTGCTTGCTTCCCTTCCAGTTGAATGACATCACCAGGGAAGTAGTCCCGATAAAAATGTATGAATATATGGCTAGCGGCAAGCCGATAGTGGCTAACAATCTGCCCGGCGTCAGACAGGAAATGGGGGACGATAATGGCATTATTTATGTAGATAGCCCGGCAGAGGTAGTCAGAAAAGCAATCACACTGCTTGACAATGGTGCCAATCTCACTGAGTACGGCAGCAGAAACAGAAGCTTCGTCAAGAAATATACCTGGGACAACATTACAGATGAATTTGAGGGAATCCTGGAAAAGGCTACACAGGAGAAGCGAAATGAACGATTACCTAAGTGAGTATAAAGGCAAGGCCATTCTTATCACTGGTGGAGCCGGATGCATCGGGAGCAACCTTACTACAGCCTTAATCAAGGCAGAGGCAGCTAAAATTATTGTCCTTGATGACCTCTCCGCGGCTGAGAAGTGGAATATACCCACGGCTCCCAATGTGGTCTTTATCCAGGGAAGCGTACTGGACGAGGAAGTCTTAAAAAGGGCTTTCACTCAAAGGTTTGACTTTGTATTTCATCTAGCTGCCCATTTTGCCAACCAGAACTCGGTAGATAATCCTGAGACCGACCTCATGGTTAACGGGCTTGGCATTTTGAAAGTCCTGGAATACTCTCACCTAACCAGAGTGGGGAAATTCATCTTTGCCTCCTCTGGATGCTCAGTTTATGGCAGCCAGGCACCGCTTCCCCTCAAAGAGGACTTTGTTTCCCTCCATCTAGACACCCCGTATCAGATAACAAAGCTCTTGGGAGAACTCTACTGTAACTTCTTCTATAACTATTATGGCCTGCCGGTAGTTATCGCCCGCTATTTCAATGTCTATGGACCCGGCGAAATACCTGGTGCCTACCGCAATGTCATTCCCAACTTTATCTGGTGGGCACTGCACCAAAAACCGCTTCCTATAACCGGAACTGGTGAGGAGACCAGGGACTTTACCTTTGTTGAGGATATAGTTAGGGGTACATTGCTATTGGGCGTAATCACGGAAGCGGTTGGCGATGCCTTCAACCTGGCTTCCGAGACAGAAACTAAGGTTATGGACATTGCCAATATGGTAAACGAAATCACGGGCAACCATAATGGAATAGAATTTGTCGCTAGGAGAGACTGGGACAAAATCATCCGTAGGCGAGCCTCAGTGGAAAAGGCGGGAAAGATTTTAGGCTATGAGCCTAAAATCGAGATAAAAGATGGAATCAAGAAAACCTTCGATTGGATTAAGTCAAATCAGGAGAAGATAGAAGCCTCAGCCAAGTTCTAAAAGGAAATAATCATGAGGATTTTGCAGGTAACTTCTTGCTTTTATCCAGCCTGGGCATATGGGGGACCGGTGGCAGTAGCCTTTCACCTGTCCAAGGAACTGGCCAGAAGAGGCCATGAAGTAGTGGTTTATACTACAGATACTATCGACAGGAATACTAGACAGAGAACAAAATACCTGGAAATAGATGGGGTCAAGGTTTATTACTTCAGGAATATAAGCAATAAGCTGGCTTCGAGGAATCTATTCTGTGCTCCTGGTATGCTCTTTCAACTTAAGAAGGAAATTAGACACTTTGATATCGTCCACTTACAGGATTACCGCTCCTTTCAAAACATCGTGGTTCATCACTATGCGAAAAAGTATGGCGTCCCTTATGTATTGCAGGCGCACGGCTCCCTCTCAAGGACAGCAGGTAAGCGGAGGTTGAAAAAGCTATATGACAGCTCTTGGGGATACCGGCTTTTGAGAGATGCCTACAAGGTGGTCGCTCTCACCGAGACAGAGAGTGAGCAATATAAAAGTATGGGTGTAAGTAAGGGTAGAATTGAAATTGTCTCTAACGGTATTGACCTTTCCGAATTTGAGAATTTGCCGAAAAGAGGGGAATTTAGAGAAAAGCATGGCTTAAATAACAATCAGAAAATAATTCTCTATTTAGGTAGAATCCACCAAACTAAGGGGATTGACCTTCTGGTAAAAACCTTTGCTAGACTTGCAGAGAATCTTAACGAGGCTAAGCTTGTAATTGTCGGTCCAGATGATGGATACTTGCCAGCATTGAAAGCACTAATAAAAGAATCAAAGATTGAAGAAAAAGTTCTTCTTACCGGTTCCCTTTATGGAGGGGAGAGACTAGGAGCCTTTGTAGATGCCGATGTTTTTGTCACTCCTTCCTTTCTTGGTTTTCCGGTGACCTTTATAGAGGCATGTGCTACTGGTACGCCAATCGTTACTACTAAAAACGGGGACAACCTTGATTGGATTCACAATCAGGTGGGGTATGTGACTGAATATGATGAAAATCAACTAGCCCCCGCACTAGCCAAGATTTTAAATAATACAGATATAGCAAAGCTATTTCAAGAAAAAGGGCAAAAGATAACTAAAGAAAGGTTTAATTGGTCTGAAATAGCCAAGCAAGTAGAGGGTCTATATCTCGAATGTTTACAGGGTTCGGTTAATAGTACGGTGCCAAGGGGAGCTACCAATTGAATGTTTTAGTAACTGGTGCTGCCGGCTATATAGGGAGTGTTGTAACTGAGCAGTTGGTTCAGGAGTGGGACCTCGTTGTTGCCCTGGATAACTTAAAGCAAGGTCATCGCCAGGCTGTTACCAGGGAGGCCACGTTTGTACAAGCTGATTTAGCCAATTTAGAAGAATTAGACGATGTCATCCGTCACTACCAGGTAGAAGCGGTCATACACTTAGCCGCTGATTCTCTTGTGGAGTATTCTATGAACGACCCCAAGGGATTCTTTCGAAGAAATGTTATTTATGGCGTAAACCTTATAGATACTATGTTAAAGCATAGTGTCTATAAGCTTATTTTTTCCTCCAGCGCTGCGGTCTACGGTGAGCCTGAGAAGATACCTATTGAGGAAAATGATGCTACAAGGCCAATGAACCCCTATGGCGAATCGAAATTAATGTTCGAGAGGCTCTTATACTGGTACGGACAGGCCTATGGGCTCAAGTCTATTTCCTTACGATACTTTAATGCCGCTGGTGCTAGCCAGCGCTTCGGGGAAGACCATAATCCTGAAACTCATCTTATCCCCAGCGTCCTCAGGGCTGTCCTTGGGCAACTCAACGAAATCTCTATATTCGGCACCGATTATCCCACCAAGGATGGGAGTTGTATTCGAGACTATATCCATGTAGTAGATATTGCCAAAGCACATATTCTCTCCCTGAAGTATCTTGAGAAAAGCAAGGGTAGTGAAGTCTATAATTTAGGAAACGGTGAGGGTTATTCGGTGATGGAAGTAATCGAAACCGTGAGGAAGGTAACCGATACCCAAATACGAACGGTGATTCATTCACGAAGACCGGGAGACCCAGCGATACTGGTAGCCAGTTCAATGTTGGCTAAATCTAGGTTGGGGTGGCAGCCTGAATTCCCTGACCTAGAGAGCATTATTGAGAGCGCCTGGCAATGGCAAAAGAAACATCCGCATGGGTATAGCTCAAAGTAGGAGATGCTAAAAGTGCCGAGACTTGACCTTAATCTTATTTATTTCGCCCCATGTGACCGGCATCAAGGTATTGGCGGGGGGGCACGGCTAAAAAACATGCTAGATATTCTGGAGAGAGTGGGTATCAACGTCCGGCTGATTTCTTATGTACCAGCAGTAAGATTCAAAATTAAACACGAGCGAATTAGTAGTCTTCTCAACACAACAACAATTTATGTCCCCAAGTCCTTTCCGAAGTTCTTGAAAGCGCTTGCAATTCCAGTAATTTTTATGTACGGATTAAAATATGCTAAAAAAAGTGACGTTATACTTGCCCTTATACCCGGCATAGCATCCGGTTTTCCGGCGATGATTCTGGCTAAAATATTTAACAAACCATTGGTTGTTGACCACATGGATAGTAAAGACCCCGATACGCCGAGATTTATTTATAATAGTGTGTTAAAGAACTCAACCTTTGTTCTTGCCATAAGCCATTACTTAGAAGAGGAAGCTAAAGATAATGGTTGCAGAAACGTCATACATTTTCCTATTTCTATAGATACCGATGCTTTTCAAGGAGACGCTTTAGAGGGGAGAAAAATCAGGGAAAACCTGCGAATAGGGGATAACGAGGTTGTAATTGGGTATACCGGTTCTTTCTGGCATGTTGAGGGCGTGCCGATTCTCTTGAAAGTGTTCAGGAACTTAGTCAATAGATATGAAAATATTAGGCTAATGGTAGTCGGCGGAGGAGGTACCACCGAGTCAGATAATATATCACTGCTTATAGATGAACTGGGACTAAAGGAAAAGGTTAGTCTTATTCCACCGCAGCCCTATGAATTGATTCCAGGCTATCTCTCGGCGTGTGATATTGCCTGTTCGCCCAAAATTGATTGTGAGGAGAACAGAGCCGCCAATCCGATTAAGATTTACGAGTATATGTCAATGGGATTACCGATGGTTGTCTCAGCGGTAGGTGAAATCATCAGTGTTATAAAAGATGGTGTTAATGGTTTTCTAGTTAAACCCGGGGACGGAAGTGATTTAGAGAGAACTTTGGGCTATGTAATACAAAATCTGGAATCGGTAAAAGAAGTAGGCAAAAGAGCCAGAGAGGAAGTAGTTAAAAATTACAGCAATACGACAGTTCAGGAGAAAATTAGGGAGGTATTTCAACGAGAATTCGTTAATTCAACCCAGTAAATACACGAAGTGCCGACGGATTGAAGATTGAAATTTTGAGGATACAAAGAATAATGCCGAATAAGATATATGACAGGCTCTATAGCATTTATAAGCACCATAGAAGTGTAAACTTGCTTTACCATTTAGTAACGGCGAAATTATATAAACCGTCTCACCTTGCTATATTCCTTTCGGATAAGATTGATAGAAGATATCAAATTAGCGATAATTCCATCCACTGCGAAGAGGCTATCAGATGGCTATTTAGGGCGCAGGATGCTGCCAAAGTCGGAGGCGTTTCAGCCTGGTATAGCTTTAACTCTGGATGGCAATGGGCCTACCCGGAAACAAGTGGGTATATCATTCCGACCCTATTTGACTTTGCTGAATGCTTTAGCAGTTCAGTTGTTGCGTCAGAATGCCGCACGAGGGCGCTAAGAATAGCGGATTGGCTAAGAGCGCTCCAGTTGCCCAATGGAGCCTATCCCGAGGGCTTACTCCCAGGCTGTCATCTCTCGGCTGCCGATAGGGATTTGTTACTTGAGCGGTCGACCAGCTTCGAAACAGGGCAAGTGGTTGCTGGATTGAATAGAGCCTATATTGAAACTGGAGACCAGCACTACTTAGAAAGTGCTCTCAAGGCTGGAGATTGGTTATTGTTAAACCAGTCCTCTGATGGTTCTTGGTCAGTGTCGGTGCAAAACCTTCCTCGTAGCTTCGATTCTTTTATAGCTTGGCCTCTGGCCGCATTATGGCAATTGTCTGGAAAGGAAGACTATCGAAAGTCAGCCAGAAAAAACCTGGACTGGTGCCTGAGCCAGCAAAATGAAAAAGGCTGGTTTGATAAATGCAACCATAACTTGGGCGACTTACCACTGACCCACGGAATTGGATATGCCGTGCAGGGACTTTTAGAAACAGGCATCATGCTAAGAGAGAGTAAATACATAGAAGCAGCCCAGAAAACGTCTGAGGCGCTACTAAGAATATATTCAACTGGAGACTCTAAATCAGTTCATGAGCAGCAGAATGGCTTTTTACCAGCTAGATTCGACAGCAACTGGAGGAGCCAGGATAGGTTTAGCCTGCCTACCGGTAATGCTCAAATCTCAATTGTGTGGTCTAAATTATACATGATAACCGGGGATATCAGTTATTTGAATGCGGCATTGAAGGTGAATAAGGACTTGAAGTCATTGCAAAACCTGACCTCTCATAATAACGGAATTCGCGGTGGGGTAAAGGGGTGTCACCCTATTTATGGTTCCTATTGGAATCATCCTGTTTATGGTTTGTATTTTAACTTCGCATACCTCAACTGGGCTTGTAAATTTTTCATTGATGCCCTGATTGCTGAGCAAAAGGCTTTGGATAAGTTGAATGAAGGAGATGCCGATGGACAAATTAGCTCTCAAGCCTAAACTTTTCAGAATTGCTATCAAGATTGCACTAAGACTAGGCCTTTGGCCTGATTCAAACCCATTATTATATCCATTGAGCGGCGATACCTGTATTCAGTACGCCTTTGCTATTAGAAATTTGCTAAAATTAAATAAGGACAACTACCAGACTGTTCTCGAAGTAGGCTGTTGTAGGTCATCCTTGACTCCAATAATGAAGGAACTCGGTTTTGCGGTATGTGGGATTGACCTTATGCCATCACCCTTATCCTACGAAGGAGTGAAGTATATCCAGGGTGACTTCCTAACGGTAAATTTTAAAGATTCTTATGACATTATAGTGATGGTCTACGTGCTCGAGCACGTTGGTCTCAAAGGCCGATATAATTCCACAGAAGTAGAAGACGGCGACATAAAAGCCCTTGAGAAAGTGAAGCAAATCTTAAATCTTGGGGGTGTTTTGATTTTTACTATTCCTTACGGGATAGAAAAGACAGTAAAACCTCTGCATAGAGTTTATAACAGAAATGGTAGATTGTTGAAGTATGCCTATGAGAATTTTAAGGTTCAGGCCGAAGAGTTTTACAAAAACAATTCGAAAAACATTTGGGTCAAATGCGGAGAAAGTGAAGCCAGAAAGGTAATGCCATCAGAAGATAATTACGCTCTTGGATTATTTGCCTTTAGAAACAAGGTGACCCGGGTGAGGGAATGAGCAACAGATGGGAGTTCTAGGGTGAAAGTAGTCCTTGTTTGTGGAGCCAGACCTAACTTTATGAAAGTCGCTCTCCTGATGCAGGCGATAGCGGAGCGCAACATTTCCGCAAAGACGAATCTTATTGAACCTATCCTGGTGCATACTGGCCAGCACTATGATTACGAGATGTCCAAGATTTTCTTCGAAGACTTAAAACTCCCTGAGCCTGATGTTCACCTTGCCATCGGCTCAGGGACGCATGCTGAGCAGACGGGCAGAGTGATGATTGAATTTGAGAAGGTTCTCCTTAAAGAGAAGCCAGACTTGGTTATTGTCGTTGGCGATGTCAATTCTACCCTGGCGGCTGCCCTTGCCGCCTCAAAGCTTGATATAAAGGTGGGCCATGTTGAAGCGGGCTTAAGAAGCTATGATAAAAATATGCCCGAAGAAATAAACCGCCTGCTCACTGACCACGTCTCTAGTTATCTATTTACCCCTTCTCTTGATGCCGGTGAAAATCTGAAGAGGGAAGGCATAGCTGAGGACAGGATATTCTTCGTTGGCAATATCATGATTGATAGCTTGCTCTCTCATAAGGAGATAGCATCGCAGCGTCAAGTCCTATCCCAACTGGGTCTGGAGAAAGAAGGCTATGCCTTGCTCACCTTACATCGCCCCGATAATGTGGATAAAAGGGAAAACCTGCTCAAGATTATTAAAGCTTTAAGAGAAATTTCTCAGAGGATTCCCATCGTTTTTCCTGCTCACCCTCGCACCCAGAAACGAATCGAAGAATTTAACCTTCTCAACCAATTACCGCGCACCAATCACCAATTACTTCTGATTGGAGCCCTGGGTTACCTTGACTTTCTTAACCTGGAAATGAACTCCAAATTTGTAATGACTGATTCGGGGGGCATACAGGAGGAGGCGACAGTATTAAATATCCCTTGCCTCACTTTAAGAAACACTACTGAAAGACCTATAACAATAACTCAGGGGACTAATACCCTGGTCTGGAATAATACTGAAACAATTATTACTGAGGCTTTCAAAATCCTGGATGGCAAGGGTAAGAAAGGCAGTTGCCCCGAGCTCTGGGATGGTAAGACAGCGGAGAGAATCGTGGGAATGCTAACCACTTATACTAACCCGTAATATTGGGGTGTTTGAGCTATGATTTTAGACAGTAGTCCTGAAAGCAAGAAAAGGAAAGTGCTTATGGTTCCCTTTCTTTTCCCACCTACAAGTATTGTGGGAGCAGTCAGGCCTAGCAAATTTGCCAAATACTTGCCTCAGTTTGGCTGGAAGCCTATCGTATTGACTCCAGAGCGAGTGAGGGGGCTACCTCAAGTTTCACCTATAACAACCAGTAGCGAAGCAGATATTGTAAGGATACCCTATTTCTCCCTGGGCAATTTTATCCGGGAGAAACTAATCGGTAGTGGGGATAGATTGGGTCAAGAAAACGGAGGAGGCGGTTTGCCTGGAGGAAATGTGTTCTATAGAGCGTTACAGCGAATTAGCCCCATTTATTCACACTCTACACTATTCCAATTCTTGCTAGACAGCGCAGATTGGTATTTTCGCACTGTAAGAAGGGGGATGCAAGTAGTCGCCGAACATAAGATAGATATAATCTTTAGCTCATACCCCCCGTCAGTGTCGCATCTGGTTGCTGCCCGCCTTCATCGCAAAACAGGAATCCCCTGGATTGCTGAACTAAGGGATCTGTGGAGCTCAGACCCTTATCCTGATATGCAGAGGGTCCAACCCTTCCAATTCCTGGAAGAGCAGATAGAAAAAAGGGTGTTGAAGAAGGCAACTTCCTTAATAACATCTACTTCACTGTGGGCGCAGTGGTTGGAGGCATTACATTCAAAGAGAGTGGAAGTAATTCAAAACGGCTTTGATGAAGAAGATTATGTTGAAGATATTCCTTCAACCTCTAGATTTACTCTTACCTACACTGGAAGCATAGTAGATACTATAAGACGAGACTCACTTCTGCTTCTTCTTGAGGCAATATATGAGCTACGTCGGGAAGGAGGTATCTCTGCTACTGAGTTTGAGGTTCGCTTCTTTGGAGATAACTCTTTGGCAAGCCTCTCCCCCTTTGTTGAGAAGCACAATCTTGAGGATATAGTTAAGATTTACGGCTTCATACCATTCAAAGAAAGCATCAGGAGGCAAAGGGAATCCACTGTGCTCCTGCTGCCTAGTTGGAATGACCCCCGAGACGAAGGGACTCTTACTGGTAAAATACATCAGTATTTAGGAACGCAAAAGCCTATTTTGGCTATAGCTTTTAAGGGAGGAGCTATTGATGAACTGCTAACAGAAACGGGCACTGGTGTGGTAGTTAACACAGTAGATGAAATCAGAGCTCTCCTGTCCTTGTGGCTAAAAGAATTCAGACAATCAAGGAGTATCAGCTCTCATTACAGACCTAACTCAAATATTTACGACTATACCTGGAGAGAGCAGACACAAAGGCTGGTACGACTATTTGAACAGAAGGCCTCTACTTGTTAGAGCCTATATAATTTGTCTCTAAGGAGATATGATGAGCTTGTTCACAGGTTGAAAAAATGAATATCTGTATGATAGCTTCAGGGTATCCCTGTCATTCCAAGCCAGTTCTAGATATTTTTATCCATGAACAGGCGAGAGAAATGGCAAAACAGGGGCTGAAAGTTCACGTAATTACTCCGGGCAATAATGATGACAGCCCAAGAGAGGAAACTATTGAAGGGGTGCATGTTCATAGAGTGATGAACGGCGACTTCAAGCCGGCTCGTCTTATGCCCTTTGTTTTTGCCGTAAAAGTTATGAGGGAGGCAGCCCGGTTAAACAAAATAGAGAAATTTGATGTTGTCCATTCACAGTTTGCCGACCATGCCGGCTTTGCCGGGGCGGTAACATCCGGGATTTTAAGGAGACCTTTCGTACTCACAGCGCATGGTTATGACATAAGTTATAGTAAAGAATTAGGCTATGGTATAGGCACAACCTGGCTAGGGCGAATTTACGTGTCCTTCATCCTTAAAAGCGCTGATAAGATTTGTCCGGTGAGCAATGCTTTAAAGAAGCAATGTATCACCAAGTGGCACATTAATCCCAAGAAGTTAGAAGTGCTCCACAATGGATTTTACATCCAAGAACGACCAGAAGAAGATGAACTAATTAGGTTTAAGTCAACTCTAAACATAGATGATAAGAAAGTGATTCTTAGTGTTTCCTCGTTAATAAAAGGAAAAGGACAGCAGAATATTATCAAAGCTTTGCCAGCCGTTATTAAGGAAGCCCCGGACGCTATCTTCCTTTTAGTGGGCGAAGGGCCTTACTTGCCAGCATTAGAACAGCTAATAAAGGAATTAGGCCTGGAAAGCTATGTAAAAATCACCAATAGGTTTGCCGATAGAAGTGAATTACCAGTGTTTCTCAGCATTTGTGATGTTTTCGTATTAGCGAGCGTGCTGGAGAGCTTTGGCATAGTGTATCTTGAGGCACTGGCTTTGGGTAAACCGGTAATAGGTAGTCGTGGGCAGGGCGATGAGGATTTTATTATAGATGGTGAGAATGGCTTCTTGGTAGACCCTGCCAATACAGATGAATTAGCCAGAAAGATAATCATTCTATTAAAAGACAAAAATTTAAGGGAAAGCATGGGTCAGAAAGGTAAGAAAGCTGTGATGGAAGGCTATCTATGGAAACACAATGTGGAGAAACTTGTAAGAACCTATGAGGAACTTATTAAGCGATGAATACTTGCCCAATCTAGTCAGCTCTGATGAAGAGCTTCAAGATACAAGAAGTGATTTTGAGATAGGCTATTAAGTATGAGCACAAGAAAGATATCCTATACGGCATACCCAAGGCTTTTCTTGGAAGCAGTCATATTCGTATTTTACTGGTTACTTGGGAAGAGAAGGGATTATTATAAAGCGGATATGCTTCCGAACCCTGAGCAACCCTCACAAGTTTGGGATTCACTATATTCAGAATTTCAGACACATTACGCAGATATTGAAGAACTAAAAGAAAGCTATGAGAAGAAGGAGCAAACCACATCAGCATTCCAGTCTGTGATAGATTTTGCCAGAAAGTTCAAAAAGCCAAGAATCTTGGAGGTGGGTTTTGGGAGAGCAGGAGACTTAGTAGCCATCAAAAAAGAGTTAAAAGATGTAGAGCTATATGGTGTTGAACCCTCAAACACTTCACTAGAGCTTGGTGAAAAAATATCCAACTTACTGGATTGCGACTTGAATTTGATTGAAGGTGATGCTTATCACTTACCATTTCAGGATAGTTTTTTTGATATAGTCTTTGTTTCACAAGTTTTTGAGCACTTGTGCCAACCATCAGATGCATTGAAAGAACAAATCAGAGTTATTAAGAATGGAGGATACCTAATAGTAGGTGTTCCACAACTATATCATACCCATACGATTATAAAGCACGCTGTTGTGCGTGCGCGCGTGGTTCAAGGTGAACTTGGAGAGATAGACGAAACAGAATATAGTGCTAGAGAATTAAGTAATATGTTGACTCTCCACGGCTTGGAGGTAAAGGAGATTGTAGGGAGAGGCTCTTTATTTGATAACTGGATATGGAAGCAAATGCTTCGTTTCCTCCCAAGGACTTCAAGGTTTTTGAAACGTCATCTTCACAAGTATTTTTCTGGGTCTCTAATTATCACTGCTAAAAAGGGTAGGGGATGATGGTTGATTGGAAATTATGGGGAATAATGGTGTACATAAGTAGGTTGATTCAAAATCTATACAGTCTCATTATGATGCCTCTCCGAAAATATAGTTTCCGTATGATTATCCGTTTTCCTTTCTCCAGCTTCTACTTTCGCCCACTGTTTCTCAATGAAGTGTATATGGCACTTGGATTTTGGGAGCCTTACGTGCGTAAGACCCTTATTCTAAACAAAGGTGATGTTTTTGTTGACGTAGGCGCCCATATAGGGTACTACACATTATACGCATCCAGGAAAGTGGGAAAGGATGGGTCCGTTATTGCTATTGAGCCGGATGAAAGGAATCTGTCGGTCTTGTATAAGAATATAAAGGCAGCGGAAGCGAATAATGTGCGTGTTATTGAAGCAGCGGCTGGTTCTGAGGATAGCTCTCTGTATCTGGTGCCTCGACAAAATCCTCTTGTTACCGGAACAACAAAGGAAGGAGGGAAGTATTTTGAACAAAAAGAAATCAAAAGTATTTGCCTAAATAGCCTCATAGGAAGTATAAGTGTAGGTGAGCATTCTAGAGTTTTCATAAAGATAGATGTGGAGGGGGGCGAAATAGATGTAATTCGAGGAGGCTTATCTTTTGTAAAGCGCTACCATCCAATCCTAATCATTGAATCATGGAAACTGCCTCCGTTACAAGAAGCTCTCGAAGAAATAGGATATAATTGCTCTCGTCTATTTAGGACTTATTACTATTTCTCACCTGTAGAAAATTCTTCAAGATACAATATCCCAGGGTGAATAGGACAAATGAAGAAAGAAAAAGATAAGGCCTTGCCGGGGTTGGAACAGAAGATTAAGGATAAATCTGCCAGGATAGGCATAGTAGGGCTTGGCTATGTCGGACTTCCTCTGGCGCTGGCTTTCTCTGAGGCAGGTTTCAGGGTTCTAGGGTTTGACATGCAAGAAAAGAGGGTGAATTTGGTTAACCGAGGCAGGTCTTATATCGCTGATGTCTCTAATGAGCACCTTTCAACTATGGTGGCAAAGAACCTTTTAGAGGCGACCACAGACCAAAAGAGACTTGCAGAAGCAGATGCCATCTGTATTTGCGTTCCGACTCCGTTAACCAAGGCCAAGGAGCCAGACCTTTCCTCCGTCATTCATGAGTCTGAAGAGGTATCCAGGCACCTAAGGCCGGGGCAATTGGTGATTTTGGAAAGTACTACCTATCCTGGTACCACAAGAGAGGTAATGTTGCCTATTCTGGAGCGCTCGGGGTTAAAGGGGGGCTCAGATTTCTATCTGGCTTACTCTCCGGAGAGAATTGACCCTGGGAGTAAGAGGTATAATATTCGGAATACTCCAAAGCTGGTGGGTGGAATAGATTCTCAGTCTACCGAGCTTGCCGAGCTTCTCTACCGTCAGATAGCCGAAGTGGTAGTCCCTGTCTCTTCCCCTGAGGTGGCTGAGATGACCAAAATATTTGAGAATGTCTTTCGTAGTGTCAATATCGCCCTGGTAAATGAGCTTGCCCAGCTTTGTGAGAGGATGGATGTGAGTGTCTGGGAAGTTATAGCTGCTGCTTCCACCAAACCTTATGGTTATATGCCTTTTTATCCTGGAGCTGGCATAGGAGGGCACTGTATTCCCCTTGACCCCTACTACTTGGCCAGCAAGGCCAGAGAGTACGATTTCCATACCAGGTTTATTGAACTAGCCGCCGAAATCAATGAGCAAATGCCCTATTATGTAGTTTCACGTATTATCGAAGCTCTAAATGCCCAAGACAAAAGCTTAAATGGCGCTGAGATATTAGTTCTGGGAGTAGCTTATAAGAAAGATGTGGCGGACTTCAGGGAATCTCCTTCCCTGAAGCTAATCCAGCTTCTTCATGAAAAGGGGGCCAGGGTAAGCTATAATGACCCGTTTATACCACAAATCCAGCTTTCCCATGGCACCCTATCATCAGTGGAGCTTGGTGCCCAATATTTGTCCTCAGCGGATTGCGTAGTGATAGCTACCGACCATAGTAGCTATCACTTGGAGCAGATTGTAAGCCGGGCAAAATTAGTCTTCGACACTAGAGGAGTAACCAAGGACTTGAAGCAGAATAATATCGTCAGACTGGGTGAGTAATGTAATGATAGAAAACAGAGGGAAAAAGTTCACCTACAATTATTACGAGGAGTTTGTCTGTCGCTTGCGTGAAGCCTATCAATTCACCACTTTCAAGGAAGGTAAGAGAATCTAAGGGGTAGATAGACTACTTATCATGAGGCATGATATTGATATGGACTTGGAAGCCGCTCTCAGAATGTCTTCACTAGAAAAAGACCTTGAAATTCATGCCACCTATTTCTTCATGGTTCGTTGCCCTTTTTACAATGTCTTTAGTGGCAATGGTGCAGAACAAGTGAAGCAGATATTAGCAGATGGACATCACTTTGGGCTCCATTTTAATTGCTCTTTGTATGAAGCTATCTCTGTTGATAATCTTAACTATTATATTTCAAGAGAATGCGAGCTACTGGAGAAATTTTTTGCACGCCCTATCGAGGCTATCAGTTTCCATCGTCCCAGTCGCTTGGAACTGGGGGGGGTGGAGTTGGAGAGATGGCCTAATTCTTATGAAAGGGTGTTCTTAGAAAAGTTTAAGTATTTTTCTGATTCAAGAGGCACCTGGGCTTATGGTCATCCTATGGAGTCAGAGGCTTTCTCCAAAAGGGAGAATCTCCACATATTAGTCCATCCCCTATGGTGGACTGATATACCGGTGGCTCCGTATGAGCGTCTCGTTGGTCTCATTGAGCAGATTGGCTATCGCGCTGAGCAATATGTCTCCGAGGATTGCCAAGTGTGGAATGAAGGCAAGGCAAAGGAGAATTCTGAATGAATAGAGGCAAGTACTATAGTGACATAACCACTTGTTCACAAGCACTTCAAACACGCTTATCTCTAAACCGCCAATTAGGTGTCTCTGACTTTGATGGTTGGGTACTTGGACAATTACAACCAAAACAAGGGGAGTGCATCTTGGATGTTGGCTGTGGCACTGGCAAGTTTGCCATTCCTTGTGCCCAAGTTGTTGGAGACAAAGTAAGCGTGACGGCTTTAGACGTGTCGCAAGAGTCCTTAGCTAAGCTTAAAGCCCAGTGCCAAGCACGAGCTTTAAGGATCAAAACAATATGTGCACGGATGGAGGAGTTGACGCGGTATGTAGGCGAAGGCATCTTTGATGCCATTCTCTCTTCATACGCCTTATACTATTCAGAAAAGCCCGAACAAACTATCCATGACGTATGTCGGTGCCTCAAGAGAGAAGGGCGCTTGTTAGTAGTTAGTCCTGACCAAGGAAACAACCAAGAATTCTTGTCTCTTCTGGAGCCTATCACTGGTATCCCGGAGACTGCAATATATAATCAGAGTTTTACCTATAAAATAGTAACCCCTGTGTGTAAAACGCTATTTAAGGAGCTAAGAGAGGAACATTTTGAGAACTCTATAATTTTCCCAAATGCTCAACTGCTTCTAAAATATTGGCGTTCTGGAGGATATTACCACGCTGAGACTGAGGAGTTTGTCAGAAAAGCTGTGGCATCATACTTTTCGGAACACTCCGAATTTATCCTACATAAGCGTGCTGTTTCAGTCCTCGCGGTTGGAGTAAAAGCATAAATGAATATGTTTCAAGAGAGGTGAAACACGGAAAAAAATATAGCTGTCATAGGTTGTGGTCACTGGGGGAGGAATTTGGTTCGCAACTTTGCCGAACTTGGTGTCCTTCATACCATCTGTGACGCAGATCCCAAGGTATTGGAGCAACTTGTCTATCAATACCCTGAGGTAAATACCGAGACGAATTATCAGCAATTGCTCGGTAATAAGGAAGTAAAGGGAGTAGTTATCGCCACGCCAGCGGCGCTTCATTACTCTATGGCAAAAGAAGCCCTGGGCGCCGGTAAGGATGTCTTTGTGGAAAAGCCATTCACTACGAGCAGTAAGGACGCTGAAGAATTGATAAGGTTTTTCACCGAACAAGGAAGAATTTTAATGGTTGGCCATCTACTTCTTTATCACCCGGCAGTTCAAATATTGAAAAGGTATATTCAATCGGGTGAGCTTGGTGAAATTTACTATCTCTATTCTACAAGGGTGAATCTGGGTCAGATACGACGGGATGAAAATGCATTATGGCGGCTTGTTCCTCATGACATCGCTATGTTTATCTATTTGCTTGAGAAGTCTCCAATAATTGTCTCTGCTCAGGGCTCCTCTTACCTTCAACCTGATTTTGTTGATGTGGCGTTTGTTACACTGAGGTTTGGAACCGTATTAGCTCACGTTCATGCCAGTTGGCTTGACCCCCATAAAATACGTCAGCTTACTGTAGTAGGAAGTAAGAAGATGGCTGTATTTGATGATATGGAGACAAAACACAAGTTAAGAATATATGACAAGGGTGTAGTAAGCAATACTCTGCTGACCAGGGCTGGACAAGTTGTCTTTCCACAAGTCCCTCTTGCCGAACCCTTACTTCTTGAATGCCAGGAATTTATTGAGTGTATGAGAGAGCGTAGAAGGCCATTATCAGATGCCAGGTTGGGACTACAAGTTGTGGAAGCTTTGGAAGCGGCTCAGCAATCAATGGGGAACGAGAAGAACAAATTTTGATTCTGGAGGAAGAAATGGGAACTTATGTTGCAGAGACTGCCAAAATTGGTAAGGGTTGCACAATTGGGCACAACGTGGTAATTCTAGACAATGTCCAAATAGGAGATAATGTTTACATTGGGCACAATGTAGTTATTCATGAGGGAACAAAGATTGGTAATGGTGTATTTATTGATGATGCTTGCATTCTAGGTAAGATGCCAAGAACAGGTGTTATCAGTCGTTATAAGGCGCCGGAGGAACTGTCTCCACTCGAGATAGGTAACGATTGCATCATACATGCCGGTGTTATTCTATATGCGGGGGTCAAAATAGGCAACCAGGTTCTAATAGGTGACCTCGCTTCGATAAGGCAACATAATTCCATTGGAGACAAGACAATTATTGGCCGGCTTACATCGACTGACCCTAAAGTGACAATAGGTGCTCGTGTGAAGGTGGAGGCTGAAAGCCTTATCGCCTTGAATACAATAATTGAAGACGATGTTTTCGTAAGCGATGGTGTGATGATTGCTGATAATGATACTATGGGGAGAGGAGGAGAAAGTATAGGACCACACATTAAGTGGGGAGCTCGGATTGGCATAGGTGCAATACTCTTGCCTGGTGTAGTCATCGGAGAAGAGGCAGTGGTAGCTGCTGGCGCAGTGGTAACGCGTGATGTGCCCGATAGAAAGCTAGTTATGGGTGTGCCAGCTAAAGTAGTGCGTGATGTACCGGAGGACGAACTCCTTGCCCCAAGGGAGACGCTGTGAAAATCCCCTTAGTCGACCTCAAGGCTCAATACAACTCAATAAAAGAAGAAATTGACACTGCTATCCAAAGGGTTATTGAGCAGGAACAGTTTATTCTGGGGCCTGAGGTTAACGCCTTTGAAGAAGAGATTGCTGCTTACCTTGGTGTAAAGTACGCGGTAGGGGTTGCCTCAGGTACCGATGCACTGCAGCTGGCTCTTCTTGCCTGTGATATCAAGCCTGACGACGAGGTCATCACCACACCGTTTACCTTCATCGCCACTGCCGAGGCAATAACTCAGTGCGGCGCAAGGCCGGTGTTTGTAGACATAGACCCTAAAACCCACAGTATTGACCCGGCAAAGGTCGAACCCAAAATAAATGAGAAGACCAGGGCCATCCTTCCGGTTCATCTTTACGGTCAACCTGCTGACATGACTCCTATTTTGCAACTTGCTAAGAGATATAACCTAAGGGTCATCGAGGACTGCGCCCAGGCTCTGGGGGCTAAGTACAAAGATAGGAGGGTGGGCTCTTTAGGTAATGCTGGGTGCCTCAGCTTTTTCCCCAGCAAGGTGCTCGGGGCTTACGGGGATGGAGGAATGGTGGTAACCAATAACCCGGAGGTTGCTGAAAAGATAGAGATGCTCCGAAACCACGGTTGTAAGGAAAAATACTACCATCTTATTCCCGGATTTAACAGCCGTCTTGATTCCCTTCAGGCAGCTATCCTCAGGGTTAAGCTAAGACACCTTGACGAATGGATTGTCCATCGGCGGCAAAAGGCAAAGCTCTATTCTCAGCTTCTCGACAAGATAGACGGTATTGAGCCGCCTTATGTAGCCCCTTACAGTTATCATGTCTTTAATTACTATACTGTCCGTCTAAGGAATTCTCGGGGGGAACGGGGCGAGCTTCAAAAAGCTCTTAGCTCTAAGGGCATTGCCACAGCCATCTATTATCCCCTTTCCCTTCATCTTCAAAAAGTCTATCAACCCCTGGGCTACAAGGTAGGTGACTTCCCGGAGAGTGAACGTGCCCAGGAACAGGTTCTCTCTCTACCTATGTATCCGGAAATCAGCCAGGAGCAGATAGATAAAATAGCAGGTGAAATTAAGTCGGTAATTTCCAAGGCGAAGTTTTAGTAGAAACTGGAATAATGAAGAAGATTAAGATTTTTGCTTTAGTTGAAGGGAAACTCATCGATAAGCTTAGTGATAGGGTTAGTGGGACGTTCATACGCATTCATTACATCCTGAAGTACTTAAAACAGAAGGAAGATGTCGAGTTAGTGTATATCCCCTTCGAGTATAAGCAGGAATATGCGGAAGGCTATTCCAGAATCAATTATCTTATCGATGTATTCTATCATTTTGCTATTCCCTTCTTATCATGGCTGTTTATCCTTTTCCGGCGCCCTGATTTTGTTTATTTTTCATATCCGAATGTTCTGTATCATGAAATATTTACCGTCCCGTTATTAAGATTTGCGAAGATGATTGGGGTGAAGCTTCTGATGTATGCGCATGATTGGGTGGAGCAGAGTGAGGTTATGGGGCTGGGTAAGAGCAAGACTTTGTCTGAGGAACTGGAGAGGGAACTGGTCAAGAAGTCTGATATCCTGGTGGTGGTGGCGAGTAAGTACCCTGAATATGAAACAGCGGTGCTCCCCGGAGGACTTGAAGAGGAGGAGTTTGCTAACCTGAGGTATGAAATTCATAAGGACAGGTTTAATATTGCCTTTACTGGCGCTATCGCGCTGAATTATGGCATCAAGCTTCTAGTTGACTCGGTTATCATGCTGCATGAGAAGTATTCACATATAAGGCTTCTCCTTTTCGGGGCAATGGCTCCCCTGGATGAAGAAACAAAGAGGAAGATTGAGCAATCAGAGTTTATCATCCACCAGATTATCCCAAGAACAAAGTTAATCGCTCATTTTTCTGAAGTGGATGTATTTGCCTATCCGGCTAATCCCGATATCCCTTATCTTTACAAAACCAGGTCAACCAAGTTCTTTGAGTACATTGGCTCAGAGATTCCCTTTATAGCCACGCGGTGTGAGGGGTTAAAGATGGTCAGCGATGGGAAGGGTTTCTTATGGGTTGATTATTCCGCGGAGGATTTTTATGAGAAGCTGGAATATCTGCTGAAGAATCCTCAGGAAAGGTTGAGATTAAGTAAAGAACTACGTGAGCTGAAAAAGGATAACACCTGGCAGAAAAGGGCTGACACATTACACGATATAATGGTAGAGCATTTAGATGAACAAGGAAGGCCGTAAAATGCTAAGCTCGGACTTTGTGTGTCCCTGCTGTCATTTAACCTTAGAACTCAGGGAAAAGTTTTGCTATTGTAAGAGCTGTTTAAGACGATGAAGATTTGTTATTTTGGCAATCCTCAAAGCATCCATCTGCAGAGATGGACGAAGTATTTCATAGATAAAGGACACGAGGTCCATGTAATTACACACGAACCGGCTGAAATTGAAGGTGCCCATATTTATGATATCTTCTCTCCAACTTCGTCTTTTTTCTATAGAATCCCTATTATTGCTCGTATCTTCTATTTTTTACACGAGCACTATCAAACAAAGAAAATGAGAAGACTTCTTCAAGGGATTAGACCAGACGTATTAGATGCCCATTATCTCACAAGCTATGGGATTCCGGCCTCGCGTTTACGATTCCATCCTTTTATCATATCCATTTGGGGCAGTGATGTTTTGCTGGCACCCAAAAGGTTTGGCAAAAAGCACGTTGCTTTAATGAAGAAGGCATTGAGAGAAGCCGATGTGATAACTTGTTCTGGTGAACATTCAAGAGAGGCAGTAATAAAACTAGGTGAGGAGCCGGAGAAGGTGAAGGTAGTCCTTTTGGGCGCAGACACACGAAGATTTTATCCCCAACAAAAGAACGAGGAACTTAGAACGGAGTTGAGAATAATAGATTCACCGACGGTCGTCAGCATTCGGAATTTGAAGCCGGTATATGATATAGAAACGCTTATCAAGGCTATCCCTTTAGTTTTATCTGAAGCCCCTGACACAAAATTTATAATTGGTGGGGAGGGGTCACAGAGAGATTACCTTGAAGGGCTGGCAAAATCCCTTGGCATATGGGAGAGCATAAGATTTATAGGCTGGATAGCCAATAATGAGCTTCCTAGATACCTGACATCAGCAGATATTTATGTTTCCACCTCCCTCTCCGAAAGTGGCCCCTCTGTTAGTTTACTAGAAGCAATGGCCTGTGGGCTTCCGGCTGTTGTTACTGATGTAGGTGATACTAGAAAATGGGTAAGAGATGGCGAGAATGGGTTTGTAGTTCCGATGAAAAGCCCTGAGTTGTTAGCTGAAAAGATTGTTTACTTGCTGAAAAATGAAGACCTCAGGAAGAAAGCTGGGAAAGCTAACAGAGAACTAGTTAAGAAAAAGGGCAGCTATGAAAAGGGGAGGAGAAAGGTAGAGAGGCTTTACGAAGAACTTAAGGAGGAATTCAAGGAGACTTCAAAATGCCAGGTATCAACTTAATATTTAGTTGGGACAAAGATGTTGAAAATTGGAGTAATCTGTTCTTGAAAACTCAACATCTGGTCAAGCATAACCAACAATATAGTCAAAAGACCATATTATCTGACAGGTCTTGTATTATAGGTTGCACAAAATATGAGAGCTATCCACTATCGTCGTTTGATTTTAATAACTATAAAATTATTATTGATGGAATTGTGTATAACAAAGATATAAAAACTGTTCAATCCGAATTATCGCATATTGCATCATTGTTTGATTCTGATAAGATTAAGACAGAAGTAAAAGAGTGGATATTAAATTCGGATGGGGAATATAATATTTTATTTTATGATTCTAAAAACCGAAACTTATATTTATTTAATGATGTTTTAGGGAGGCTTCCACTATATTACTATGTAGACAATAAAATTGTTGTTTTATCTAGAGAAATTAACTTTATTACTCCATTTGTGAATGAAATAGTATTTGACAAAGATACACTTGCAGAATATCTTTTGTTTTCTGCACCTTTGGAAGATAGAACTCTTATTTCCAATGTAAAAAGACTCAAATCTGGTACATTAATGAAAGTCAAAGGTAATAATAAAGATTTAAGCTTTTCACGAATACATATATTCAATCTCGACAAAAGGAAAAATGCCGGTAAGAGTATTAAGGAAAATGCTGCTGAGCTAAAAAATATATTTCTTGAAGCTTGTCACGATAGAATTCAATCATTAAAACAATTAAATATAATATTATCTTTAAGTGGTGGATTAGATTCTAGAGCAGTTGGGGTGGCTTTAAGGGAAAACGGCGCATCGTTTTCTGCTGCAACCCATTTTGATTGTGAGAATGACCCTGATGCTGAAATCGCTAAAATAATTGCTGAAAGATTGCAAATTCCGTGGAAATTATTTGAAATCCCGAAAACTGGTATAAGAGAGATAGAAAAACTACTCCAATATAAAGGCGGGTTAAATTATGTCGGTGTGAGTTTTTTACTAAATTATTTTGAAGATATTAAAAAGAAATATGGAAGCAATATCTCATATTGGACAGGAGATGAAGGAAATGCCTCAGTGGCAGATAATTACCTGCCGAGGCAATTACACAACGTAGATGAATTGGTCAACTATATCATAGATAGTCGCGGAGTAACTAATTTAGAAAGAATAGAAAAATATTTAGATATTGATGGGCAAAGGCTAAAGGATAAAATTAAGAATATTGTTCTGCAATACCCAGAGAGAGACTTAAATAACAAATATTTACATTTTTTCCTTTTTGAGTATTTATTTAAGCTTCAATACGAAGGAGAGGATAGAAATAGGATTTTCTTTTGGTCAGTTGCCCCTATGTATTCGATTTCATTTTTTAATTATGCCTTAAATATTCCGAATAATCAAAAGAAATATCATAGCTTATATAGAGAATTTTTAAATACATTGTCTCCTGAGATTGCAAGGATAAAGAATGCAAATTGGAATTATCCAGTGACTTCAAGAAGGAAAAGGTTAATACTGAGAGAAATTGAAGCATGGTGTATTAACAAAATCCCATTCACTTTGCGTAGTATGATCAGACAGAAAATGTCTACTAAAAAGACAGCTTATAGAATTGAACCAGAATTGAAACAGTATTTAATAAATATTTTTAAAACATCGCCGACTATATCTGAAAACTTTTTGAATTCTGGCCTTGAAACCATTTTAAGTGATGAAATTCCACAACTTGACTTTTGGAATTTGTTAACAATAGTCGCTTTTATCAACAAGATAGAGAAGGAATTCAAAGGTATGTCAATAACTGTTAGGTAGGCAAAGTTTCACCTCATAATAGCCATAGTGGTTAGTATAGGGAATGATGGGTGGTGGATGTCGGCCACGATTAGATACATTGAGGAGAGACTATTTTGAGAAGTCAGAGTGGATGCATCAGTAACTAAAAGCTTATTCGAAAGGTATCCATTAATGGTATATTAGACAAATGGGCGCTCATTTGAAAAGCAGACTTATCACACCGGACGATGGCCAAGACATCTTAGAACTGAACCAAAGGGTTAACGAGCAAAGAGGCTACGTTGTCAATCGCTCAATCAGTCATTGGGCTTGGGAATATTGGGACAATCCGACAGGGATAACTTGCTCGTTTATTGCTGAAGATAATAACAATATTGTGGGGCATAGTGGATTGCTCCCTGCCTGGATGAACATAGCGGGCAAAAAAATTCTCGGTGCCCAGTCGGTGGACACAATGACTCATCCTGCCTATAGAAAACAAGGCGTTTATACCTCTTTAGCAGAAGAATGCTATACCTATGCAGCTTCCCAGGGTATAGAGTTACTCTATAGGTTCCCCAATGCTCAGTCTTACCCATTGGCGCTAAAGCTTGGCTGGTCTGATTTAGGAAGACTCCCTTGTTTGCTGAAGACACTCAATCCTAAATCAATAATCCGCTCTGGCCTGATAAACCTCCCTCACCTATTAAAGACTGCTAGTCCTAGAACTATAGTCCAAAAGGGAACGGTGTCTAGAATAGTTACAGCCATTGCTGAAAGGTATACTCCGTTCTTATTGAAATCACGAAGGAGTAGCCGAGCATCTGAAGCTGTTGGACATGTTAGGATTGAAAGGATACAGTCTTTTGATGCTCGCTTTGATGATTTATGGTCAAAGGTAAAAAATGGGTTTCCCATCAGTGTATGGAGAGATTCCGAGTATCTGAACTGGCGTTACCATTCCCATCCCAAGGAACAATATACTGTTTTAGCCGCTGAAGAAGACTGCGTTTTGGTTGGTTTCATAGTGGTGAAGTGCCACTTCGGGGAAATTAACACTGGCTATATAGTTGATTTCTTATCTTTCACGGAAAAAGAAGGCGCAGCCTCACTTCTGGTATCTGCTGGAATAGACTATCTTAAAGGACAGGGTATGGACACAGCTATGTGCCATATATTTGAGCACAGTCCATCGTACTACCTATTCGAGGCTCACGGCTTCCGTGAGTACGGTGAGGGACTACGCTTTATGGCTCGACCAAGCACGCCGGATTTAGCTTCTGGTTCTTTCCTGGAGCGCAGGCAATGGCATTTGATGGAAGGCGATGTTGACACATTTTAGAAGGAAATACCCGGTGTTTATAATTATAGATGATGGTGGGCATCCTTGTACCAGCACTGGTGAGGTAATTACGTTTGATGCCTATGAAAATGTCTTGAGACTGGCCAAGGAATTCAAGTTAAGGGTCCCTATCTGTTTTACCATGAGATACCTGGATATAAATAATGTTTCCGGTTGTGGACAACTGCTAAGTTATGCCAGGGAACTGATTGACCTGTTGAGAGCCAATGAAGAATATATAGAAATCGGTTATCACGGATTGACTCACGGTATAGATAGCCATGACGGCGAATTCTATCTATTGGATATTCATATGCCTGTGCCCGAAGAGATACAACGAGAGCATATTCATAAAAGCTGCTTGATTTATAAGGATTTGGGGTGGGACTTTCCAGAGTTGTTTGTTCCACCAAAGCATGCCTGGGAATTAGGCACTACAGATAAAATATTGGCTAACTATGGGGTGGAATACTTGATTTCCCATCGCAAGATGAAATATAAGGGGCACACTTATAAATGGGGCAATTCTCAATATCTAACATTTTTGCCTCGTGGAGACCTTGGTATCTGGGACTACGACACGCATCTATCAATAGACAAGCTAGAGGCTGTAAAAAGATGGATATTACCGAGAAGCGTGATGAATATCCCACTGCTTCCCAAAATATTTAGCAAGCCAGTGCATAGCTATATGACACATATTGGGAATTTTATGAACCCAAGCTATGAGTTCTGGAGGGAATTTTTCCAGTATTGTAGGGGGCGATACTATTTGCCGACAAGCAACGAAGATGTAGTTAATAAGTGTTTCAGTATTACAAAAGGCTTGTGAATATATAATAATTGTGGTTAGCCGGCTAAGCGCGGCAAGATGAGTGAGTTTTCATCTAAGTCTTTTATTTTAGTATACGCCTGTTTCTGAGACGTCTGGCTAGAGATTTACCCTGGAGTATCAATGAGTAACTGAGCGACCTAAATATAGCTTTGTCCTCTTTTGTCAGGAAAAACTTAAAAACCAAGGCGATATAAGCACATAGGATAATTCCACCGGCTAAATAGAGGTTCATAAATTCTATCCCTATCAAAAAGAGAATTACCGCTACGCAAGCAGAACCAATAGCTACTGAGAACCACCTAAAATCAATCTTTATCTTTAATATTCTCATTATAAGGACATGGAAAAGGGCAGTCCATAATATTAAAGATATTGTGGTAGCTATTGCTGCCCCCAGAATACCATAGCGAGGGATAAGCAGGACATTCAATCCAATATTCGTTACCAGGGCGATAGCATTGAGCATTACATTCAACTGTGGTCGTCCGCTGGCGCCAAGAGACCCAGCTATAGGCGTACGAGTACTTCCTGTTATTACCTTGGCGACGAGCAATACCCACAGTGGCGCGACAGCATAGATGAATTCCTCCCCAAATATCCCTGTGACCACATCCTTGGCGAAAAATCCCACCCCGAGTCCGATAGGCAACAAAACGGCGGCTGAGTACTTTGTGGTTTTATCGACCATCCTTTGTATAGAGGCGCGATTATTTTCAGACCAATACTCTGAAGTTGCTGGGTAGGTTACCCTTTGAATTGCCTGAGGGACTAATAAGAAAAAAGTGCTCAAGCTAACGGCAATGCTATAAAACCCAACATCCCTGGCTGCTAGAAAATAGCCTATCATTATTATATCTGCCTGCTCAGCTAAACGGCTCAGGGTGTTTCCGGCAAACACTCGTCCACCAAATGAGAGCAATTTTTTTGCATTATTAATAAAGTTCTTGGTGTCTAAATGAAGTAGATGCCTCGACAAATATATTCCGCCGATAAATGCCCCTATTGTAGCAAGGAGCATTCCAATTATCACCCCTGTAATGCCAAATCCAAGTTTGATAAAAACTACTATGCATATAATCGACAAAAGGCTGGACAGTATTGCTAGGAAAGAATAGGTCTTCATCTCTCTCAATCCATTGAGTATTCCTACTAAAGCACCGACAAAAGCACTGATGGGTAGTGTGAAAGCAATGATCTTGAGAAGGTGAGCCAGCTCAGGCGTGTTGAAAATGCCTGCAATCATTCCTGAGAGGGCATAAAGTGAGATGCCCGCAATTAGGCCAGGAATTATCGAGCCAAGCAAGCCCGGGGTCATGATTTGAGCTAGTTTATCTTTATCCTTCTTATACTCAGCAACGTATTTTATGAGTGCTACCCCGATTCCAAGGGTAGCGACGAGGCTAGCTATATCAAGGACAGTTACGACCATCTGATATAAGCCCAGGTCAGATGGTCCAAGCCACCGAGCAAGAATTATCTTCAGCGGGAAACCGATTAATAAGCCGACTATAGAGGCAAAAAAAACCCATCCAACGTCAAATGAGAATTTCCTCACTTGTTCCATATCAATTATCTATCTTTCCCTGACTAGTATGGGAACGTAAGTGTCCACTTCATTATTAGAATATACCTTATTATATCTCACGTCTTCATTTAAGCTTCTTACCTTATCCTTTTGAGCTTCATAGAGGAGGACACCATAAGCAGTGTATCCTTTTATTGTCTCTCCAGGCTTTCTAGCTGTAAATTTATAGTTAAGGATATGTTTCCTGATGACTATACCATTATTAACTTCTGGCTCATCTGGGACTATGAAAGAATTATATATGTCCCGAGTTTTTTTATTGTGGGTGTTGGTAAAATAATAGTTATAAAAGTTGTCGGAGATTACTATTCCATCATAAGAGTTTGAAATTGTAGCTGCTGCCATTATTTCAGAGTCAAAGAAAAATCCCCTTCTGGACACATCTTTATTTATAAGTGGATTGCTATGACCAGATAGCGAGGTAGATATCATGGTAAAGGAGAGAACTATAACTATCAAGCCGACGCTAAGTATCTTCAGTGTTTTGCCCCTAAAAGAGTGATAAATTAAGAAAATGCCCCAGGCAGCCACCACAGAGAGAGGCACAAAGATAAACACTTCCCATCTATCGGGAAGTATAAACTCACCCTGGCCAGATAAGATAGCTGCGTATAGA
>SDBU01001486.1_pt1 | contig 33337 bp, 28 predicted proteins | sample 2277071 | NCBI WGS metagenome assembly SDBU01 (sample SAMN10397929, study PRJNA504765) | marine sediment metagenome | isolation source: marine sediment core GS08_GC12, 126 cmbsf | place: Arctic Ocean: Gakkel Ridge, Loki's castle | collected 2008 | reverse complement strand
TGTTGGTAGCGTATCCAAGGCAGAGACAATCTTCGACGCAGCATCACGAGCAGGCCTCAAATCAGTAGCGTTTAACTATCCTGCTAGTGCCCCCCGGCGTACTCCTAACCTGTCTGTCGTCGACGGCTTTGCTAACCCAACCTATGGTTCAACCCCTTTCGAGATTACACCAGCCCTTACTTACACAAACATTCCTGGTATTCAGAGAACATGTCAGGTGAAACTTCTGGACGCCAAAGGCTGGAAGAACCTTCCATCAAGTCTCCGTCCCCACCTTGAATTTACTATCATGGTAGTAACAAAACAAAAGGGTGAAAACCGCTCTTTTTATTGTCTGGTGATAGATACACCTGGCTCTGGCTACGATACTTTAATTATATGCACTGAAAAAGATGGCAATACAAAAATAGCAAGTCCGCGTACAGGCTATTGGAGTGAGTGGTGCAAAGAAAATTTCATAGTCGCGGGCAATCCTCAAAAGGGAACATTTCGCTTCAAAACGGTTGAACTATCACCGGATGGAAGTCGCCTACGCCTTCATCGATCACAAATAGTACTGATGGATGAATTTTGTGAACCCAAAGAGTTAAGTCATGAATTGGTGGAGAAGTTCGGGCCTTACCAGGAACATGCCTCTCTAGCTCCATATATCTGGGGGGCCACAGATTTTGAAACTTGCCTTGATGAAATGGAGTATCAAGCCCAGTGGGTGGCTCGTGCCGGTAAGTACATGATGAATGTCAAAAACTGTCATCTCTTCTACTGTCATATTCATGTTTTTGATCATATAAATCATCGTCACTTGTCTGGCGTCGACCCATCAAGTCCTGGATATGACCCTTCCACAGCAGAGAAGCACTGGGAGGTTTATCGCCAAGCCTACATGTTAGCAGACCGCATGATAGGCACCATCCTGGAAGGAATAGACAGCAACAACACCAATATCATAGTTGCATCAGACCATGCTGCCGTCCCTGACAAGCGAGCAATAAACATGAGGAAGTTTCTTTACGAAAAAGGCTTATTAGCGCTGAATGATCCCTCAAATGGGCTTAACAATGATGATACACCCGATGATAATATTGATTGGAATAATACCAAGGTATTCATGAAACCTGGCAGAGGATATGACATATTCATTAATGCTACAGAGAATTCTACTGAGTATCTCCAAATCCAGGATGAATTAATACGAGTGTTGCGTACATGGATAGATGGAGATACCGGTCAGTGTCCCATTGCTATAGCACTGCGAAAGAAGGATGCCCCACTTCTGGGTTTCTGGGGAGATCAGTGTGGCGATGTCGTTTTTGTAAACGAGGACGGGTATGTACATGGCTATATGGGGGAGTGGCATCAGATACGTGGCGATCAATCTCTGGGTGAGCCGTTCTGGTATGGTGCCCATCATGGCACACAATTGCCCACATCCAGAACGGAGATAGCTTCCAATATGGCATTTCTACTTGCCAGCGGACCTGGCATAAAGAAAGGATATCACCGTCCGGTGAACGAGCTTGGTTATATACATATGACCAGTATCGTCCCTCTTCTATGTAACTTATTAGGAATTGCATTACCTGCGCAATGCCAGGGTTATCTTCCCCAAGATATTCTGGAATCAGGCCCCAGTACGATGGAAAGACGAACTGATTACCCGGAATGGGAACGCGGAACCCGGCCAGAAGGTTGGGGTAATCGCATCCAAGTACAGAAAGACATGTTCGATTTTGTAAACCATGATAATTAATGCCATAAATATATGGAAATCTTTACAGTTCTTCTTTTAACTGTACTCAAGGAATTTTGTAAAAAACAATGGAAATAATAGTAAGCAATATTCTACTAAAGAGACTTTATGACGCAGCCTACATGCAGCGATGGAATGATAAGATACGCCCTGTAGAACTAACGGAACTGGATAAACAGGCGCATAAGATGATTATCGCCTACATGCTGGGCAAATTTGAAGAGGACAATGGTAATTTTAATTGGATTAATGTCATTGAGGGAGGACTATTTGAATTCCTGCAGCGCCTGGTAGTCACTGACTTGAAACCACAAGTTTTCTATAATATTAAAAAAGATACAGCCACATACAGCCAACTGAACGCCTGGGTATATAAGCAATTAATACCTATCATATCTCCACTAGGATCTAAGTTCTGTGCCAGGTTCCAGCACTATTTTATAAACCCCAGCGATACCCTGGAGAAAAGGGTATTGAGTGCAGCTCATTTCTACGCTACTAAATGGGAATTCAACATCATTGAACGTGCCGACCCAAGTGGCTACGAGATGAAAGAAATCAAGGCAAGCCTTCAAGCACAGCAAGAGCAATACTACGACGTGAAAGGAATAAAGAACCTGGCACTCTCATCAAATCTCAGGAATTTCATCGACTTATGTGGATTGCTCAGGTTCCAACTGAGATGGAGTAGAGTTCACAGAGTTCCCAAGACCTCTGTGCTGGGGCATATGCTTATTGTTGCTATAACCACATACCTGTTTTCCCTGCAAATGGACGCATGCCCCAGGAGATGTTTCAACAATTATTTCACGGGATTATTTCATGACTTGCCTGAAGCACTTACCAAAGACATTATTTCCCCTGTCAAACATTCCATCAGAGGACTCAGCAACCTTATTAAAAGATACGAAAAAGAGCAAATGGAGGAAAAGGTATATCCGCTAATTCCCGAAAGTTGGCATCCTGATATAAGGATGTTCACGGAGAACGAATTTAAAAACCTGATTACTGTAGAGGGAAAAACAAGGGTTACTAATATCGACGACATCAGCAATCACTTCAATAGAGACGAGTTTGAACCCAGGGACGGAGAACTGGTGAAAGCAATAGATGACCTTACAGCATTTCTTGAAGCTTATCTGGCTAGAGAAAATGGTATGGTATGCGACGAACTCAAGAACGCTGAAGCTGATTTAAGGATAAAATCCCAAAACAAATACGTTGGCCCTATTAACTTCATGGAAATCTATTCATCTTTCAAATAATTGATGGTTTATAAAGCTAAATAAAATAACCATAAATCAGCAAGGAGACTTCGATGATAACAGCCGACCTTCCATTAATAGCCATTACCATGGGGGACGCAGCAGGTATTGGTCCTGAGATTATAGTGAAAGTTCTTCAATCTAAATACATACATGAAATCTGCCGCCCCCTGGTGATAGGTGAAGCTTCCATTATGCGGAGGGCAATCAATCTTATCGATAAAGAAATGATTCTAAAACACGTTTATTCGGTGAATGAAGTTGAATCTACGCCCGGTACTATAAACATACTTGATATGCATAACCTCCGACTTAGTGAAGTTCTCACTGGGCAAGTCTGCTCTGCCTGTGGCAGAGCTGCAATGGAATTTATTAATCGGGCCACTGAGCTAGTCCTTCAAGGAGAAGCTAAAGCCATGGTAACCACACCAATAAACAAGAAGGCATCAAAACAGGCTGGCTATGGTGATGTAGGTCATCTTGAATTTCTCGCTCATCTTACAAACACCACAGAATATGCCACTATGTTAGTATCTGGTCCTCTTCGAGTCGTGCATCTGACAACTCATTACTCATTGAGGAAAGCCTGTGGCATGGTGACCAGGCAAAATGTCCTAGGCAAGTTGAAACTAATTCAGCAATCCTTCTCAACATGGGGAATTAACAGCACGAAAATTGCAGTGGCTGCACTCAATCCCCATGCAGGGGAAGAAGGACTGTTCGGTCGCGAGGAGATAGAAGAAATTATGCCAGCCATAGCAGATGCAAAATCATTGGGGATCAACGCATCTGGTCCTTTTCCTGCTGACTCAGTATTCAACCGCGCAATTAACGGAGAATTTGATGTGGTTCTCGCCTTGTATCACGATCAGGGACATATTCCGATAAAGGTTTATAATGTTGAGAAGAGTGTTAGCATTGCACTTGGTTTGCCTTTTATACGTACGTCAGTAGATCACGGTACAGCCTTCGATATAGCAGGTAAAGGAATCGCAGATTCTCGCAGTCTTGAGGAAGCAATTAAAGTAGCTGTTACACTTAGTAAAGATGGAAAACTGCCAGATCTCAGATACTAAAAAATTGCGAACTAGTCCCACTAATTAATACTCTTCATGATATATGGGCATACGTAAATACTCATCACAGCCTAATCATCCTGAAGCCAACATGTTTATCTAATTACCAGAGGTAATAATGTCCATTTCGCTTCACCACTTGCACTGGAATCTCAAAGAGTTGTGACAGCAATGCCGAGTTAAGAATCTTCTCTTTCGCCCCATCTTCAACAATCATTCCTTTATTAATCAGGATGACACGTTCAATCTCCGGTATAATATCTTGAAGGTGATGAGTAATCATTATGATACTTGTACCTGCAGCAGCTATTTTTCGTAAAATCTTATGCAGTTCAGTGCTAGCACGTAGGTCAAGACTTGATGTCGGTTCGTCCAAGACTAGCGCGTCAGGGTCATGTACCAGTGCTCTTCCTATGAGAATGCGTCGCGCCTCACCACTTGACATCTGGTTTAGGCGCCGCTCAGCCAGATGCTCTATTTCCAGCAGTTTAAGTACTTCCTTCACTTTCTTTTTCATAGCTAATTTAACCTGTTGATAGCGCCAGATCCGTGTACTATTGAAAAATCCTGATAATATTACGTCTGACCCGGAGAGATCCTTGGCACAGTTATCCAGTAAATCACCTGATACTATTCCCAGGAAAGATCTCAATTCAAATACATTCCATCTGTCCTTTCCAAAAATTCGGAGATATGATTCATTGTTACCAATGTTTTGGTACAATTCTCGCGTAATAGTCTTGATTAAAGATGATTTACCCGAACCGTTGGGGCCAAGTATAGCGATATGTTCTCCCAATTCAATAGAGATATTAATATTTTTTAACACTACCCGCCCACTTCGCGTCACGGAGACGTTTCTGTATTCAATCAAAGGTATGGAATTCCCAGAGGACAATTTTAACTTTCCCTTATCATTTTCCATCTATTTTCGGTCTCCATCTAAATAGTTATTCATCCTTACCGCCACTACGCACAGAATTCTTGTTCTCTATTTTATTTGTTTTCAGGAAATTATTAGTTGGTCCTAACGATATTTCAAGAAATAATCGTCAGCCGAGTATGCACCATTATAGAGCATCAACTCCAATATTACATCTATAGCTAAATTCATATAATTCCACCTTCCAATGTTATGTTAGTTACCAGTATTATTTATCTTTGTTAATCTCAGTAATCGTGTTAACATTTAGCTGTTATGGTAAGAATAGATGGCAGGAAATATGATGAACTCCGTCCTGTGGATATAACTCTTGGTTATCAGAGCTTTGCTGAGGGTTCTGCACTGATAAAACTGGGTAAAACAGCGGTGCTTTGCTCAGTGAGCATGGAAGAGAGAGTTCCTAATTTCCTTAAAGGCAGTGGCAAGGGTTGGATTACCGCAGAATATGCAATGTTACCTCGTTCAACACTAACCCGCACTCCACGTGACCGAGCAGGAGGGAGAAACCAGGAGATCCAGCGCATAATTGGCCGAAGTCTCAGGTCAGCTACCAATATGGCAGTTCTGGGAGAGAGAACGTTCTATGTTGACTGTGATGTATTACAAGCGGATGGTGGCACTAGAACAGCAGCAATTACTGGCGGCTATGTAGCCCTATTCCAGGCATTCCATAACCTTAAGAAGCAGAGTGTTTTACCATTTGTACCATTACAATCAATTATAGCAGCTACCAGTGTTGGAATAGTAGGTGATACCGCGCTCCTTGACCTCTGTTACGAAGAGGACTTCCGCGCTGAAGTTGATTTCAATGCGGTCATGACCGATAAAGATGAATTTGTTGAAATACAGGGAACTGCAGAAGGTAAACCATTCTCTAAAGAGCAGGCCGACGTTCTTCTCTCACTGGCACAGAAAGGTATTCAACAACTATTTTCCATTCAGAAAGAAGCTCTTAAAACTCTTGGCTAACTTACAATCTGCCCATTTCCGAAAATAATCCATTTATAACTGGTGACTTCCTTCAAGCCCATAGGGCCGCGTGCATGAAATTTCTGTGTGCTTATCCCTATTTCAGCGCCCAAACCAAATTTTTCCCCGTCTGTGAAACGTGTGCTGGCATTAGCATAAACACAGGCAGCATCCACCTCATTTATAAACCTCATCGAACTTGTGTAATTTTCACTGATTATGGCTTCAGAGTGTCCGGACCCATACTTCTCGATATGTGCAAGTGCCTCATCCAGAGAAGATACAACCTTGATGGACGCCTTCAATGATAGATATTCTTTCCCCCAATCCTCCTCGACAGCATTAACCAGATTTAAAAATGGAATGGATTTGAGAATGTCCATAGATTTTTCATCACAGTGCAATTCCACGTTGTCTTTTGATAACTTCGCAGCGATTACGGGCAAATATGTTTTTATTACCTCTACATGAATTAGAATACAGTCCAGCGCATTGCAAACACTGGGACGCTGTACTTTGGCATTGTGGATGATAGCAACAGCTTTATCAAGATCAGCATCTCTATCCACGTAAGTATGACATACCCCTATGCCACCAGCGATAACTGGCATGGCAGCGTTTTCCTTGACTATTTTTATTAAACCAGCTCCACCACGAGGTATCATTAAATCAATCATATCACTCATCTTGAGCATATGATTTACCAACGCGTGTTCCGTTGATTCGATAATTTGTATTGCTCCTTCTACTACACCTGCCTGGTCACAAGCCTCTTGAGCTATATGAGCTAGTACAACGCTTGAGTTTATGGATTCCTTGCCACTGCGTAAAATCACAGCATTTCCTGATTTCAAGCAAAGAGTCGATATATCAATAGTCACGTTAGGGCGACTCTCATATATGGCTCCAATTACACCTAAAGGGACCCTTTTCCTACCTATCATTAACCCATTCTCTGCGATATGCATATCGTACATTTCTCCAACAGGGTCAGGAAGAGCCAATATTTTCCTAACTCCGTCAGATATGGCTTCAAGACGTGATGGTGAAAGCATAATCCTATCAAGCATAGACTTATCTATCCCTGAAGACTCCGCATATTCAAGGTCCATCCTGTTAGCCGCTAATACTTCATCCTGTCTGGCGACAATAGACTCGGCAATATTGGCTAGCGCCCTGTTTTTTATAGTTGCAGAAGTGAACGCAAGTTTTTTGGCAGCAGTTCTCGCAACTTTTCCTTTCTCTTCCAGTTCTTTAATTGCTGATTCCATAATTATTCTCTCCACTATACCAGCATTATTACTTCACACTACCACCATGTTATTTCTATGAATTATCTCATCTCCATGCTCATGCCCAAGGAGACTCAAGATTCTATCAGAATGTACTCCCATAATAATAGTTAATTCAGAAGAACTATAGTTAGAAAGGCCCCAGGCAATATGTCCACCTGTTTGTCCAATAATATCCACAATATCACCGCGTTGAAAATCTCCATCCACTTTAATAACACCAGACGGCAGCAAACTACCATTATTCCTGCCAATAGCCGTAGCAGCACCGTTATCAATTGTCACTTTGCCCTTTGAAGCAAGTCCACTAAGCATCCATCTCTTGCGACTCTCCATTTTGTCCACTCGAGCAGGGAAAAGAGTCCCTACCTCATCACCATTATCAATCCTTTCCAAAATGTTCTCCTCTCGTCCATCTGCAATGATGACATTCACACCTGATGAGGTAGCAAGTTTTGCAGCCTCGATCTTAGTTACCATTCCTCCAGTTCCCCTATTATTAGTTGTACTACTAGCCAAACGTTCAATACCATCATCTATTTTGTCCACTCTACGTATAAGCCTTGCTTCAGGGTCATTGTGAGGGTCAGCAGTATATAAGCCAGTGATATCAGTAAGCAATACTAAAAGGTCCGCATCGATAAGGTTTGCCACCATGGCTGAGAGATTATCGTTATCTCCAAATCTGAGTTCCTCAATTTCATCGAGCGCAATAACATCATTTTCATTAGTAATACAAATTATACGAGAATCAATAAGAGTCATTAGTGTATTTCTTGCATTAAGATATCCGGCTCGTTGGGTAAGATCATTTTTAGTTAGTAATGCTTGCGCAATTATTATGTCATGCTGACTAAAAAGTTTTTCATAAATATACATGAGATGGCTTTGCCCTACTGAAGCAAAAGCTTGTTTGAAAAATATGCCTTTATCTCTTGAGCTTTCTTTAAGTCTTTGCCGGCCTGCAGTAATTGCACCAGATGAAACAATCGTTATCTCTCGCCCAATATAATGTAGCTTCGCTACCTGTTTTACCAGATTATTCATTACTGGCAGATCAAGATTATCGCTCCCTGCAGTCAGCAAACTTGTTCCAAATTTAACCACTATTCGTTGAGTAGAAATATTCATCGTTTGTTAATTATAACAACGCTACATAATGGCAACAACACAAGAATATGCTGCTTGTGATAGCATTATCACTAGATGAATTTATCCTGTTTACTTCCTTTAATTAGAAATCTCAAAACCTACAAGGACATCGTTAGTAATCTGTCCAGTACCAAAGGTACACACGAAACCATCGTCTTAAATGCCGCAAGAGCAAGCGTAATTGCCAGCCTTTATCATGATTTAAATTTGCCAATTATGGTAATAACCAGTCAACCGGAAGCAGTTAAAAAACTCTACGCAGAGCTTCAGTCATGGTGTCTTCCGTCAACCAACCTGCATAGTTTTCCCGAGCTGGAGTTCTCTCCATATGAATACAATTCCTATTTTTCCAATAATACTACCCAAGAAAGATTAAAGACATTATCCGCTTTGACCCAATACAACCAAACAAAAGCCCATTCCCAAGATAATCCTATATCTTCACAAAAATTAGCAACATCAACAATTGCTCAGCGGATCCCGAACAAACCATATCAGGAAGATATATTATGTTCTGCATCAATAGTGACGCCATACAGACATCCTCCCCTTATAGTAAGTTCGACACTGGCCATCATAAGCAAGACAGTCGGCCAGGAGGATTTCGACTCTTTTTGCCATGTTCTGGAACCAGGTATGACAATCAATCCATCCGATTTACTATCTAGATGGCAAGACATGGGTTATGAAATGAATGATTCCGTTATGGAACCAGGCGAAATGGCTAGACGGGGAGGGATAGTAGACATTTATCCTGTTTATAGTGAATTCCCGGCACGTATTGAATTTATAGGAAATCAAATAGAAAGTTTAAGGGTATTTAATCCGGATAGCCAATGTTCAGTAAACACAATCTCTTCACTGTCAATAAGTCCAGCCAAAGAGGCCGTTTTATCACAGGTAGCAAACAAGATAAAGCTTAGCGCATTAGAATTGGACAGTTGTCTCCCCGAGTTTAAACAACGTATTGAAGATGACCTGGCCAAGTTAAAACAGAAACAGTGGTTTCCTCTTGCCGAATTCTACTTCCCTCTCTTTAACCGGGGAAATATTTTTCATTATTTGCCAGATGAGACCATAATTATTTTTGACAACCCCACTGAAATTCAAACAGCTGTGGAGAGGTTGAATAAAGAGGCCATGGCGTCACGAGCTATAAAATTAGAAGAGGGGAGTTTACCTGTAAACTTTCCTTCTCCGTATTTTGACTGGAACGCAATAAATACGGAATTCATCAGCTTTAAGAAACTAATCGTACAATCCTGGCGCTCCAGTGAAGAAGAAAATGCGACCATGCAAATTACTTCCCCTCCGAGTTATGGTGGTAATCTGTCACTGTTTCTCAATACAGCCAGACAATTAGTCCAACAACAACAACGGCTCATTATAATCAGTCAGCAAACGAAAAGACTATCCGAGTTATTGCAGGAGGAAAACCTGCATACCTCTCCAGTTACGCAGCTAAATAAAGTACCACCTCGCTCTTCCATTACTCTGCTCCAAGGTTCATTGGAACAAGGGTTGTCCATAAATCAAGACCTGACTATACTGACTGACGCTGAACTTTTCGGTTTTGTAAAATCTCGAAGACACCACAAGAAAGCACTTTCCGGACAGAGATGGTTAATTCCTCAATTAAACCAGGGTGATTATGTAGTTCATATTGACCATGGTATCGCGCAATTCGGTGGCTTGACAAGAATGTTTACTGATGGAAAAGAGCAAGAATACCTTATTTTAGAATATGCCGCTGATGGCAAACTTTACGTTCCCACATACCAGATAGCTCGCATAAGCCAATATATCGGTGCAGGCGGGCAGAAGCCGATTCTGAACAAATTGGGAACCCATGAATGGCACAGGACCAAGAAAAGAATCCAGGAGTCTGTAGTCGATATGGCCAAGGACCTTCTTATCCTTTATGCTGCAAGAGAGACGGTTCAAGGTTTTGCTTACTCGCCAGATGTATTATGGCAACATGAGATGGAAGCATCATTCCCATATTTAGAAACACCTGACCAAGCAGATGCAATATCTGCTGTAAAAGAGGATATGGAAAATATTAAACCTATGGACCGTTTGATTTGTGGAGATGTTGGGTACGGAAAAACAGAAGTTGCTCTTCGTGCATCATTTAAAGCTGTGGCAGATAATAAACAGGTTGCCGTACTGGTTCCCACCACTGTGCTAGCCCAACAACATTTCAAAACCTTTAGCCAGAGATTACAGGCTTTTCCTATAAATATTGAAATGCTAAGCCGATTCTGTTTACCAAATAAAAGCAAGGAAATCATCGAAGGCTTAGCCAGAGGCAGCGTAGATATATGTCTTGGTACTCACCGTCTGTTACAGAAAAACATCTCCTTCAAGGATCTGGGCCTTGTGATAATCGACGAGGAACAAAGATTCGGTGTATTACAAAAGGAGAAGCTAAAACAAATGAGGAAAGAGGTAGATGTGCTAGCTTTGAGTGCCACACCTATTCCTCGCACACTCCATATGTCTCTAACTGGCATCAAAGACATAAGCATTATGGAAACAGCCCCTGAGGAACGCCTGGCAATTAAAACATACGTTGGTACTCATAATGAGACTCTGGTAAGACAGTCAATACTACGCGAGATTGAAAGAAACGGGCAGGTTTTTTATGTCCACAACCGAGTTCAAGATATCGCTATCGTGGCTAACAACTTAAAGACCCTTATTCCTGAAGCAACAATAAGCATAGCACACGGGCAGATGCCTGAGGGTAAACTGGAAAATGTTGTTGCTGACTTTGCCGCCGGTAAAAGTGATGTCCTGGTCACCACCACTATCATCCAACTGGGTTTAGATATGCCAAACACCAATACATTGATTGTTGACCATGCAGATAGATTTGGACTTACACAACTCTATCAACTTAGGGGTCGCATAGGACGAGGTGCTAATCAGGCATACGCCTATTTCCTATATCCCAGAGACAAAGAACTGTCTCCACAGGCACAGAAGAGACTCAGAACTATTTACGAAGCTACAGAGCTTGGTGGAGGGTTTGCCATTGCCATGAAAGACCTTGAAATCCGTGGCGCTGGAAACCTGCTAGGTGTCAAACAAAGCGGGCATATAGCTGCTATAGGCTTCGAGTTCTATTGCCAGATGCTTGCCGATGCAGTTGAAGAAATAAAGTTAACCAAATACTCGGATAGTGCTCTTTCTATCGGACAGCCTGAAGAATTGCCATCGCCCAGTGTAGCTCTACCTCTCACGGCCTATATTCCTGAAGAATATGTAGCTGTCCTAAGTACAAGGCTAAGCCTTTACAGCAGGCTTGCTAAGGCCAAATGCAACGAAGACATAGAGAACGTAGCAAAGGAATTAAGAGATAGATTTGGTTCATTGCCCGAAATTGCAAGGAACTTACTCTATATTGCAAAACTGAGAATATTGGCCACTCAGGCTAAAATTATTTCTATCTCTACCCACAGAAAGCATATCACTATAAGACTAACAAATCCGCATAAATTACCCGCAGGAAAATACCAACAAAGGGATATAAAGCTAGGGGTTACTCAAATTACTTTGGACTATAAAGCACTGGGGCGAAGATGGACGACTATTCTTGAAGATATTCTGCAAGATTTATCCGACCTGTACTAACCTAACGACAGATACAATTATCCACCTCAATGCCTAGAACACCTAAATACAATTGCCATCTATATTGCGCAGTCATACATTTGCCCTAATATCGTAATAGGTATCTAAAAACTATTTACTAGTCTTTTACTCCATGCGCGTTAAGAAAATTTACCGCACTTTGTACAGTCATTATCTGCTCAGCATCTTCATCAGAAATTTCTATATTCTTCCCCGAAACGCTAAATTCCTCCTCGATAGCAGTGATAAGTTCTACCAGATCCAACGAATCAGCATCAAGGTCATCAACCAGAGAAGTTGATATATTGACATCCTTCTCCTCAACATCTAATTGATCCATAATGACTTTCCTCAGTCGTTCAAAAACAGTCGCCATTTTTCCTCCTTAACTAAACTTTATTATTTGCCTTTTCAACCATGTATTCATCCACTACCGAGCCTAACACACCATTAACCAGTCTCGGTGATACATCGCTTCCAAATATTTTAGACAGTTCAACAGCCTCGTCAATAGCTACTTTAAATGGAGTATCCTCACTAAATATAATCTCAAAAATGGCAATCCGTAAGATGTTTCTATCAACAATTGCCATCTGTTGTACAGGAAAAGCAGAGGCGAAGCGTTCAATAATACCATCTATTTTCTTTTTGTTATTCAGCACTCCCTTGACGATATTAATAACAAAAGTAGATTTCTCTTCTGATAGTTTTTCCTCTTTCAATAAATGACTCAGTCCATTTTCTAAACTATGCAGGGTGCAGTCGAGTTCATAGAGCAACTGCATCGCATTTACTCTAGCTTTTCGTCTTGTGCTCATAATAAATAACTATTCACTCTCGAACAAGTTTTTTACCTGTGCTATGGTTTCACTTCCAGATATATTATATATTATTGCCTGCTGGTCAATACGTCTAATCAATCCACTCAACACTTTTCCTGGTCCAATCTCATAGAATATGTTTACTCCATTATCCAACATATATTCAACAGAAGATTGCCATTGAATACAACAATAAAGTTGTTTAACCAGTTCTTCACGTATCGCATTAACTTCTACTAAAGGCTGAGCAGTTACATTACTAATTATGGGACAACATGGGGTATAAAAAGTAAACTTTGATAATAATTGTTTAAATTCAGCTATAATCGGTTCCATTAAACTGGAGTGGAATGCGCCACTAACTTTGAGTGGTATTATCCGTCGAACACCTTTCTCTTTGGCCAATATTTTAGCTTTATCTAAAGCTTCTAGGGCGCCGCTAATAACGATTTGTCCAGGGCAATTCACATTAGAGATGTTGCACCCACTGTTAGAGCATATTTCTTCAACCAGTTCTAATTCAGATCCGATAATTGCTAGCATTCCGCCCTGACTTCGTCTTCCCACTTCGTACATCAACCTACCTCTTTCCCTTACCAATTTCAACGCATCGCTAAATTCCAGTGCCTCAGCAGCTACTAATGCAGTGTACTCTCCCAGACTGTGTCCCGCTACAAATGATGGAGTACACAAACCAATATCAGACTGCTGTGCCACTTTTAAACAAGCAATACTGTTTGCCACTATAGCTGGCTGCACATTGACCGTTTTTGTTAATTCGTCTTCAGGTCCAGCGAAACACAAATTGGAGAGAGGAAAGCCCAATACCTCATCAGCCTGATTAAAAATCTCTCTGGCTAAAGAATAATCCTGATAGAGATCCAATCCCATTCCTACTTCCTGGGACGCTTGACCAGGGAAGACATAAGAAACCGCTACTTTACCAGTCATCCTGTAACTTAACCTCTTCTGGTAGTGCTTTCTACTTCCATCACATGTCTGTTATTATAATGTCCACAACTAGAGCACACATGATGTGATAACTTAGGACTATGACATTGAGGGCAAATATCCAGAGCAGGCTTATTTATTCCTAAATGACTTCGCCTTTTCCCCTGGCGTGATTTTCCATATTTCTTTTTAGGAACGGCCATAATTGTTCACCTCCTTATTTCCAATACAATCACGTTTACACAACGCTTTCATTGGCAGATTTATCAAAGTATACTGTCGGATAAGTTCACCAAAGTCAAGCATGTTTTTGTCTTTAACAAATATAGAGTCTTCCTCCTCGAATAAAGATGTAGCAGAAACCCTACTATGCGGATATAAAACTTCCTCTTCAATATTGTAACTTACAGACTGAACAAAACCAGTAAGACAACGATTACATGTAAGTTCTACCTGAACAGTTGCTTTACCTTTTATTAGAATTCCTTTACCACTACAAATCACCGTTATTATTCCTGTAACGGCATCCCTATTCTTGCCTGATATTATTTTCTCTATAGCGCAATCATATTTCGAGCCAGCAGACTCTCCCAATAGACCAGCAATATCAAACAAACCTTTAAAAGGTTCGCCAATAAGTTCTTCTGCCTTCATGATAACCCAGATAAACACCTAGAAATCAGACAACCTATAAAGTATAATGACTAATCACGGAGGTTTCAAGTATGGAAAAAAAGGGGAGCCTAAAAACAGAGGTAGTTAACAACGTAGATAGCCAATCCAAGGAATTGTTCCAGTTAAGCCAATTAATACATGATAATCCCGAGTTAGGTTTTGAAGAACAGAAGGCAGCTTCCTGGCTTAGTGCATATCTTCATGACAAAGGGTTTCAGATAGAGGCAGGAATTGCAGGATTAGCCACCGCATTCAAGGCAACATATGGTCAAGGAACTCCAAGGGTTGCTGTTATTGCCGAGTATGATGCATTACCAAAGCTAGGCCACGCTTGTGGTCATAACATTATTGCTACATCGTCCGTTGGTGCCGGAGTCGCAGCTAAAGTTGCAGTCGACGCCTTCGGCGGCAGTATTATCGTTATAGGAACGCCCGCAGAGGAAATATTCGGCGGTAAGATAGACATGGTAAAAGCTGCCGTCTTTGACGATATGGACGTTGCAATGATGGTTCATCCATCTACACTAAATTCAGCAACAATACTAGCATTAGCCCTAAACAACTTGGAGATAGAATTCTTTGGCAAGCCCACTCATGCTGCTGCTTATCCCCATAAAGGTATAAACGCCCTTGAAGCTATGATATCGTCTTTCAATAGTATTAACTCGTTGCGTCAGCATATTAGAGAAGACAGCCGAATTCATGGAATAATAACTGATGGCGGTGAAGCTCCGAACATAATACCTGCTCATTGTGCTGGCATGTTTATTATACGAAGTATGGACACTGTTTACCTTGAAGAGCTAAAAGAGAAAGTATTAAATTGCTTTCAAGGAGCAGCCACAGCAACTGGTGCTACACTTAAATACAAGTGGGAGAAAAAGAAATATGCATCCATGAAAAACAACATGATAATGGCTAAACTATTCGATCAAAATATGAAATCATTGGGACGTATCATGGAGGATCTGACACCAAGTTCTGTGATCGGCAGCACCGATATGGGAAATGTCAGCCAGATAGTACCCAGTATACACGCAACCGTTGCAATAGCTCCGCCATCTGTCACATTACACACTTCCGACTTCTCTGTCGCTGCAATATCCGAAACTGGAAATAGAGGATTGACCGACGCTGCAAAGTCAATGGCAATGACCCTGGTTGACATACTCGGTTGCCCTGAAATACTGGAAAATATTAAAAGGGAATTTCAGTCCAGCTGAACCACTTTCTTAGGTTAAGATAATTGAAAGATGCTAAAATATTAAATGCAAACATTAACCTTAGCCAAATATATGAAACCAGGTGATATTTATCAAGATGCGTAATGGTAGATTTAACCCAAGCATGATAGCTATTTATTAGGGCACTAGTTATGGATATGCAGTTGAAACCAATAAAGGATATTGATTATCTGGAAAAATTAATTGACGCAGGATATGCTATCTCTGGGCCCAGGCATAACAAAGACCGTGACCTTGTAGCCCTCAAGGCTTTCCTGCGAAAGGGACAAGAATTCGCTCCCGAAGATTGGCTAACTAGAAATGAATATCAATTTATAGAGCCGAATTCTTTTACCAAGGGATATCGCATTTCTTATAAGCTGATAGATGATTTCCCTGACGAGCGATTCAAATCTAATTACAGTTTGCTCATAAAGGGAAAGGAAATGCCTTTATATTTAAAAGTAGAGGCTAAACAAGTAGACCAGTAAACCTGTAAACGAAGCTTTTATATTAAAAAATACTTTATTTCACAAAAGCTAATAATGGCTAAATTAAGGAATATGCTGCTGTAGCATTAAAAGGATAATAGGTTATCAATGAAGATTATATTTCTGAAGGATGTTCAAGGAAAAGGAAAAGCAGGCGAGATAAAAGAAGTAAGCAACGGTTATGCTATGAATTACCTTATACATAATGGCATAGCCCTTCCTGCTACAACTGGAACTATAAAGCAGGCAGAGCAGAAAATTAAAAATGAGGATATCAAAAAAGAGTTGTCTCTAGAAAAACTCGCTGAGATTGCAGGGCAAATTGAAGGGCAAACTATACATATTCAGGCTCGTTCAGGAGCTGGTGAACGACTCTTTGGTTCTATTACTACCTCAGCAATAGCTGAAGAATTGAATAAACTACTTAGTTTATCAATTGATAAGAGAAAGATAGTACTGGATAAAGCCCTGCGTGAGATAGGTAGTCATCAGGTAACTGTAAAGTTAAGCAAGGATCTGGAACCTAAAATCACAGTGGTCATCGAACGAGAGAAGGTCTAGCATATGTCTCAGGGAAGAACACTTCCGCAAGACATCGAAGCCGAAGAAGCAGTAAACGGCTCTTTGCTTATTGATCCTGATGCTATATTAAAGGTAGCGGGTAATCTAAAGGCAGAGGATTTTTTTTCAGAGACAAATCGTTGGATTTACCAAGCTTGTATCACATTATATCAACGCAATAATGCCATAAACCAGGTTACTGTTGCTCATGAATTATTGCATCAGAATAAATTTGAGCAAGCTAGTGGATCTAGCTATCTCAGCCATCTAATCTCTTTAGTACCAACATCCCTGCATATTGAACATTACGCTCAAATAGTTTCCAGGATGGCAGTAATGCGGCGTCTCATATCTGCAGCCGACCAGATTTCAACTATCGGCTATAACGCCGGGCCAGACGTCGATATGAGTCTCAGCAAAGCCGAAGATCTTCTTTTTCAAGTCCGAACAGGGCAAGATTTCAGGGAGTTTAATTCAATCCGTGATTTGCTGGACAAATATTTCGATGAAAAAGCGACGCCTTCGGAATCGCATGATGCAAATGAAGGGCGTATTTCAACTGGTTTCACTGGAATAGATTCCTTACTTGGAGGCTTTCATAAATCAGACCTAATCATATTAGCGTCCAGGCCCAGTCTGGGCAAAACCAGTCTGGCACTGAATATCGCCAGAAATGTCGCCATCAATCAGGGGGCATGTGTCGCGATTTTCAGTTTGGAGATGTCAAAGGAATCTGTTACTGAACGTTTTTTATCCAGCGAATCCGGAGTGGATTCACACTACATCCGTCTACGACGTTTCACCGAAAAGGATGAAGCGAAGATAATGGAAGCAAGTGGACTTCTTTCTGAAACGGCGATTTATATAGATGATTCACCCCAGATTCAAGCCATCGACATCAGAAGTAAAGCTAAACGCCTTCAGTTTGAACACAAAATCGATCTGGTGATAATAGACTATATACAATTGATATCAGGTAGTGGTAGAAATGAGAATCGCGTACAGGAATTAAGTAAGATTACACGATCTCTGAAGATAATGGCCAGGGAGCTTGATGTCCCTGTATTGGCCCTATCACAGCTTAGCCGGGCAGTGGAATGGAGACCAGGACAAAAACCACAACTTTCAGACCTACGGGAAAGTGGTACCATTGAGCAAGACGCAGATATCGTCTGTTTTATTTATAGAGAAGATAAGACAATTAGTGAAGAGGATTGGGATAAAGCACATGCTTTGGATGGCAAGGTATATCCCCGAGACATAGCAGAAATAATGATATCTAAGCATCGTAATGGTCCACTGGGCGAGGTTCAACTACGTTTTTCCAGTAGATTAGTTAAATTTGAGAACATGAAAGGAATAAATGCTCCGGTTCCTTCCAAATAGGAGTCATATACATGCATTACGACAGTAAAGTAAAGCTACTGCTGAATAAAACAGAGGTAAGAGTACCGGAATCTTTCTTTACCCATATAATGCCAGTTATACGCGACGTTATCGAGCTTAAGGTTATACTATATATTTTTCATTGTCTTAGTCAGAAACCTATAGATACAGCCTTTATAACATATAATGAATTGCTATCCTCTGGACCAGCATTCCTTTTAATAACAAAGAATGATTTAACGAAAGCCCTAGAAACAGCGGTCGAGGATGAAGCTTTGCTTCATTTAAGCATGGGACTGAGAAGTAAACAGCAGGATATCTACTTCGTTAATATTGAATCTAATAGAGAGATAATTAATCAAATAAAACGAGGAGAACTCTCGTTGAAACAGTTCTCTGCCATCCCCAGAGAAGAACAAGCCCATCAGCAATCGTCTAATATTTTTGTTATTTACGAGCAAAACATAGGTATGATAACTCCCATGCTCAGTGATGAATTGAAAGCGGCAACAGAGCTATATCCAGCACAATGGATTGAGGAAGCTATTAAAGAGGCGGTTTTATTAAACAAGCGAAGCTGGAGATATATCGCTCGTATTCTGGAACGATGGGCAAAGGAAGGTAAAAGTATTGGAGCGGATAGACAAGGTAATAAAAAGAGTAGCACCAACAAATACATCAGTGGTAAATACGGACACCTCGTTAAAAGATAAGGTTAGCCACGGTTCTTCCCCGATACCATCTAACCCTGATGATACTGCTGGTACGCAGAGTGACTTGTGCACTATATGTAATGGAATTGGTTTTGTTTATCCGCGGTTAGACTCTGGTCAGCTTGATTATAGCCAGGTAGTGCCCTGTCAATGCCAGAGTAATAAACTTCATGACAAGAAAATGGAGCGTCTTCAGCGATATAGTAATATTGGTTCGTTGGCACAATTCACTTTCGACAAGTTGGCTCCCAAAGAAATGAAGGACAGTTCAGGCATTCATGACTGCTTTACCCAGGCTTATCAGGCCGCCAGAGCCTTTGCTGATCATCCGAAAGGTTGGCTGGTTCTGTCTGGCCCCAGTAGCAGCGGAAAAACACCTCTAGCATGCGCCATTGTTAACCAGCAACTAAACTCTGGACAGCCTGCCTTTTACATTGGAGTAGCTGATTTGTTAGACCATTTACGTTCTACCTTTGGACCATCAAGTACTATTAGTTATGACGAATTTTTTGAACAGGTCAAGAATACACCTCTGCTAGTACTAGATGATATGCGTATTGAGCCTGACACCTCTTGGGCTAAAGAGAAACTGGAACAATTACTGAATCACCGCTTCAATGCCCGCATGGCTACGGTAATAACCACAGACATACCCTTGAGCAAATTTGATGAGCGTCTGCGTAACCGTTTTGAAGATAATAATTTATGCCATACATATACAATCGTTAGTAAATTATCCGTGCAACGCCTGGGCAATTTACCTCCGGGACTATTACAAAGCATGTCCTTTAACAATTTTGACCATAAACGATTAGAACTGCCTTTGGAACAGCGTCAAAATCTACAACAAGCGCTCAGTATAGCAAAGGACTTCGCTAAAAACACAGAAGGCTGGCTGATACTTCAAGGGATAAACGGCTGTGGCAAGACTCACCTGGCAGCATCTATTGTCAATTATAGATTATCACAAGGCTTGTCTAGCTTTTTTATTTTTGTTCCTGACTTACTGGATTACCTGCGCTCTTCATTCAACGACACTAGTAAGATACCTTATGATGAAATTTTTAATATCGTTAAAGAAAGTCCACTGTTGGTACTGGATGATTTTGGGCAGCAATCATCCACTCCATGGGCACAAGAAAAGTTATACCAGCTGATAAATCATCGTTACAACCTCAGACTCCCAATGGTTATCACCACTTGTTTATCGCTTGAGGAAATAGAGACAAGGATAAGTTCTCGCATGGTAGATCCCAAGCTGAGTATGGTATTCAATATCATCGCACCTGATTACCGAGGCGATATCGGAAATAGTTGAAGAAAAAATCATTACCATCCAAGATAATAAAGAATATATATTTAGCGAAGATTAACCTGTAATCGATTCCGTTAGAGGTGATTAGATAATGAAAATTACAGATATTAAGGCTATACCACTCTCTATACCATTAAAGGAGGACCCTGCTGTTTCCTCCGGATCAGTTTCATCCATGGCATCTGCTAAGGCCAGCTCTTTTCATGTTCTGGTAAAAATACAAACAGATGAAGGCATAACAGGTTATGGTGAGGCTTTTCGTTTCACCCCTGGTGTGGTCTGTAAATTTATTGAGGAGGCCCTCAAACCTCTACTTCTGAATAAAGATCCTTTACAGATTGCAAAATTGTGGGACATTATGTTTCAAACAACCTTTCGCTATGGCAGGAAAGGCCTGGCGATTCAGTGTATCAGTGGAATAGAAATAGCCCTATGGGATATTCTCGGTAAATATAGAAACCTCCCTGTCTACGAAATGTTTGGAGGTTTATGTCGAGACAAAGCTAAGGCCTACGCCAGTCTGCTACGTTACAACAGTACTGAAGATGTAGCCAGAGCAGCAATGGGTTTCGTGGAGCAGGGTTATACAGCTATAAAGTTACATCAAATTGACGTGGAATCGGTTAAAGCAGTACGTGAAGTAATACCTGAGTATATCACCCTGATGCTAGACGTCAATGGTATATGGTCTCCCAGAGAGACATTGGAAAAAATAAAAGAATTAGAACCATATAGGTTGCTATGGCTGGAGGAACCGGTACGTCCGATGGATGATTATGATGGACTAGCCCATGTAACTGCTAATAGTAGTATCAGGATTGCCGCGGGAGAAAATGAATATACCCATTATGGTTTCAAGGAGATGGTAGAGAAACGATCTGTAGACATCCTGCAACCTGACGTCATAAAGGCAGGAGGATTACTTGAGTGCCGTAAGATCCTGAGCATTGCCGAAACATGGAACCTGCAACTTATTCCCCATTCCTTCTGTTTTGGACCAGGGATTGCAGCTACTCTACATTTTAGCCTGAGCAATATGGGAAGTGAATATATCGAGATAAATGCCGTACCACTTGAACAATCCTATATATACCCCTCTTTACGCCCAGAGAAAGGATACCTGATACCAACAGGAAAACCAGGTCTGGGTATTGAGATAGATGAGGACGTAGTAAATAGCCATCCATATACGGGCTAAGAATAATTAAATTCATATTGCAATCGGCAGATACGGCTGTTAAAATAGGCAATCGTTAATCTGAGAATCTAGCATGGTTGAGTCTGAAGTTCTAGTCCTTAACCAAAGTTACGAGCCTCTCAATCTATGTCGTGTTCGCCGGGCTGTGGTATTGGTTTTTCGGGGAGCAGCCGAAGTCTTGGAAAACGGCAGAGGTGAGCTACATTCCTCTACGCAAATATTCACCATTCCTTCGGTAATTCGTTTAGTTTATCGGGTTAAACGTCCGCGACATCAGAGGAAACTTACCAGGTTGGAGGTTTTCTATCGTGATAAATTCACTTGCCAATATTGTGGCAAATATGGGACTGATCTCACTCTAGACCATGTGATACCACGGCGCCTTGGAGGGGAACATTGTTGGGAGAACTTGGTTAGCGCCTGCAGTCGTTGTAATCGACGTAAGGGTGGGCACCTTTTGGAACAGGCTGGCATGAAATTGCTGAAACAACCGCAAGCACCTCATAATGATGGCTTCTATATCCCTCATAATTACGCCAACAGACATGGCGAGTGGCGTAAATACCTGTCTTACTACCAGTTCAACTCGTTGAGTGTCAACTGATGAAACACTTCGCTATCGATTAGTTTCACTTTTACTGTCTCTTTCAGTAAGTTGAGCTCAGTCACTTTACCTTCACCAAATGGTGTTGTCACCTGCTGACGTAACTTGGGCATCTTCTTAAATACCGCCGCATAGTCTTTATTTTCATAGGTTAAACAACATAATAGACGACCACAAACACCTGATATCTTGGTCGGGTTCAGGCTCAAACCTTGTTGCTTGGCCATTTTAATGGAAACAGGGCAGAATTCTTTTAAAAATGTCCTGCAGCAAAGTGTTAAGCCACATTTTCCAATGCCCCCAATTAGTTTTGCTTCGTCTCTAGGTCCAACCTGTCTCAGTTCCACCCGTGCTCTAAGACGTCTGCTTAATTTGCCTACCAGACTTCGAAAATTAACGTTCCCGCTAGCATGAAAAGTAATAGTATAATTGCCAGTATCAAGATTATAGTGAGCCGAGATGGTTTTCAACTCAAGTTTTAACTGCTCTACCATTTTCTTGCACTCATACAGCGCCTCTTTTTCCTTTTGCTGACAGACCCCCTCCATATCTTCATCACTGGCTCGTCTGTTCACAGTCATCAATGGTTTACGCATGTCAGCGCTCTCCCCAGTGTTATCCAATTCCTCAATAGTACTAACCCTGGCGAGCTCCAGACCTCGACGCGTATCTACCATCACATAGTCATTAACCTGCAGGTCAATATCATGGAGATCATATTGAACACTGCTGATGTTATTAAAAATGCGAACCTTAATTATTTTACTCACAATTCGCCTCACTTAGCTAATATCGATATTCTGGGCATGTTGATCATAAGCGATTCAAATGCCAATCTAGCATTAACATTTCTGGATATTTGCTCCTCCGTTGAATACAGATTAATAATAAAGTCCTTAATATCCGCAATGCTGATACATTTAGCCTGTTCTTCCAAAACTGCCAGATAATCTATATTAACAACAATTTCCCGACAATTACCTTTAACAAGCATTAAATCACGCCACCAACTACAAGCGTTACTAATAAATCTCACTGCAACTTGCCGGTTTTTGGACACTTCGCCGGCTATTTTTCCAGCATATGCAAAGCGCTCTTCAATTCCGGCACCAATCAAAGAGGATATTATATCTATATCACCAGAACGCAGCTCCATCACGCCATTGTTTTCCACGGTAGAAATCGCCCAGCCAGGGCAACCTTGTGACAGATGAGATAATAATTCTGCCTTACTTTCTTCAATGCCATAATCTATTTCAAGTATTTCCTTTATTTCGGAAAATTTCATAGGCTTTAATTTCAATATTTGGCAACGTGATACAACTGTAGGGAGGAGGAGAGACTCCTCAGAAGAGAGCAACAGCCAGATAACCTTGTCAGGTGGTTCCTCCAGTGTTTTCAGCAATCTGTTAGCCGCTGGAGTAGATAGCTGTGCTGTCTCCTCAAAGATGAATACCTTGTATTTTCCTTCATAAGCAGGCAAATTAGCCATATGCTGAAGTTCTCTTATGCAATCAATACCTATCTTCGTCCTGGGCGTTACCTCATCCTCATCAGAATTCCGATTCAATTCAGCGGCTAGCTCCAAGTTTACAAAAACTATATCAGGATGCTTTCTCTCTGCGATGTGACGGCATGAACGGCATAGCCCGCACGGTGGATCTACCGACTCACAATTCAATGCTTGAGCCAGCTCAATAGCCAGAGTTTCCTTACCTATATGTGGTGGACCAACTAATAGATAGGAATGAGCGACACTCTGCGACTGCATGCTCCTCTTTAACAAGTCAATTATTCGGTCCTGTCCTCTTGTTCGCCACATTTATATAATATCCAGCCTTATTAAATCTTTATAGCTTTCTCGCTTCCGAATAATTTTCGACTGACCATTATTGAGAAGCACGATAGCTGGACGAGGCATTGAATTATAATTACTGGACATAGGAATAGAATAGGCTCCACAAACAGGAATGGCAATAAGGTCCCCGGAAGAGATGGGTGCAAGTTTAGCGTTTCTGGCCAGTATATCACCAGATTCGCATAGTTTACCGGCAATGGTAACAATCTCATTCTCTATATCAGTTACTTTATTAGCTACCAAAGTCTCGTATTTAGCATCATAGAGGGCGGGGCGAATGTTATCGCTCATACCCCCATCTACACACACATATTTACGGATTTCTGGTATCTCTTTTATAGCACCTACTTTGTAAAGCGCCACACCGGCCTGAGCCACAATCGCCCTACCTGGCTCTACGATGAGGCGAGGTAAAGTTAATCCTAAGCTAGAACAATATTGTTTAACTTTACCAGATAAACTCTGAGCATAATCAGTAATCGAAGGCGCCTCATTTCCTAATACATACTGCACAGCGAAGCCACCACCGATGCTGAAATCCTTTAGTTGAAAATCTAGCTCATTCTTTAGCTCAGCAGCTAAACTCAAAACTAATTCTATTGCCAGTAAATATGGCTCCAACTCAAATAACGGTGACCCCAGATGGAAATGAAAGCCCGCAAGTTCCAGGTTAGGAGCAGTTACAATCAGCTTCACTGCATCAGCAGCCTGCCCATTGGACAAAGGAAAGCCAAATTTACTATCCAGGATACCGGTGCTCGTGTGTCTATGAGCATGAGGATCCACGCCGGGGTTGATACGTATCATTACGCGCTGACTGCACTCCCGTTCGGCCAACAGGCCCTCCAGTAAATCCAGTTCGTATAAGTTATCCAGCACTATGCAATTAACTCCACAATCCAAAGCCATTTCTATCTCTTGCTGTGTCTTATTATTACCATGGAAATAAACATCAGACAGTGGGAAATCCACCGAACAGGCAATACTCAATTCTCCGGCTGAAACCACATCAATTCCTAACCCTTCCTCCTTGATTATAAGTGCCATTTTTTGATTCAGGAAAGCCTTAGAAGCATATATAACTTGCGAGTCGGGGTAGCAAAGCGAGAACTCTCTCTTGAACTCTCGGCAGCGATTGCGGAGAGTATATTCATCAAGTAGATAAAGTGGAGTATCAAACTGTTCTGCCAGGTTAACAACGTCGCAACCACCGACACAAAGATGCCCCCTATCATTTACCTCAGCTGTCTGGGGAAAAAGGACTAACTTATGTAATCCATTCATATTCATCTAAAATAACTGTCCATCATCCAAACCATGTTCACTAGCAAATTTATGGCATTCTAGAAGTAATTCCCTTTCCTCTACACTTATTCGCCTGATTACATATGGCATCTCATCGCTAATTTTAATCCATTTGCTTGCATGAATGCCAACCCGATAAAAGTTCCCTCGCCATCCAGTAGATGGCAAGTACTAAAGCTATCTCTTTAAGTTCCCCGGCCGGGATATCTGTATTGAATATCCTTTCTCATCGTTACTATATTTCATTATCTGCTCCATCAGTTCATTACTCCAGAGATTATTATCGAAAACGGCCCCCAGCGAAGTTATATCATTCTGGAAGACCTTTGCCCATTTACCCACTTCATGAATTATGTTCTCCAATTCTGTGCTCTCAATATCACTCTCGCCACGGATTTTCATTTTGTTTACAGGGGTTATTTTTACTTGATATTCATTTCCTCTGATTACATCAATTCCTTCCCGGAGTGCATATTCTATCAATTTAATTTTTACTTTCTCCATTTCCCCCTCAGTACCCTCTCCCCGATTATTCAGAAGCGCAAATCTGTCAACAAGTATAACTCCCTGTTGACTATCATATTCGTTTTTAGTAAAGGATTCCTTAATTACGATATTTTTTCTAATAGGACAAAGGTCAGGATACTCACACCAGTCACATAGACCGGATTCCCGCGGGGGAAATTCTTGCGTGGACTCAATTTCGTCAATCAGGCTTATTGTATTCCAAGCGAGTTCACAGATAGCTTCCGGACTACGCAATGAGACCAACTCCATATCAAAAGCAAGATAATGCCATATCAAATGGATAGTATTATAATCCGGCCATTTTTGCTGAACACCAAGTTGGTACAGCGCAAGCTGCCTGTCAGTATCTGCATCATTCTGGTTCGGTAGATTTGCCGATGTCTTAAAATCGTGAATCTGAATAATGCCATCTGAAGTTTTTGATAGGCGGTCAATATAACCAATCATACGATACTTATGTGCATCATCCAGGAAAAAACTAATTGACAACTCCGTGTCTATAGTTTGATCTGAATTAAATGGTGAATAATGTCGGTAATAGTCGCCAAGCATCTCTTCCCCGCGTAATTTATAATCTTCTGAAGTTTTATCCTTTTTCATTATAATTATTGAATCATTCCAACGATGCTTCCAGAGACCATTAAAATGGCTCAGTAGTCCATCCATATCCATATTTACGCCAAATCTGTGGTCGTCATAACATTTCCTCAGGGTCCAATGAACCATCGTGCCCAAGAAACCTTCAACAGTTTCAAACTTCCTCTTAATCTTGTCGCGATAGCGCAGTTTATATTTCAGAGGACATTGCTCATATGTACTAAGTAACGAATTAGAATAAACTGTCATATCAATATAATCATACCGGATAGAATTCGTTAAGGCTTTCCCTCAAAGCCCTTAGGTTAACCACATCCTCCTCGTTATATTTCAACAATATGTTAAGAGACTCCTGGTCGCCAAATTGTTTGTACCTCCACCATAGCATGGTCGCTTCAAAGCCATCTACGTTTTGAAGTTCCCTGCAAATGCCCAATTTTCTTTCAACTGCTTTGAACCCTCCATATAGATTATTACGCCAGCAATCATACATCAGGTCATGATGGTAAATTTTAGCTTCAAGATTAACCTTCAAATGCCTATTAATAAAGGGAATATCAAACCGACTACCGTTGTAAGTATAAATTGTATCCACATCGTCAAGAGCAGTAAGAAGATTACCTCTGGTAACTTGTTCTCCCACTAATTGAACTAACTCACTATCTACACCGTTACAACGATAGATACCGATGAGCGTTATGTAATCATAAAATCGGGATAGCCCTGTAGTTTCAATATCAAGATAGGCATCAGTAGTTTGTTTCATAACTTAAAAATCACATTATTAGCATAGCACATGCCGGCAATTGCTTAGTTACCACAACATATACAGACAAAAAATGTAAATATTATCTAGTAATTTGTATGTACAGTTTGTATAAGCGATTCTACATTTACTTTGACTATTCGAACTAACGAGGTTCCCCCTTTGTAAAACTTTCCCTAATATTGAGTCAGTCCTTGTGAAATACTCCTATCTGTAAGCTATACTATCCACTGCAATAGAATTCCAATGCAGAAGTTTATAGATAGCAAAGGCTTGAAAAACGGTTCAACAATGGCAACGGTGTCCATTGTTAAAGCATCTGACTATCAATATGCGCAGGTTTATAAGGCCGTAAAGAAAAGTGTTGAATTAATAGGTGGACTTAATGTCATTATCAATCCAAGAAGCAAGGTATTCGTAAAAATTAATCACCTGTCTCCCCCTTCCTCGGCCGATAGAGGAATCGTTACACATCCAATTTTTACAGAAGCAGTCCTCAGATTATTAAAGGAACTCAATGCGGATATCACCGTAGGCGACGACATCTCTTCCAATAAAGTAGATGGCTTTCGTATCTCTGGATTTCGGCAGATGTGTGAAAGAGTTGGTGTTAGATTAATTAATTTAAAAGAAGGAGGATTTGTCGAGGTTAAATGTAGTGGACATTCCCTTGACACTGTTTTTCTCTCCAAAATTGTCCTTAATGCCGATATAGTAGTTAATCTACCAAAACTTAAAACACATTCACTGACCATTTTCACCGGTGGTGTAAAGAACATGTATGGCGTTATTCCTGGTAGTTTCCGTAGCAAATACCATGGAGAATATTCGAACAGCAATGATTTCAGTCAAATACTGGTGGATGTTTATTCCGTCATTAAGCCACAACTGACTATTATGGATGCTATTGTAGCCATGGAAGGTGAAGGACCAGCATCAGGTAAATTGAGGAATCCAGGTATCGTATTGGCCAGTCGAGATGCAGTAGCTCTCGATTCCATAGCAACAAGTGTAGTTGGCCTTAATCCAAAACATATATTAACAACACAGTTCTGTAATAACAGAGAGCTTGGAATAGGAAACCTGGATCGCATTGAAGTAGTCGGTGTAAAATTGGACGATGTAGCTATATCAAATTTCAGGGCACCCCTGGCCTTTACCAATCAATTCATAAACAGCATTCCTGGTTTTCTTCCCGAAATCCTACTGAAGCAGCTTACTATCAGACCCAATGTAGCGAAGAAGAATTGCACTGGTTGCTTTGAATGCGTGAATATTTGTCCAACAGGTGCTATTACTGTAATGAACAAAAAGGCAGAAATAACTAAAGATATATGTATAAATTGTATGTGTTGTCACGAAGTATGTCGCTTTAATGCAATTACGCCAGAACGTTCAATCATAGGAACTGTTTTCCACATGGGTAGTATTATAGTAAATTCATTAAGATCACTTTCTGCTCGATGAAATCACCTTGAAAACACATTTGTCTTTCAGCACTGCTTTAATAATTGACATCGTTCTATAGGATTTCAAAGACACAATTGTAATGCCAATAATACAGAATAGTCATTCACATCACGAAACAATAGAGTGCAGGGCGCATCATAAACATCGGTAGTATTTCAGTACAGCGTGCACGGCCAGGGTCAGCTCCATGTAGCAGCAGAGGATTATTCAGAAGCAAATATTCAATTAATCCTCTGCACTTTTATCATATTGGTATTACCCGGTATACCAGTAGGAAGTCCTGCCGTCACCACGATAAGGTCATCTTCCTTGGCAAAGCCTAACTTGACAGCAAGTTGGGCTCCCTGCCGAAAGATGTCTTCTAACGTTGTATATTCATCAGTCCTGAAAGGATAAACACCCCAATAAATTGCCAGTCTTCTCCTAATTTTGTCCGTTGTAGTAATTGCAAGTATGGGCGTTCCAGGTCGATACTTTGCTACTCGATATGCTGTGCTTCCAGAGGTAGTGTAGGCTATGATTGCCTTAGCACCAAGTTGTTCCGCTATGTTGCAGGCAGCATAGCTTATTGCATCATCTGTTTGTGGTACCACTGTATCGGCTTTTGCTGACAGGTTGCGATGATAAGGTAATGTCAATTCAGTCTCGAGAGCAATTTGCATCATCACCAGCACACTTTCCTCAGGGTATTTTCCAACCGCCGTCTCGCCTGATAGCATAACTGCATCGGCGCCATCCAGAATTGCATTGGCAACGTCACTTGCCTCGGCGCGTGTAGGTCGAGGGGAACGTATCATAGATTCCAACATCTGTGTAGCTACGATTACAGGTTTTCCAAGTCGATTACACTTGGATATGATTTCCTTCTGCACAAGCGGAACCTTCGTTAAGGGTATCTCCACCCCCAAATCACCACGGGCTATCATTATCCCATCTGCTTCGCTGATGATCTCGTCAATATTGTCCACAGCCTCATGCTTTTCAATTTTTGCTATAAGAGGCACGAAATCATTTATTTCCCGTAAGTATTTTCTTACTCCAATTATATCGTCTACCTCCCTGACAAACGAAAGAGCCACGTAATCCACGCCTTGTTCCAAACCAAACCTCAGATGCTCCAAATCATTCGCAGTAACCGAAGGCACACTAAGTCTCACGTTGGGTACATTAACACCTTTCTCAGCTGACAGAACACCACCATTAACTACCTCACATCTGACATCTGTATTCGTGCTATCTAGTACACGTAAAGCAATTGCACCATCATTTAGATATATTATGTCTCCTTCATTAACATCACAAGAAAATGAAGAAAGATTAACCGAAACCATGTGCTCATCCCCAACAACTTTTCTGGTGCTAAGCACAAATTCATTTCCCTCTTCAAGCAATATCTCTTCATGTTTCAAATCACCAGTCCTCACTTTTGGACCAGGTAAATCCTGTAATATGGCAACAGGTAGATTTAGGCGTGCTGATATTTTACGAATTCTATTTATTGAACTGGCGTGTTGAGTGTAAGTACCATGTGAGAAATTTAAGCGGGCAACGTTCATGCCTGCCCTGATAAGTTTTTCTATCATTTGTTCCGAATCGCTTGCAGGGCCAACGGTGCAAACCATTTTGGTTTTTCTAGTCATATTATAATCAAATCGCATATATATCCTTATTAACTACTGAAACAAATCTCGGTCAAAAATCAAATATCTGTTTATGATGTTAAAAGTTTATTCTAGCAAATAACATGCGTCAAGCTCATAAATTGACTGTGAAGCTATAATACCCGTAGAATAAGTGTTAGTGTACAACCTGAGCGTGCTTGATAACGGACTAAGAGTTATTACCAGAACTATGCCGCATAGTCATTCTGTGAGTATAGCTTTCCTCATTGGTACGGGCTCCTGCCACGAAAAAAAGGAGGAGCAGGGCATCTCACACTTCATTGAGCATATGTGTTTCAAAGGTACTAATCGCAGGCCATCTGCCGTACATATAACACGTGAGATCGAAGGTGTAGGGGGTATGATAAACGCCAGTACGGACAAGGAAAGCACCGTCTTCTGGAGCAAAGTTGCCAGTAAACACTTCCCTATTGCCCTGGATGTGCTATCTGACCTGGTACTCAACTCCCAATTTAATGCAGAGGAACTGGATAAGGAACGCAACGTAGTAATCCAAGAAATTAACATGAATCTGGACTTACCACAGCAGAGAGTGAACATGTTAGTAGAGGAATTGCTGTGGCCAAATCAGGTACTTGGACGCGATATTGCAGGAAGCAAAGAAAGCGTATCTTCCCTGACTCGCGACCAGATGTTAAATTATTTTTCCAACCGTTACGTTCCAAATAATACAGTACTCAGTATTGCCGGGAACATACAACACGATGATTTGATTACTAAACTAAAAACAATAATAGACGGATGGGCAGCTAAGGAAGCTACAAAGGATTATATAAGCAACGAGATACAAAATGCTCCCAGACTAAATGCGGAAGCCAAGGAAGGTGAGCAGACACATCTCTGTCTCGCCGTCCATGGTTTCTCCTACTTTCATCCTCAGCGTTTCGTTCTCGACCTGTTGAACACGGTACTAGGTGGTGGTATGAGTAGCCGTCTTTTCATTGAGCTACGGGAACGGAGGGGACTGGCATATGATATTGCCAGCTACGTAGACCATCGCTATAATTCAGGAGCTTTTGTTGTTTACGCTGGTGTCGCCCCAAATAACACCCAAGTCGCTACCGAAGCGATTCTGGAAGAGCTTTCCAAACTCAAACAAGGGATTACCACTGACGAGCTTCATAGAGCTAAAGAATTATCCAAGGGAAGATTACAACTAAGACTGGAAGATAGCAGAAATGTAGCTTTGTGGCTTGGCAGCCAGCAACTATTGACAGGTCAGATACTTGAAATAAATGAGGTCACCAAAATTATAGACGCCATCACCACTGATGACCTTGAACAGGTTGCAAATACACTACTATCAAGCAATAGGATTAGTCTGGCAATCGTGGGGCCTGACAAAGATAATCTTTCGATTGAGTACCTGAATTCCAAGGTGATATAATCCGTTTGCGGTAATCTTCCCGGAAATAATGGTACAGAATATACCTTCAGCGATTGAGACTAATAGTAACTATCAGACATCTTAATTTATCTAACGACGTTTATTAATATCAGGAGATATACCATGCAACGTATTGAAACTGGGAGTGCAAGCATCGAGCCACGTGTACCTGTGGTAGCAGGATCATTCCAATGTATCAAATTCACATACACGGCAGGACATTCTATCGATGATACTGGCTATTTAAAGCTTGTATTCCGCCATGTCGGAGATTTCGGTACTCCGCAATTTGACAGCCCAACAGCAGCAAATTATTGTACCGTGACTACCACCGGTGATTGTCACATTGAGCCACGATGGGATCCTAAGGGTCACACACGCCCCTGGGGACAGTCTTTATTCCTGAAAGTAATGAACGGTTTCCTGAAGGAGGGAGAGAAAATAATAATTACTTTTGGTGATAGATCTGGAGGATCTTCAGGCTGGCAGATGCAAACCTTCTGTGAACATAGCTTTGAGTTTAAGACCCTCGTTGATCCCATAGCCACTTATGAATTTAAAGAAATTAAGAAATCACCCACCTTGAGTGTAATACCAGGTCAACCATCAAGAGCAGTCTGTATTGCCCCTTCTCAGATAATAGTCAACAAAGATTTTTATTACTACCTCAAACTGGAGGACCAATGGGGTAATCCCACTGATAAGCCACTGAAGATACACCATACAGGCTTCTCACAGACAGGTATAAACAGCGTCACCATCAGCGATGAGAAAACAAAGCTCCTGGCTGAAAGCAACCCGATCGAGACACTGGGAGAAGAAGAGCTATTGCATCCATACTGGGCAGACTTTCATGGACAGTCCGAGGAGACCGTTGGTAGTAATTCCATACAGGATTACTTCGCATTTGCGCATGACTATGCGCTAATTGATATAGCTGGACATCAAGGCAACGATTTTCAAATCAGTGACGATTTCTGGGATACTATTAATGAGACCACCAGAAAATTCTATCAACCTGATAGTTTCGTTACCTTCCCGGGCTATGAATGGAGTGGAAACACCCCACTGGGGGGCGACCGCAACATCTTTTTCCGCTCCGAGGGCGGTCAAATCAGCAGAAGCTGCACAGATTTATTACATGAAAAACACTCGGCTTACGCCAACTCGCCTACTGTACTGGAGCTATTTGAAAAACTTAGAGGGCAAACGGCAGGTGCTTTCGCATTCGCTCATGTAGGGGGTCGCTACGCAGATATCACCATGCACGATCCCGAGATTGAACTAGCGGTTGAGATACATTCAGATTGGGGCACATTTGAATGGCTGCTAGAGGATGCCCTGAAATTGGGATACCGTATTGGCATTTGTGCCAACTCTGACGGGCATAAAGGGCGCCCAGGTGCATCATATCCCGGAGCCAGCAAGTTTGGTTCGCTAGGAGGACTAACTTGCGTGCTGGCAACCAGGCTGGAGCGAGAAAGCATCTTCAACGCACTAAAGGCAAGACACTGCTATGCCACCACGGGGAACCGCAGCCTGGTAAAAGTAGATATCATTATGGATAATGGGCAGAGGGCTATGATGGGCGATATCGTGTCCTATGAGTATGGGAAGGCGCTACTTTCAGTTAATATTACAGGAACAGCACCCATAGAAAGTGTAGAGATTCGCAACGGTCTGGACACTGTTGGCACTTTTCGGCCATATGATAAAAATG
>SDBU01001485.1_pt1 | contig 33401 bp, 40 predicted proteins | sample 2277071 | NCBI WGS metagenome assembly SDBU01 (sample SAMN10397929, study PRJNA504765) | marine sediment metagenome | isolation source: marine sediment core GS08_GC12, 126 cmbsf | place: Arctic Ocean: Gakkel Ridge, Loki's castle | collected 2008 | reverse complement strand
TTCATGAACCTGGGCCATCCGGGCCAGTCCTCTATGTTCTGGATATTACGCTTCACAGGGGTCCCTCATTGTACTGTATTGTTTTACAGTGCAATATGACATAAATAAGCCTTTTTATGCCTCCTAGGGGCGAATGATTAAAGTTTTACCTACGGTGTTGGCTGCCCCCAGTTAAATGAATAAAGTGCGAATGGGGAAGTGGGGGGTTAGCGTCGTTTTTTGTCTATCCAGGTAGTCTCGAAGCCGGAGTTTACACGCTTGCATTTCATACAGACCTTCTTCCTGGCGATCCCCATATTGTGCCGGTTGATGTGCCCCATTACTGTTCCTGAGCTTCGGTTGACTATTGCAGCTACTCTCTGCATGGATAGTTCGTCTTCTATGTATAGTTTCATCATTTCTGCGTGTTCTGCGTCTCCCACGGTTTGTGAGTCGGAGAGTTCAATCACGTCCCCAAACTCGGGGCGTATGTCGAATTGCTGCATTAGGTCTTCTCCGGGGATTTTATGGAATTGGGGGTAGTCGAAGTCGCCTAGGCCTATGTTTGCTTTTGAGGTTAATATTGCGAAGTATTGGGGTCCAAGTCCAGCGAAGGATCGGGGGTGAACGTATTTGTATATGAAGCTGATGTCTTTCGATACTCCCACATAACTTAGGTCCTTTAGATAGGTGTAGTCGGCTAAGTCTCTCATCTCTCGGTCTATGCTGGTCCATCGGATGCTGTCTACGAAGAGGGAGTATCCGAAGTGGCGCATTTCTCGCTGGAATCTTATGAACTCCCTTTTAGCGTCCTTCCCTGTATCGCCCTTGGTTCCGATTCGGCTATACAAGAAGTTCGATGCTTCTCGTATCAGCAGGAAACTGGGGTTGTTGAACCGGATTCTTTTTTTGAATAATCCAGTGAATGTTTCTAGTGCATTCCAAAGCTCATGATCCGTACTATAGAACCCTGGAACAGTGAGTACGCATTCATAGCTGTTCATTTCTGTGAATGTTAAATCACCTATTTTCGTAACGTTCCAACTGGCGTTTAAATCACAGTTATCTCCGACAACTAGAAGAATCTCCTCTATGGGGCTTCTACACCAGGCTAATCCCTCTTGGTCGGAACTGCCGTAAATGTCTATGATCTGGGGGTAGTGCATAGCAATGGTCTCGCCTAGTGCTGATTTTCCTGAATCTCTTTGACCTACGCATAAATGGTGTTTGGCCTTGTTCCAATCAATTTTTTCCCATCCCCGCTTCCAGTCTATTCTGATCTCAGGGATTTCACAGGTTTCTCTGGAACCTATTACTTTGTAGTTGAGCACCATTACTGGGGCTCCGCTCTCTCGGGTTTGTATGCGTCTTTAAATGTGGGGCTAATATTTCTGAGGTCTTCAAAATAGTCTAGGCGTGTGATCAGGTCCTGGAGTCGTCTATAGAACCTGTGAAAGTGTAGCTCGCACTGAGATTCTAGGAACATTCTTCTTGCTCGGTAGGTGTAGATGCTGTGGGTTTTCTTTATCTTGGCTGCTTCCGTCCAGATGGCGTTCATTTCGTTGTAAAGTTTGTTGAATGGTGCCTGTTCCGAGGGTTTGACGACTATGAAGGATATTAGGTCCTTCATTTTTTCAACGGCTTCGGTGTGTCGTCCTGCGCCTTTTAATCCGATTATTTGCTGTTCAATTGCAAGGACATGTCCAACGACTAGGTTCTTGATATTTATTGGGCGGGGTTCGCTTTGACTCAGTTTTGTAGCCCTCCGTTCAATGTGTTCGTCCCCATACTAGGGTAATAAACTCCTAAACCTTAAATATTTTAGGGATATATTGCAATCATAGGGAAGTTTCACCATTGAACGGTGGGGTGGAGGGCTAGATCAATGTCTGATTCCTCGGAATGGACCCCCCCAGAGAGGGCACCAGATCAAACATATCTTAAATACACAGGGGAATCAAAGCTCGCCACTGCTGGAATCTATAAAGGCAAGGTCATCTATGCTTACCTGACAGACGAAGGAGGCGGGAGATGGATCCCCCAGAGTGAACTTGAGGGAATAACTGCCCGACCGGAAAAAACGCGGACAGTAACACCAAGTCCAGAGATTCTAGCGACAAGGGCGCTGATAACGGAACGAGACCAGTATCGCACGGGGACTCCCGAGTGGGAGGAACTGAATAAAGTCCTCAACGTTTATGAGTACAAAACTCCTACTGAACAGAAGCCTGAATTAAAGGTTCAGCTGGCAACCCAGCAGTACACGAGCGAGAAAGCCATAGATGTTCAGAAAGCCGTAGACATGGCGTTGGCTCCCAACATTGTGCCGGAGCGTCCCCCTGATCTTTCGGTTAACGTCAATGAGATGCTGAAACCCGCTGTATCTGTTCCAGTTGACATTAACGCGATGCTAGAGGAGGTTGTGCCCGTTGAGGAGTCCAAGCCCACTGAATTACTTGATACGGCTATCTCCGTAGCCAGTGCGTCTCCAAGGCCGGTTGATCTGGAGCAGATGCAGAGTGAACGGGGGTACACAGCTACTGCCAAGGTTGCGAAAACAAGTTCTCTGCCTAAGCCAGTTGTGATCACTTCAGTTGCTGGGGGTTATGAGCCTCCTGTTGACCCCGAGATAATTATCCATACCACGTTTCAACCTGATACCGTCACTCATCTCGGGATAGATATGACCCGGGCGCAGTTTGAGGCTGATTTTTGGGGGATTTCGGATTCTGAAGTCAAACCGTATTCTCCTGTCCAATTAGTAACGGATCTCCCTGACCCAGATCAGTTCATTGGTATCCCTGGACCTGCGTCGGCACGCAAGCCAGGCAGTCTTGGAGAGAAAATTCAGACCATTGTGGACACGAAGATACTAGAGATTGAAGAGGGGATTATCGGGTTCGAAACGGGGGCTCGTAAGGCTGGGCGACAGATAGGCGCAGAAGCTCAGATAGCCTTATCGGAGGGTGATGTCGGGAAGGCGCTTCTGCTGGGGACCGCTGCATTCTCTGCACGAGCGGCTGTGGGGGTTGTTGAGGGTGCCACGTTTCTAGTGAGACCTCTTGCATGGGAGAAGACTGCGGGGGCTTTGCTTGAAGGGGGTAAGCAGGTTCTTGAGAATCCAGGGGGCATCCCCGGCGGTATATCCATATGGGCTAAAAATGTAGCTCACGACCCCGGCTCCATCGTAGAGTTCGCGGGGGATATTATGGCGGGTTATGCAATTGCCGAGATTGTAAGCACTATCAGCGGTCCAACATCCAAGGTGGGTCGTGTTGAGGGCGTGGATATTGAGGTTAAATCCACGACTCTGGGGCTGGTTGATGAGATTGATCCGCTTACGGGGAGAGCCTCGAAAGCCCTACAGCTTCCTGAATCGGAGATAATCCCCACCATAACCAGTAAAAGGATCCCCAGAGCCGTGGCAGAGCTAATGGATGCTGAACTTGATGATTTTAGGGGACCCGGCAAGATTCTTGGAGTTGCAGATGAAGGCGGAGTTTCTCGCCTAGAGAAGATTGATGTCCCTCCCGGGGTTCTTGATGATCTTCGTGAAGGAAAAACCGTTACCGTAGATACCCCTCTAGGGACTGAGACGGTTGGTTTTGGTGCTGAGAAGTTCACTTATGTTGACGATGTTGGGGATCCCATAACAGGCCGTTCGTTTAGGGTTCCTCGGGAGGATGGGGTACTTCCGTTAGAGGCGAAGGAACTAGGTCCTTCAATGGAAGTGTTCGAGGATGCCTCAAGGATTTCGAAGATAGCTCTTGAGGGAGATGAAATGGTCATTACGCCTTCCGCTGATGTCGTCGATGGCCCCATTAAATTCGGGGGACCCTGGCATGAGGATGGGATTAAGGGTGTTCTTGAGCCCGGTGATCACCGATACGATGTGAAGGGGGTAATCATGGAGAAGACCCCTACCACCATAGATGATATACCCGATTTCGTTCCTATTGAGCCGGGGATAGGATCAAAGACATCCCTCAATGAGACCTTTGGCTTCGGGACGGATGCCATTCAGGAAACGCTAGTAAAGGAGATCACAGAAGGGAGTGTTCCCTTTGCCGCGGTTATCACGGAGCCCGTGGTTGTTTCTAAGGGGGTGTCCTTGGGGGTGGGCTTAGGGGCGGCGGCCCTTGAAGAAACTGTCCCTAAACAAGTTGAAACTGTTGAGTCCCCCCAGAATATAGAGTTAGAGGGAAAAACGGGGATCCCAGGTGTACCGTTTTCTGAGGTGGGTCAGGGAATTAAGGACTCTGCTCTTATCCCCATAAAGGGACGTGCCCCCACTGCATTGCCTATTATAGATACGTTCAAAGTGGAATCAACGGATGTCTCTCCAGTTTCTCTGATTAAGGCACCCATTCAGGTAAAGGACATTTTGCCTGAAGAGATTCCTATAATAGACATAGCGGTAGTTCCTGAGAGACTAAAGGAAGAGCCCACGCTAATTCCCGTTGTGCTGCCTACGTTGATTGGCAAGACGAAGGCAGACCCAGACCCTCAAAAAGTAACTCCCTTTATCACGCTGGATCTTCCGATTGAAGAGCCAACTCTGATAATCACCCCTGAACTAGAGCCAAAAGTAAAGCCGAAGCCGTTCCCGCTCATCACAGATCTAATTCAGGAGCCAGATGTTGTTCCAGTGATCACGCCCATACTTAAACCGTTTCAGGAGCCAGATGTCACCCCCGTGGTCATCCCCACACTTGCCCCCATCGAGATAGCAGATATTACTCCAATAGTCAAACCCGAACTTAAACCGATTCAGGAAACGGCTGTAATCCCACTTCAAGAGGTAGCACAGGAACAAAAGCTGGTGCGCTACCCCCCCAGCCTGGGATTCTCTATCTCTCGATCTAGGAAATCGCCTTTTGTCAGGAGACCGCAGAAGAAGGGGAAACACAGGCGGGTTCCTGGTTTCCTAGTAGGCTTCGAAAAACGGGAGGTTGTCTATAGAAGCCCGAAAGAACTCTTCGGGGATGGAAAGATAAAGTCCCCCTTCGGGAAAAGCAGGAGAAAACGAAAAGGGGGAAAACTCTTCTGAGACCTGTGATGATCTGGATAACCGCTTTCGTAGCGGTCCTCCTGATAACAACGAGCTATTTACTGTTCACCCCCATCCTGAGTCGGTTCGAGGACAGATTTGATGATATAGTGGATTACTCTGATAATCCCCTTGCAAATCAATCATATACACGGATTAATCAGTACAAGGACTCTGCGCTGAATCTTTATCTCTATGGGTTTATTGCAGTCTTTCTTCTTTGGGCATTCGGAAGTATGCAGTCCCGACAGAGATATTCGGGGGTTTACCGATGATATATATTCTCCTCAACTTCATTTTGTTAGTTTTCATCGGAGGCTTTTTCTGGTGGGCGCTCTCCCAGCCAATCCTTAATGTCATGGACCATATGACAACGCTTTTCCCAGGCGCTATTCCGGGCTCTGAAATAGCATTTATAGATGCAATCGTGAACTGGATGCCGCTCTTTCTATTGATCGGGGGGCTCGTCTGGGTCATTACCTCAGCGATTAGAAGAAGCCCGGAGGGGTATTACCGATGAGAACTCGTAGAGTTGGCTGGGCGCTTCTTCTGCTTCTGCTGACAACCACAGTGGTTTCGCTGAGTCCTATGCCCGTAGGAGTCAGAGCCCAGGGATCTGAGCCAATAGGTTATAGGATTGAGGGGGGTGTTGTGGAGATTTGGAATCCAGATACGACCTATTATTTCAACAAGTCCTCTGGGGTACAGTGGACCGAGGACCCGGAGCAGTATTGGACTAGGAATATCTTTGCTATTGAGTACTATGCTGCTGGTGGATGGCATAAAATATACAGCGCAGACGAACTTGGCACTTTCAATCGGGAAATAGACTCCGACTACGAGACCTATGTAAATGCTACGCTGTGGAAGGACTTTACCTATGCTGGTTACGAACTGCGATTGGGTGTACGGTATCATCTGAAGCTGGGTGATACAGAGCTTTCAGTGATAATCTACGCGAAGAATCGTGGTGCAGTGGATTTTCCGTATCCCCTTGGATTCGATTGGATGGTTACGGACATAGACATTCCGAATCCCAACGGTAAAGATACAATTTTCATCAACGGAACTGATTACCGGCTGGATGGAGTTTACGACCTATCCTTCACGAATATGAGCCACACTTATTTCGATCATGAACTGAATGAGACAGTCACAGAGTTTGATTCGCACTACAGAATTTTTGATTGGACTGAGTTTATCACGCTGGATTGGGATAAGAATGTTCCTTATACGGTCAGGCTCCAGGCCAATGGGGTTCAATCAGAAGCCAGTGTCACTTGGATGGTTAACGCGGGTATCTTCCAAGCGGGTCAGGAAAAGTTTACGACGCTGTACTGGGCGGATGCTGAGGGTGATTATACTGGTGATCACTGGGACATCTCCAGTCAAGGCAGCTCCATTGGTGGTATCACTACCGACGGTGAATACATTTGGATCGTAGATTATGGTAGCGACGAGGTTTACAAGTATAGCATGACGGGGTCGTACCTAGGTTCATGGGATACTTCCGGTCAAAGTGGTGACCCTCATGGTATCGCCACCGATGGTACGTACATCTGGATTTCTGAATATGCTGACAAGGAGGTCTACAAGTACAACATGGCTGGTACATATCAGAATGAGCACTGGGATGTTTCCACCCAGAGCGGCAATCCCTACGGTATTACTACTGATGGTAATTATATCTGGATTTCTGACCCCGGTGACGATGAAGTTTACAAGTATAGCATGACGGGGTCGTACCTAGGTTCATGGGATACTTCCGGTCAAAGTGGTGCCCCCTACGGTATTACTACCGATGGTTTGTACATATGGATCGTTGATTCTATCGACGACGAGGTCTACAGGTATAGTATAGCTGGTGTGTATGATAATTCGTGGGACATCTCCACCCAGAGCGGCAACTCCCGCGGTATTACCACTGATGGCGTTTATATATGGGTCTTCGATGCTACCGATGACGAGATCTACAAGTATGAGTATAGTTTATTTAACGAAGCTCCAAATGCCCCAAGTTTAACGAGCCCCGCGAATGGCACAAGATTCAACCTTAGCGAGTCCGTTTCATTCACATGGAGTTTTGATGACCCAGATGATGGAGATACGCAGGGAGCCTATCAGATACAGTTGGATAATAACTCGGATTTTTCAAGCCCAGAGGTTGACAGCAACAAGGTTTCTTCAAGCTCAGAGTCCACCAATCGAAACCTTCCCAGTAGCGTTGACGCTTACTATTGGAGGGTGAAGCCCTGGGATGATAGCGATGCGGAGGGGCCTTGGAGTTCTGTAAGATATGTGATCTCAGATCGCTTTGAAATAGTTTCTGTTGCCTTCGATGGTTATAGAGTGGATGTTTGGGCTACCGCAGAGGTCAGATATGTTCTCCATTATGCCTATGAGGATGTATTGTTCACGGGTTCAGATGGATCAATAGTTGGCTACACGTGGAACGGAACTAATTCATGGTGGTACAAATCGGTTACGGCCCCATCTTCCCCAGGATATGATAACTACGATGAGAATGACCTAGGCGCAATCACGGACAGCAATTATGGTCTCACTGCTCTAGAGGATGATGCGGGAGCCAATTTAATAGGAGATGACCTGAACGTAACCGATTTCTGGGCTTCAAATTATTCACCATTGACAGGAGAAGACGTGGCTCTTTACGCCAAGTTTGAAAGCCTCTATGATTTTCATATATGTGACGGGGATGACTCGATTACTATTGAGGAACTACCTTTCACATATGACCCTATTGAAGAGTGGTTTTATGTCTCAATCGGAAAGAATGAGTCTGGAACCCACTATTTTGATACCTTGAACTCGATCTATGAAAATACATACAACACAACCTCTGGACAGATGGATTTCAATATTTCTATAACTTGGTTCGATTACACGGTTGAACTGGGTGGATTATACTATGAGAATGGAACATACGCAGATAATGTTACGGTTAATGCACACTTCATCGATAGCTTAGATACATTCACGCTAGATCACAACGAAACAAAGGAATACACAAACGGCCCCATCATGATAAGTTGGGAACTTGAAGGCGGGGGAGCACGAATGTTCTACCCCATATCGAACAACGAGACATACTATCTTTTCACGCCATTTGACGATTATATGGCATACTCATTTAGCATACACGATTACGCTGGACAGATAGGCAGTTCAGATTCCTATCTCGAAGCATATTCGGTGATAAATAACACAGAGAGGCTTATTGAGAGAAATCAAATATGGGACGTTTTAAATCCCACTATTCTAGTCTTGCAGAAAGACAGAACATATCGAATACAAATTCGATGCGGGACCGGGGCAGTTTATAGTTTTGGGTATTTCATCCCCACAGCAGGTCCACCCCCCACTCTTATAATTGATAAAATACTGTGGGAAGACACATTACACCCAGTCAGTGAATACATCAGTGTTGAAATATCAAGACCCGCATATACCCATATCAGGGTCAACTATAAAGATGAGCTAGAGCAAACCACATCCATATTCCTCGAAATTCGTCTCAGGAATGGAACACAGGTTTGGAATTATACCTCCTTGGCTCAGATGGTTCAAATTAACTGGTATGGTGCAAACAACGAAACCGAATATGTAGCATTTTTATCTGCAACTCACGAAGTTTTAGGCTATATAACTGTGAGCAAAACACTTTTAGGAGAAACAGACCCATACGCCCCGCCCGACTTTTCCGTCATTGGGGTTGGTCCTAGCCTGCTCAGTGTTTTTATAATAGTTCTAGTGGCTGGTTCCGTTAGCAGATATAATAGATCGGCGGGAATGTTCGCAGGAGCCGCAATCGCCAGTGTCCTCACCTACGTCAACTTCGTTTCAATCCCCTATGAAGTGTTAGCCGTTGCATTTGCTCTATCGATATTATCGGGTTTAGGAGGAAGATGATATGAAAAGAGGGTTCTTCATAATTTTATGCATGTTCACACTGAACGCTACAACAATCTTCGTGAATGATTTACCGCTGTTCGAAGGCACTGAAACCATCACACCGTATGATGCAGATCAGATCACCGGGGTTATCAACGCTACAGAACTTGGAGACCGATGGGATCCCCCTGAGTCTGGGGGGTTAATTGGAGACGTGAAAGGCTTCCTTGGGGCCCTTAAAAAACTCAATCATTTCATCAGAAGCTTTCCCGAGATGCTTGCGGATCTAGGATTGCCCGCAAGTCTAGTAAGCACACTCGGACTCATCTGGACGTTCATGTGGTGGCTGAGTGTAGGAGACTTGATTAGTGGAGGGAAAATCTTTGGGACTTGAGATGCTTCTAGTCGCGGCTAATATGACTCAAAGCATATTGGATCAGTCAATCATCGGTGGGGTTGTTGACTTCTACATAGCGTCTATTGGGGCAGCCTCCTTCTTCGGGGTATTAACTCTGGGGGTCACTATCCTGATGTATATCTGGACGCAGAGTCTTGAGTTCGTGGCTACAATATGGATTCTAATCGGAGGGGCATTGGAAATATACATTCCCGGGCCAGCCCTGACCATTGGCAAGGTTCTAATGATTCTGGGGATCTTCCTGATTCTAATCAAGATTCTACTGGGGAGGACTGCCTATGGCTAAAAGAAAAAATAACGCAATCTTGGGGGGTATCCCCTTGAAGCCTGGCTGGGAGATGAAGGATTATATGAGGGCCTACAGGTCTCGGAATCCGATTGAGTCGGCCTTCGACCAAGAACTTGTAGATATTGATAAGCTGAAGAAAATATTTAGAATCGCCAAGCATAAGGGCATCATATTCTGAGCACTTCCCCTCTCTTTTGTTAAATCTTTTACATGTTTCAGTCTAAATCCCATTAATCCACCGACATTTGTAAAATCTTTTACTAAGTCTTTAATATCACTATCATTTCCTGATAAGTAACCAACGAGGGAAACAAATGGAAAGGAAACGAAGGGCGAACACTATGTCCGCCACCATCTTGGGCATCATCCTGCTCGTCGTCAGCGTGTATGTGGTGGCCCAAATTGGCATTAGCATTGGTGACCGATTCACAACCTCCAACGCTCTCGCAATCAACGCAACACTCAACCCCGAAGGCGCGGCCGCGCAGACGGCCATAAACAACGCCTTCTACGACAACATCCAGTTCACCGACATCCTCGTCTTCATCGCGGTCGCCGCCGGTGCCCTCTGGGTTCTAAAAGCGTTTGGAATCCTGGGCTAGTCTCTAGCCCACCCCTTTTTCTCTCTTCGGTTGAGGGATAGATAATGAGCGACGTAGGCGAGATAGCCGAAGGATATGACCAAAAATCGGATTTCTACGGGGACATGGGGGGAGCCCCTCTAGTAAGCTCCAACCTCAGTCACCTCACATTAAGCGAAACGATCATGGAGTTCATGAAGAAGGAGCCACTTCTTCATCCCTTAATACCTCTAGCAGATCAAATCTGTGCAACGAATCTCCTTGATGAACGGGGCATCGCCCTTCATAAGGCGATGGTAGACTCTGCGATTCTGAGAATCAAGATATATGGTGATGAGGATAATCAGACGGGTCAAGCATACCTTAACACAGCGCGGATATATCTTCATCAGCTTATCGATGGCTGTCTGGATGGATACCGGGGACGAATAGCGACAGAGGTCAGGAGACACTACACGACGGAGACTATGCAGCATTCTCCGCAGAAGAGAAGGTGGGGATCCTAGATGGTAGATTCCACCACGATTCTGGTTTATACGAAGATATTCCCCTTCCTTGCTGTATTTAGCACAATGCTGATTTTCGCCTTCTTGATGTTTTCCCCAAGGTCCCTCAAAGTCATGTTTGGTTCCTGGTTGACTCGGAGGGCAGGGGCGCTGATGTTCATCGCGAATGATGACGGATTCCTAACTCTCGATTTCTGTAAAGGGGACATGGGTCAGGGCATATTCACGGGGAAAATCGCCAACTATATTTTCACGCCTAGACCAATGACCATCAATACTGAAACGGAAGAAACCAGGGTAGACATCACAGATAAACAGAAACGGATAGTGGATAACGCCATACAATATCGTTATATCACCGACTTCGGTAAACCCGTTTACTTTGTCTATTTGGGAAAGAGTGTGGGGGTATCCCCACGGCTTCTTGAACTAATGCAGAAACTTAGACCCGGGGCTGATAAAAATGCCACTTATCTGGTTGATGGTCTCGACGCTCGGCTGTTGAAATCATATCTTCCTGGGTGCTTCGCTCCAAGCCTCATAGATAGCCTGACCTTTCAGCACGAGAAAATAGGGTATTATTCACGCCCTCTGGATAAGATAAAGGAGAAGGTGGTACCAATTGGAATTATCCTTGTGGTGATCGCCTTAATCTATCTCGTGGCGACTGGAACGCTAAAAATCCCAGGAATAGGCCCTGAATGAAACCGAAAGTATGGGAGGATAGCAGATGATCGGGCTCATTGGTTTAAGTCTCCTTCTGCAAGCATCTTATATGATTTTGATTTACAATGCTAAATATCCTTTATATCAAATCATACTTGGAGCGATGTCAATGGTGGCGTGGTTTGCCACAGGACATGTAAGTCTGTCGTTGAACCCTGATGAGGGAATAGCTATGGCCTATGTATATGATGCAATAGGAACCATAGACGTATTGTTCGCGGTGAAGGCGTCCTTTGATTTCGTCCGAGACTTCGAAAACGGAAAGAAATGGTGGATGTAAAAGGGAAAGGGTGGTGAGAGACTTTGGGTTGGATAAAAAAGGCTAGAGAACGGTTGGAGGAGCGCAAATACTACGCTGGGAGGAGAAGGGAGATGCGGGAAGAGAAACTCCATGAAAAGGATCAACGGCTTCTCCAGGGACTGAAGAAAAGACAGGCTCAGGAGAAGACAAAGCTGCAAGTGAGACGCCAAAAACGGATACTATCTGAGACTAAAGCAAAGGAACACGGGGGTGGAGTTTTGGGCGCTCTCTCAGGTATGGGGACTTCGTTTGCTGGATCAGAACTAAAAAACCCATTCGGAAAGTCAGATGCCGCCTCTCCATTCGGAGGTCCCGTGAGAAAATCTAAGAAAACGACGAAACGAAAATCCACAGGGAAAGGAAAAGGCGTGACAATCAAAGCAGGCGGACAGACAATAACTATCACTGAGGAAAAACCGAAAAGGAAACGGAAGAAGAGAAAAAACACCAAGAAGAAGGGGATAAAATCCCCAATTGCATAGTGATTGGGGAGGGCGGATGCTTTTCTATCCCGGCAGGTGCCCTCTCCTTCACACCCTTGAGGGTAGAGACTTAAAAATGAGTGAGGAAGACGTAACGGTTAGTTTCCCTATTTCTGCCGATCTTTTTCAACTTATTCAGTACTGCGCTCAGATGGTGGGCTTGTCCGTCGAGGAGTTCATGGGCAGCGCGGTTGCGGATAAGATGCGGGAGCTTCTTGAAGCCGGGGAAGACAGAGCCTAGCTGATTCGGCGTCGTGCTCTGCCTCCGCGGGTCTTCAAGCGCGCGGAGAAGATGCTCCTCGATTAAATAAGGGGGGTAATTACAACCACTATTAAGTTCATTAACCTCCTGTCAGCACTTGGAGTTCACCTACCAATGTCGCCATGAGATCAGCTTGGATATCCGCTATAGCTTTTAGATCAACATAGGCCGTGTCGCCTTCAAGCCAGAGCGCGTCCAATGCCTTGCCAGATAGCGTGTTTACGAACTCGCATTTCGTGGCTATCTCATCGACCTTGGCAGATACATCGTCAACCACAGTTATTGCACTTCACCTCCCTTATGCTGTTAGTGCTTGCAGAGCCGCTACGAGGGTCGCTAGTTCGTCAGAGTGAGCGTCGGCTACTCCTTTGAAGTGGGCGTAATCCGCGTCGCCGTCAGGCCACTCTGCGTCACTAGCTATTTCAGATAGCCGGGATATGAACTGGCATTCTACGTCTATTTCCTCGCATTTGGCTCTAATTAACTCAGGTACGCTTATCTCAATTCACCTCCATCATGCTAGAACGGTGCTACCCCCACGTCTCCTACGAATGCGTCCACGGAGGGGTCGTAGTTACCGTAGGATCGGGTAGCCGTGCCAGCGTCGCTTGGTGCGCCTTCCTCCACGGTGTTGAACTCTATCTGGTTCTTATCGCAGTTGACGTTATTCACTCGTATGCTTCCACTGGTGTTCCCGCTAGTATAGTTATTCGACACCTTGTTAAAGTCCGAGTCGGCGTCCACCATGATGCCCCACCTGTCGTTATTCTTGCAAGTATTCATCCCGATTAGGTTCCCAGTAGCGGCGGAGAGGCTTATGCCATCGTAGGTGCCTGTATTATTCACGTCATTCTCGTTGCACGTGTTCCCCGTCACCGTGTTACCATCCGATGAACTAATGAAGATGCCGTGCCTGACATTCTGGTAGCACATGTTCCCCGTCACCGTGTTATTATCGCTCGTCACTGACAAAATGAGACCATGAAGACCGTTTTCGTTGCAGGTATTCCCAGACACCGTACAGTTGATCGATGATGGTAGTTGGAGACCATTGCCGCTGTTTTCGTTGCAGGTGTTCCCAGACACCGTACAGTCACCAGAGAAGGACATAGCGAAGCCAATACCACTATTTCCGTTGCAGGTATTCCCAGACACCGTACAGTGAAGCGCGTATTCCAGTCGGATTCCATCCTGAATGTTGCTGTAGCAGATATTTCCCTCCACCTCACAGTGGATCACCTCGTTCCCATTGGTGCCTTCGAGGTTCATCCCGTTCCGCTCGAAGTTTTCAATCGTACAGAAGACGATCTTGCTGTAAGCCATGTTTATGCCGAAGAGTATCCCGTTCTGTCTATCATCCGATCCGTCATCCGCCTCGGTCTGGTCTCCGTGCAGCCACAGCTTCGAGATCTCCACATTCGTCCTACCAGTAGCGTAGACAGCATTCGGACGCGTCCCCGCCCCACCAGCCCCTGCGACGATGACCACCTTGAAGTCCCTGAGCTTCACATTATCCCCAGCAACGGTAACCGCGTTCCCACCCGCATTGAAGTTGATAACCGCCCCCCAGCCCACACCCTTCAACGCCACGTTAGCAGCCACGCTGAGAGTGAGCACCGTGTTATAGTCGCCTTCAAGAAGTATCACAGAACCGTTTACGGCTGCCGCCGCAGTCAGAGCATTATTAATTTCTACTTCATCATTCACGCCGCTGCATCTATACGCGGCTGGTGCTAGAGTAGGATCGAGGCTGTTTGAGGCGGCTACCACGATGGTTGAGGTTCGGGTGTCTGCCACGGCTGCGGCTGCTGCTGCCGTTGATTTGCCTTTGGTTGTGGTAGTGGACATTCTAAGCCTCTGTTCCGCTTACCTGCCCTACAACGTCATTAACCGAAGCATTCAGGTCTATATCCTGATTCCCCGTATCGAGCCCAGCTAGCCAGTCTATGGTCACAGAGTCGTCGTTAGCTATATGATAGGGAGGGGTGACTGCCAATCCTCCTACCTCAAGCCATGCTGTAACCGCAGCCCCGGTGGAGTTCTCGATGTGGAAGTGGTAGATAGTCGTCTCCTGACCCACGGTTCTAGCCGGGGTGGTCGCAATTGTCCACATCGCTGTGGCGACTCCCCCCGCTCTCGTGGTCACAGCTGAGTAGAAGCCGTTGTCCTTCTCATATTGCCTAGGATTCGTGTGGGTGCCTAGGTCTTCAACTATCAGCGGGTAGCCGTCAGCTAGTGGGCCCTGCTGAAGTGGCTGGTTCTGGCTTCCAAGGGGTCTTCCTCCTCCGCTTCCTACTGGCATTCTACTCGCCTCCCTCCACGTTACCCTCGATTGTGATGTATATTGTTCCAGCAACCGTGTCGGCCCTGAAAACTATCGCCGTGCCGTAGGTGGGATAGAAGGTGTCTTTATCACCTGCCGCTACGAAGTGCTCCACCTCCGTGATGAACTGGGGGACACCTAGATTGACTATCCGCTCAAACGAGTACCCCTGAGCTAGAAGGGTCAGGTAAATAGGATTCAGGCTGATGAATCTTATCCAGGTATCCTCGGTAACATAGATCAATACCTCTCTTGCGTAGCATTGAGCTCTTGGAATTATGGTTCCCGATGCGTAGTCTCCCGTGGCTTCTGCGAATCTAGGTGGTTGAGGCCCATAAGGCCAGCGGAACTTGCTACCCGTGAGAGCGTTAGTCCTTGCATTATATCCAAAGGGATAGTAAACCGTCCAGGGACCCGTGGGAAGAAGAGCCTCGGCGGCAGCAAGCACAAGCTCCTGTGCCTCTGGTGTGAAGGGCGGTACAGGTATCGCTGTAAAGAGTACTGTCGTAGCACTATGAGAGTCTCGATAGGAATAGTGTTTCTGCATGAAACGCTTTTCCCAGGTGTAAATCAGAGTTTCCATCTATTTCACCATCGCTATCAGGTAAAGGCTTTGAAGTACGGTTATGGGGTTCGAGCTCAGATTAACGAAACTGACTCTAGCCCAGTTTTCCCATGTGAACGGAACCATCAGGACAATGGAGTAAAACCCCGGCAATTCCGGCGGTCCCTTCGCCCACAACGCGTTATTGGGCTGGTGTTCACCGCTCAGCAGGGTCGAATCTATTCGGTAGTTGTGGCCAGAATCGAAATCTTTATGCTGAAAACGTATGGCGCTAGTCGGTGAGGTTATAAAGCCACTGGCATGCCATAGAACACCCTGTTTGCATTTCAAAGCATCCTCCGATGCTGTAACCAGTTCTTTGCCTGGTTGAACAACCCGAGGCTGGGTGACGGGTGCGAATTTATAGACAACTTCCTTCCCTTCGCTTATCCACCTGTCAACGATAAGAGCGGCTGCCTCTGGCATGTTTAATCACTAATGACGATACTTTGCATGACATATATATTTGTGTATTATTCCATCGTCACCTTTTAAAACCATTATCAGTCTCTTATAACCGTTATCAGCCTCTTAAACCCATTAATAAAACATGGTTAATATCATGTTTGTCATACGCCTGTATCATAATCATCATATTATGAGTATATCAGTATAACCCACTCCTTCATTTTAATAGTTATATATGAGTAGTTGCCTTTTTAATTTCAGTACAAACGTTCAGAATCGTGATAGTATGGTTAATTATCTGCCAAGCCAAGCAACCAGAAGCATCACGGTAACGTCTTTGGATGTAGCAACCTCTCTCACTGTCAATGCCCCCACAACGATACCACAGGGAGTGCCCTTCCTTATTCAGGGAGAGTTAAAAAGGTCAGACACAGGTGCTTCACTTTCGGGGGAAACCATCGCGCTTTCATATAATGGGACCCCCCTCGGTTCAACAACGACTAGGCTCATTGGTGACACAATCCAGTACGAACTCCAAGTCTCATTAGACACCGTGGGGTCGTTCACCCTGAAAGCGGAGTTCGCAGGCTCGACAAGACCAGGCTTAGTGCTGCTTCCCTCAAACGCCCGAACCATCATCGGAATCCCTGGAATCCCAGAGATACCCCCCCTGATATGGGCCGCTATCATTGGAGGCATCCTAGTTGGAGGCTACCTAATAGCTAAAAGCCGATAGCAAGAGTGTGAACGGGCATGGCAGGCATCTTCATGGAGGTACTTGACTAGTGCCTCAACCAGTTGGTGAATACCGAGGATGCACCATACTGATGTACGGGGAGGACCTTTACGGGAACTCCTGCACTGCTGGTCTTAGATTTACCATCGCCAGAGTAAAACAGGACATCGATGCCTATCGAGATCGGGTTCCAGAGGAACCTGAGCCAGAGCCTGAACCAGAGCCAGATCAAAAAGTTTTTGTTGAAACCTATAGAGGGGTTGACGTTTTTTATGATAGTGCGGTGTTTCGGTACTGGTTTGAGTTTGAAAGTGTAGCCTATGGCCCAGCCACGCTCAATGAAGCACATACATGGATTGATACCTTACTAGAGCCTGAGCCGGAGCCTGAAGAATATTGGGAATATCACTCAACCTACCGTGGAATCTTAATATACATATGGATGCCTAGTGGGGCCTTTTACCAAGCCATCTTCGGCGGCGAAACACATAACGCAACTTCACTCTCAACACTTCATGCCGAAATAGATGCGTTTCTCGGACCAGAAGGATGGAAGTTCATCGAAATATATCGAGGGCTTGCGATATATCTCTGGCAGACTCAGGATGAATGGTATGGATATTGGACTGCATCAGGCGGAGTCCAATATGGACCCTTCACCACTGTTCAGGCGTGCCGTGACAAGATAGATGAACTCGTTGAGCCAACTGGGATACCTACAAATATTACCATATCCGCGCCCGGAAGTGTAGAAGAGGGCCAGGTATTCAACGTTTCAGGAGTCCTGTACGAGACGGGGACACAGCACGGAGTCCCCAACCAGACAATCAGCCTAAGCTATAACGGAGTGAACCTGGGCAGTGCAACGACTGCCTCTGATGGGAGATACCAGAAAAATGTGTCAATTCTCAGTACCGGAGTTTATACGCTTAATGCCTACTATGCCGGAACCACGACCTTTGGCGCATCGGAATCTACAATCAAAATAGGAACAGGGGCATTATCAGACATGATAGTACCCCTGCTTGCTCTAGGGCTAGGAATCGCATTAATCTATGCCTCGAAACGAATTTAACCAACCGCAGCTTAGATCTCTGGGGGAAGGGTGAGCAGTGCCGTGAGACTCATTTCACACCCTCCCCCACCCGATTCTGCGAATAAATCTCATGAAACTCTTCTTAGCCCTGCTTCAGGAGACATGAAGGGCGCGCGCCAGGCCCTGCTTGTTTCACCTCTGTGAGACAATTGGGGTACAATCATTATACATTCGTGTCGATCTCCTGCTTTAGTTGATAATGTTTTCACAGAAAAGCGCATAATAGGTATACTATACCCCTAATGTTATAAGGTGTAAAACAAGGGATTACAAACACATATCAGTGATTCATTGTTGAGCGAAGAATCAAAATATACCACCATATCCTTCCCAAAGGATGTCGTCGAGGCCGTCAAGACGCTGATCAATGATCTGAAATACTGGCCCAGCATCGCAAGCTTCGCTCGCGAGGCCGTCCTCGAGAAGGTCAAAGAGGAGAGGAATGTTCTGAAAGAACTCAGGGAGAGAGAGAAGCGGGATGTATGAAGCCACGGCAAACAGTCGTGGAGGCGAGAGCTGCCTTGCCCCTGGACGGGGGAGTAAAAGCCGACAGCCCACATGGGCAGAAGACGGAGGGAACCGTTCCGTGCCTGAGAGGCGAAACGGGCTAATTTAAGAGGAAACGAAAATGAGTAAAATTAGAGAGAAGACAACGGCAACACTGCTGATAGCGATATTCATACTATCGATATTCGCGGTACTTATGCCCGTAAGCGCAGCAGAACCAACAACCTACTATGTAGCCACTACAGGAAATAATGACGTTAACGATGGAAGCGAAGGCTTTCCTTGGTTAACTATCCAGTATGCAATAAACAACGTTGACATAGGCGATATAATCATCGTGCATTCGGGAACCTACGCAGAGGATCTCGTTATCGATGAGTCCATTGAACTAATGGCAGCATTAGGCGACACTGTCACCATCAAAGGCGTTATAAAAACAGAAATAGCTTTATTTCCATTAGCTGAAGCAAACATCGAGATCCTAGCAGACGACGTAAAGATTCACGGATTCACCATCGAGAGCCCAGATGTCCTAACAGACGAATATTCAAGTGGGATGGTGCTCACTGGTACGAATATAGAGATCTACGACAACTATTTCGTATCCATTGGTGGGGGGTCTTGCATTGTGATACAAGCGTATAGCTCAAATGTAATGCCATTATCAGACATATCTGGCTTAAATATCCATCATAACGAATTCAGCGGTACACCTACTGAAGGTTATGATGGTGTCTATGTAAACCCTACATTGGTAGGAACTGATTACGTAACCATAAGTGATAATGACTTCATAGGCATTATTCACCAGTCAATCATTACAGAGAGAAGCTACACAAAAATCCTCGATAACACAATGATATCAGATCAAGTCAATACTATCTACGGTAATGGCATAGGAGTCTATCAATTTGGTGGTGGCACACAGTCGGACGTTCTAGTCTCTGGTAACCTAATAAAGGGCTCTGGTCCTGGTTTAGGATTCAATAGAGGCATATTCACTGGCGTGGGGACACAGACACAGACAAACATCGTGATTACTGGAAATACTGTTGAAGGAAATAACTATGGTGTTCTTGTTAGAAATACCCCCTTAGAAGTCACTGTAAACTATAATGACATCCTAAACAATGTTATGAACGTTGAAAACACAGCCTCAGGAACTCTTGACGCTACCCACAACTGGTGGGGAACAGCTGATCCAGTGCAAATCGAAGCGAAGATAAGCGGACTTGTTACCTACGATCCTTGGCTAAGCGATGAATATGGCGAAGGCGGGCCGGTTTCAATGGACCCACTAGGGCTAAGCGGTACTGCAAGGTTCCCCACAGTCAGCCTCACAATTGATGGTACGGGTGACTTCCCTGATGTTATAACGGGCATACCTACACCGGCTATGGATATACTTGTAACAAATACTGGTGAGATAACTGTGGATATTACCACGATGGTGATCGAAGATATCAAATTCTACACCGACTACTTGAGGATTGCATTCATAGATGGTGGTGCCTCTGTCCTTCCGGCTGGTATGCTAATTGAAGGTCTTTATGGTACGGGCTACGAAACTAGTGGCGGCGATTTCACATACTTGTGGTTGAGTCTAGAAGTACCTTTGGGATACGAAATCGGCATATACACGGGTACGTTGTTCTTCATTGCAGAAGCCGTTACAGAAATTTCATAATAGGAGTTGCCGTATATGTCTAAACAAACCCCTTTCCTCTTTTTTATTATCATTCTCATAATCTTAGTACCCTTAACCCAGGCAGACGCGCTTGGGATAGGGCCCCCGGAGTTCGAGCTGGACCTACAGATGGACGAATCTAACTCGACGACGATCTATATCACCTCCGACGGACTGATGGGGAAGCTCGTCATAATGAAGGAGAACCTACCTTTCCAGGTGGAACCTCTTATTATAAACCTGACCAGCACAGACGTGAATATGCCCGTGGAGATCACATTTTATGGAAACGAGACTATAGAGTCCGGGATCTACGCAGGTAAGCTCACCTTTCTGGCTTACACGGGTAGCTCAGTCTCAGTGGGCATAAGGATCAGGGCTAAGATCAACCTCATCGGAGAGACCCCTGAGACACAGGAGGAACCTGAGACGAATCCGCAGGTTGGATCCGAAGAGATGGACTACACGCCCTACATTATAGGGGGCGTAGCAGGGAGCGTAATCGTTACGTCCCTAGTTTTGATAATCGTATGGTTGAGGAGAAGATGAGTAAATCGATGAACAGGAAGCTCCTGGCCTCAGCAGTCATTATACTGTTTTTCCTATCCATAATCCCCGTCCTTGCGGAGGAAGGAGAGGGAATTGATCTTACGGTCACCGTCATAGCGAACATTCTCGCCGATGCTGGTGGTCCCTACTCTGGATACAGGGATAGGATCATAATCTTCGATGGGACGGGGTCATCTGATCCTGATGGCGAAATTGTTAGTTATTCTTGGGATTTCAACGCGTTAGACGGAATCCAAGAAGACGCTATTGGCGCCACTACGAGCCACACGTATGATAAGGTGGGAACCTATGAGATCACTCTGACGGTCACCGATGATGACGGCTTTATAGATAGCGACACGACGACCGTGACTGTTACAATTTATATTCCTCCTCCTGTGAACGAGCTGCCTGTGGCAGATGCAGGAGCCGACAGAACGGCGTTGTTAGGCTCCCCAGCATTCTTCGATGGATCCGGTTCCAGTGACAGCGATGGAAGCATCGTAAGCTACTATTGGCGTTTGGGTGATGGAGGGACAGGAACAGGAGTATCTCTGAGCCACATCTACACAGCGGTTGGCACTTACATCGTTTCACTCACTGTAAGAGACAACGATGGCGGAACAGGATCTGATAGTTTAACGGTTACGGTAGAGGAAGAAGCCACCCCAGACGTAATGGAGGATCTGCCCCCGGATGAAGCAGCTGACATAATCGAGGACATGAATACCACAGAAGCCGCCGATATCATAGAGGAGATGAACGCTACAGCTGCTGCGGATGTCGTCGAGGAGATGAATGTCATAACGGCTGCTGAAATCATCGTTGAAGTGGAAACAGAGAAAGCAGCAGACATAGTTGAGGAGATGACAGAAGATGCCGCTGTCTATGTCCTGGTCGAAGTTGACACATCCTCCGCTGCCACTATTATGGATGCCGTGGAGGAAGAAGAGGCTGGAGATCTGATCAACGCAGCCGTTCAGATAGGCAGGACAGACCAGTTCTCAGACATCATGTTAGAGATGGAGGAGAACGCCACCGCGGGTGCACTGCTCGCATCTGAACCCGCGTCAGGCGCAGAATTCGTAGAGACTATGGCGACTAAGGACCTGACAAAAACGGCAGAAATAGTTGAAGCAGCCGTAAAGCTGAGAGCCAGAGAGCTTGAGCCAGAAGCGCAGGAAGCGCTACTCCAAAAAGTAGCCACCATGCTGGAAGAGGTGAGCGTAGAATCCCTAGTCGCACTCTTCATGGAGATCCTCACCCTACCCGCCACACCATCAACAATAGCTACATTATTCGAGGTCATGGACCTTGAAACGGTGCTGGAAGTGGTAGAGGCATGGATAGATCTAGAAGGATACGAAGGCCTAGCCGAAGTGTTCGACCTTCTGACTCAGGAAACCCTCGAAAACATCTACCTCGGCATGACCCCTACCGACCGGGCAGCCCTTTATCCCTATCTGTCAGAGGAGACCATAGCAGCACTACCTCAAGTGTACGCAGATGCAGGAGGACCCTACACCGTTAGAGTGGATGTCTCATTAACCTTCGACGGGACGGATTCCTACGATCCCGACGGGACCATAGTCAACTACGCCTGGGACTTCGGAGACGGAGAATCTGGCACGGGTTCACAACCGAATCACATCTATCATTCAACAGGGACATACGATGTAACCCTGAACGTAACTGATAACGACGGACTCACCGACAGCGACCAAACCACCGTGACGGTCACACCCAGACCAACATACGTACCAGGCAAACCGAACACCCAGCCGGTTGCAGATGCAGGCCCGGATCAAACAGCCTACATCGACCAAATCGTAGAATTCAGCGGGACGAATAGCTATGATCCTGATGGGCAGATAATCAGACATGTGTGGAACTTTGGTGACGGTGAAGAGGCCTCAGGAGTCAATGTATCCCATACATACCCAGAGCCAGGCAACTACACTGTAAGCCTAACCGTGGGAGACAACAGAAACGGAGAGGACTCTGACACCTGCATGATCACAGTCAGGGAGACACCGCCAATCATCATTCCACCACTGCCGCCAATACTCTCAGACCTCACCATCACGCCCGCGGAGATCGAGCTCGGGGATGAAGTCACCATAAGCTTAGACATAGTGAACCCCAATAACCGATCCATAACCTACAATGTCACCATGCAGACAGGAGAACTCACCCTACTGGCCGATATCGAACTGGAACCCTACGAATCCAAGACGGTCTCACGCACCATAACACCGGAGACGGCTGGAGATTACGATGTCACTGTCGATGGGCTAACTAGCAGCTTCACGGTTAACCCAGTCCCAACACCTCCCAGACCGGCAGAGTTCGAGGCCTCGAACCTACAGACCACACCGGAAGAGGCTGAAACCGGGGAGGAAATCGAAATCAGTTTCACCGTCACCAATGTCGGGGAAGAGACGGGAAACTACGCGTTCTATTTGTTGATAGAGGGTCCCTTCGTAGCCGGGAGCATAGAAATGGTCGGGGATTTGGGTGCTGGAGAATCTGAGATAGCCTCGTATAAGTTGACCCTCGAAACACCCGGAGACTATACTATTGAGATCGACGGACTCACTGGCAACTTCACGGTGGGCCCACCTATAATCATCGAGCCCATACCGAAACCTGCCGAGTTCGTGGTCTCAGACCTGTTAGCCTCACCCGATGAGGTCGAGGAGGAAGAGACGGTCATGATTAGCGTTAGGATAACGAACATCGGCGAGACGGAGGGAAGCTACACCGTAGAGTTCAAGGTCGATGGGGAGACCATTGAGACGGAGACCGTGACCCTGGCCGGAGGAGACTCCACCACCGTAACCTTCGAAGAGACCTGGAGCGCTGGCACATACCAGGTCAACGTAGAAGATCTCACGAAAACATTCACAGTCTCCGAGCCTCCCACCCCACCCTTATGGATGCAACCGGGAGCCCTAGCCGGGATAACACTCATAATCATCATCATTGCCGTGATACTGTACGCAAAATCGAAGGGAAAACTCCCAATTCCCATTAAAGGGATTATGGAGCTCAGATATGTATTATCGGCACCTAGTGTGCGTAGATGTGGGATTCTGAGATCCACTTTGTCTCATAGCCCATATCCCCCAGCTTCTCCTCAAGCTCCTGTCTCCTCTGAGCCCCCCAGTGCGCCTCAATAAGCCAGGCCTTCACAAGCTCCGTCGGTGACCCGTCGAGGATCAGGAGCTCGGCTCCCTCTGTGTCCACCTTAACTAGGCTGGCGGTTCTGCCTTTGAGAAGGGTTCGTAGGATCAGGGTTCGTGTCTTTGAGGTGTTGTACCTGAACGTTTCCTCTGGTCTCGGGATTAGCGTGTGCCAGCCAATGGTGGGGCTGACATGAAGCGTGGTCTCCCCGTCTTCGTCACTTATTGCCACCTGGACAGTGCGCACATTATCTAAATGCCCCGTGTTTTCGAGAAGCCCCCGGTAGCTCTCGGGTTCAGGTTCAACAGCTATCACCGCCGAGAAGTTCTCATGGAGGAGAAGGGTGTAGTAGCCGACGCTGGCTCCGATGTCTATGAAGAGGCTCCCTTTGATGGTTTTCAGAAACTTGGATACCTGTGGTTCCCAGCTTTCATTGCCATATTTCGAGGAGGCCCAGAGCATAGCGTATTTTTTCTGGTTCAGCCTGTGATATAGCTTAAAATGTCCATCTGAAAATAGTTGGTCTCTTTCTTCCTTCCCGTATATCACTCTGAGGCCGACTCTGATGAAAAGGTAGAGGAAACGCAGGGCGAAAGCGGTGATCTTGAACCGGATCATTTCAATCATGGGGGGGCCACCTTCACTTTCATAAAATCCGTTAGAGGCGCTACTGCCACCCATGCAGGACGCATCAATTTGACGTAGATTTCAGCTGACGGAAGCAGTTCATCCAGATGTGCTATGAAGTCCTTAGTGTTTTCTAGGGAGGGTTCTAGGAGTCCGTTTCTGCCGCTGTCGTATCCTACGGCGATTATTGAGGGGTCTATCCAGGATATTCGCCCTGCGAAGGCGACTGAGAAGGGCATAATGGGCTCGACGCAGATCAGCCGGTCATTCGGCAGATTGTTTTTCACCCACATCATATCTTGCAGCCTTTCAAGAGGAGAGGGAGCGTTGCTGACCTTCCCGAGGACCACGGGGATGTCGCATTCGATGGTTGCGCCTAGAACTGCGTTGGGTGGAATGTGGGCCGCATAGTCCCGGTAGAAGCTGGGGTTCTTCGTGAGAAGTAGAACCTGGCAGGGCTGCTCAGCTATCCATTCCAATATGTATAGGATTATGTCCTCTGGGAGGGTGGGGTCCCCGATGTCGATCATATCAAAGGGAAATATGAAGTCCTTTGGGCTATATTTCTTCATCGTGTGGGGGTAGATGCGCCACGGACCCTCATATTTAGGGAATCTGCGACGGACCTCTTTCAAGAATCCGGACCAGCAGTAAACACAGTTCCAGTTGCAGTGTTTGTAACCCGGGTCATCGTAGTATCCTCCCGAGGAGCAGCCACCAATAGGATTGACAGTTGAGGTTATGAAGTCGAACATAGCCCCTTGGTTTTTTATAATCATTTGGGTAATAGCCCCTCCTTATCCAGTTTATCGATTGCCTTGTTGACCCGGGATGCAGATAGTCCTGTCTTTTGTTGCATAACCGTTTTCCTGGGGAAGCTGTACCGGCGTTTGATATCCTTGAGCAAATTGTAGAGCTTGTAGGCGTCCTCATCGATGCTGAGGAGAGACCGCCCCAGGGCGGTTGTCGTCAGGAGGGTGTTGTCGTTGGACATGAATACTCGCCCCAGGTCCTTGAGCCCCATTTCCAATGCGAATATGAAGGCCAGCTTCTCCAGTTCCTCATCGGACTTGATGAAGCCTATCTCCTGGAGTTCTCGGTTCACCACAAACCAGCGAAACTTCTCGCCCTGGTCAGCTATGACCACCTCATAAGTGTAATCGTGAGTCCTAAGGTACTTGGTATCGGCCTCAGATACTACGCTTCCATTTGGATGCGTGTGGAGGCACGCCACTATTGGCATATCAAGCATGACTCCGAACTCCTTGGCGAAGTTTTTTCCGGACTTTGCGTGTCTGAAGGTGTTTCGAGGTGTTTCGCTATAGTTGGGGCTCGGGAGGAAAGCCTGGAACTTTGATTCTGACCCGAAGAAGTAGCCGCCTAGCTCCTTGGTTCTATCTGAGGATATGATGTACTGCTCAACGAGAGTCTTCAGCTTCTTAGGGATAACAATCATTTTTCAGCTTCCCTTCTCAAGTCAACTAGCTCAACATAAGATAGCCAGACTTTGCCAGATGTCTTATCGAGATAAACGATTTTATCTGCAAACCCTTTCTTGTAGACCAATTTAGCAACTGAGCCATAATGAAACATGAATCCGTTGGGTATTTCACCTTTGAAATATTGACAGCCTTTCGCCACACGTTTCTGAGGTTCATGGCAGATATTGAATATCGTGCAAGCTTTGCATAGTTCTGAATCGTTCATTTCTCAGCCTCCATTGAGTACATGGTCACCCATTCCTCCGCACTTTGACTTGAATGGGAGGCTCCTCGAGCACCCTCCAACCATTTTTCTTATTCTGCCAGTATTCGAGATGGTTTATGCATGGGTCGTCGCAGGGCTTTTCAATCGCAGCCACCGGCTCCGAGACCTGCCAGCACCGCCTGCTAGGGAAGAATAGACACAGCCTGTTTTTCGTTGATACGACACATATCTTTTCATTCACCAGATTAACCTCCATTCTCCACTTCCCGAACCTCTTCCAACACTCCGTCTAGCCAGGCTTGACGCTCCTTGTCACTAAGGTAGATTACACGATAAAGCCAACGAAGAGGAGTGACCAGAACCCGAGGAGGGCCCTCCAACTGCTTAAGTATCCAGGTCCTCAACTATTATCACGCCTCCCGTCAAGGCTGGCCACGGGAGCCTGAATGACACATTCACTCTCGTGGCCATAAATCACTAACATGGACAACCCACCTGTTTCTGGCTTATCTTTTCAACAGTCATCAACTGGTTCCCCCTTCCTCTTTTGAGCACCAAATACTGTCTGTGTCAAAATCAATGAACCCCTGGGCCTTAAGCGAGGGAAGATACTCGGAAACTTGTTCCTGGTGATATCCCTTCCCAGCCATCTCTTTAAGAAAACTAAGCATCCCGATACTGAATCCCGCGCTCTCAACTACCAACAATGTGTCCTTGAGGAGATCCTGGAAAACCTCGGGGCCCTTTTCCGACGCCTCAGGGGAGCTTTGCCCCGAACCTGACACACCATTTTCAGATTCGGGGGGGGTAGCCTCTTCATTTATGGGAAATGTGCCACCTGTACCGACTGTGCCACCTATTTCTATATCTGTATTCTGGGGGAGTTTTATAGTTGAGGAAAGGGGGTGTATAGGGTAGGTAGTAAGGGGGGGCACAGGTGGTACTGATGGCACAGTTTCTTCTTCATCGCCTGGGAATTTCCATTCCTCGACTATTTCTGGGCTGGCTAGACCTATTCCAATCCATATTCGAGTGGGGTTTTCCCCTTTCTTTAGGCGTCTTCTCCTCGAAACTACGTTTGGTAGTTTTTTCAAACGAGCAGTAAGTTTATTTTCGGATTCAATCATTATCCCCTGCTCTTCGGCATATCTCTTGTAGGCATCATAGACTTCGTCGAGTTTAAGCCAGAAATGTGGGCCATATATGCACTGGGTTTCATCTGAGAGAAATGCGCCTATTGGGTCGCTTGACTTTTTGTATTCTAGTTTTTTCTGTTTCATGGTCAGTGTCTGGGTGATACCTCCCTGTTCCTGCAACCGTTTCAGTCCCGCAATCATCCAATTGAGGACCCCACTTCTTTCATCTGGGTCATTCAACCATAGTTCTTCAATATCGGTTATTTTGTTTCCCTCCTCGTCCGTGAAACTTTGTGTATATTCGACGAGCTGTAGCCGGTCCCAAAAGGATAGAGTTGTATCGTTTACGGGGGGTAATTCGTTTGCTAAAACGAACCACTTGGCAAAGGGGATGAAGTTCAGAGGATTTTGCTTATTCTTTATTTCTCCGTGAACTAGATCTTGCCCGGTAACCTTCTTTAAAATCTGGGGGTGTAGTTTTTTAGTCGATGGCTCGGAGCACACATTCATGAGTTTTCCAAATAAAGTGGCGACCACGAAGCGGTGTTTTCCATCTAGCTGGTCTAGGGGTACTGCTGATACGTTTTCAGCGCCCAATATTCCTGTTAGCGTGCGCATTAATGTTCCTTTTCCATTTCTCCCGCCTCCAATCATGAATAGAAAGTAATGGTGTGGGAAGGCTGGCAGCAGTGTGTATCCGGAGAACTCTTGGACTACTTGTTGGGCTTCTTTGTTTGGTAGCGATTCGTTGAAGTACTTCATGAATTTAGGGCATTTTTTCCCTGGTAAGTACGCTGTTTCCAGTTTGAACGTAAATATTTTATCTGGTGTGTGGGGCGTCAGCTCGAAGGTTGTTAGGTTCAACAACCCGTTTTCAACTGGCATGAAATTATCAAACTTGTTAAACTCAGACCTTTTAACGTAGGATCTGCGCTTGAAGTGACCCACCACTGCGGCGCATAGCCCCCCGGAACTATCATCCTCATGCTGGGCCTCAACCGCCGCGTGTATGATGGTTTTCGCAGGCACGTATTTTCCATCTTGGTATAGATAGAGGATTTCGACATCATCGGGGGTTGCAAACACATATTTGGCCCCTAAGTGGTCTAGGCTCTCTTTCTTCCGGTCCTCTTCTTCAGCCCCCGTTGACCTCCGGATCTTTTTTCTCCCTGTTGGGACCTGGAGGAATTGTTTTGCGTAGCGTTTGCATGTTTCTCCGAGGCATCCGTTGTGTTTATGGATTGCCTGGCAGCTCCATACCATCTGGCCTTCTACGGCTATTTTGCCCAGCTGGCGGTCCACGTTGTATGTGGTTAATTTTTTATCCCAATCTTCACTTTTACTGAAGAGTTCGATAATCTCGTTTCTACTGTAGCCTTTTGAATGTGATTCTGAAACTAAGGCTAAGCGTAAGTTGTTGTCATCCTTCCCTTTTGCGCTGAGTTTGCCGCCTTCCTCCGCGAAGCGTTTGAAGCAGGGCCTGATGCCACTTGTTCTCCTTTTCTTCTCTTTTCCTTTTGTGGTAGGTGGTACGTAAATTTCAGGGGTAGAACTATAGGGTTCAAGTTCGACGATATGTGCACCTAGGGCTTCGTCTGCAATGGGGTCTCCCTCGGTCACGATGTAGCTGAGTCGGTGGGGGCGTTCCTTGGTGGGGGTGCCCTTTATTGATAGTGTCCCGGGGACTTTGATGATCCTAGGGGGGTCAAAAATTGAGTCCCGTTCCTCGCCGTCAAGGACTGGTGCTTCATGAAAGTAAGCTTCCAGTTTGTCGGTGAGTGTGTTTTCAATTTCTATATTGACCCTTTGCAGGACATGATAACCGTTTCCAGACATGGCAACGAGGGGGGCTACATAGCCTTGTATTCTCATCCAGGATACAAGATTGATCATGCGTTCTTTTCCTTGTTCAAGTTCCTGTTCTGTTGCGGGTTGATTTTTTGGGTGGGAAGAATCAACATCGAATGGTATGATTGTGATTCGGGCTACATCCTCCGCACTGCCCCCTTTTCTTTTTCTTGGGTTAACCCCCGCGTAGACCTGTCGTTTTCCACTCCATTTCTTGCATGTTTTTATGAATTCTTCTTCGTTTGTTATCCAGTGTTGAGCTACACTTCCTGGGGGCCAGGTTATTGCTCTTATCTCGGTAAACTCGTCCTCTTTATGCCCGAGCCATCTGTAAAAGCGACGGGCGTCTTCTTCGTTGAATTCAGACATGGGGGTTCGTCTCCTCGTCGGGGGTCCGTTGCTCCAAACGGGGCTCTCCCGCTAGACTGGTTCCCAGTAAAACATCGGTGTCTGAAAACTTGTCGAGGTCGGTAATCACCACCCTCATTTGTCGTGTTCTTCGTCCCGTCGGATCGTAGATGTTTAGGTATCCCTCAGAGTTCTCATCGCCCCAGATGGGAATAAAAAGACCATATCCCTTTGGTGGGCTGCCATCCAGAGCAAAGAAGACAGCACCGATTCTCATATGATCGCAATGGCTCTTATGGATATGCAAATCCCTGGGTATGTCCCCACCGTAGCTCTTCAGATAAGCATCTAAAAGTAGCCGCTGTATGTCACCGACGCTGATCGTGCGTAGACTATAATTCATTCTTTGACCTCCTTCACGCGTTGGGCTTAATTCCTCGTTTTTTAAAAAATGGGGAACTTATTTCGGGAAAGAAGTGGTTCTAACCCACTTTTTTCCCGGATTTTTCCAAGTCTATGCCAAGAGAACGTGCGACGAGTACCGTGGCTACATTTTTACCGAATGTGCCACCGCTGTTTTCAATCTCAGCTGCGATGAGTTCTGTAAGTTTGTTTCTGCTCAGTTCTGGTTTGGCCTTCAGTATCATTTCGATAATTGCATTGGTTTTATCGTCCTGGGAGTCGATTTTGGCTTGGTCGGGTATCTGTGTTGGCTCTCCCTCGACGGGGAAGCCGTATAAGACATTTTTCATGTCACCCCGAACATTCTGTTTTAGAATCTCCAGTTTAACTGGCTTGTTGACCCACTGCGATGATTCATCGCCATAGGCTGCGATAAGGCGTTTTTGGGTCGTTTTATTCATGGTCCAAGTTTTTATTCGGTTGTCTGGAATTCTGACGCTTATTTGGAATACGGTTCGGTTGAAGGTAGTATCCTCAGCGGGTATGAATTCACCTTCATTCAGCAGCACAACAATATCACCCGTCTCCACCATAGTGGAATTCAGGTACTCGTCGAAATCGCTCATTTTAGGCATATATTTTTCCTCCTTTTCAATGGGTTGCATCCCCGTGGCTCACTGACGCAGGCCGCTCCTCGTCCCCTTGTTTTACATCCTGGGCAGGGATGCTCCTGGCTTTCGCCGTGAGTATGATGAAATCTTGGGGTCGGTTCGCCCGGCACCACTGGTAGAGGGTGGGTGCGCTCTTTTCCTCTGGGTTGCGCCTTCTTGTGATTGTAACGCCTTCGAGGTGGGCCACTAGTTCCAAGCCTCCTCTTCTTGTTTTACAAAAAACCTTTTAGCGGTGACACTGGGAATACTATAACGGAGGGCAACCACCGCGCGCAGTGTCTCCACGGGCTTGAGGGGCTTGTCCCCCTCGGGTCCAAACATCTCCTTAGATCACCACCACATCCAAACTCCCATCGCGACGGCGCGCGCGCGTGAAGTACATGCAGATATAGACCCGCCGGCAGTTCTGGTTCAGTACTGTGCAGGTGTTCTCCTCGTTATAGCCGCAATCTTTAGCCAGGTTACGGCGACCGAGGAGTGTAGCCCCTTCTAAGTACGGCAAGCTCCCTTACCTCCCCCATCCAAGGCCTCAGCGAACTCAATGTTCAGCGCGTTGAGTTCGTCGATCAGTTCTCTTGTGGGCTTTTCACCTAGCTTCACGGCAGTCTCCACCATTTTGTATCTGATCGAGGTGAGCGGGTCTTCAGCGAAAGCCTTATTCACGACGGGGAGGGGTTTAACCTGGAGCCGTGGGGGCTCTGTGGTGCTTGGCGTTGTCAAGCAACCACCACCTCTTGCTCTTCTCCACCATCCACCGAGCTAGTCGATCCTATCTCTTCTAGCCTACGGCGGCAGGAATCTTTTACGAACTCTGAGATGCTGCTATAGCCGTTTATTTCAAGAACTTTTTTGACTTCATGTGCTAATGCATTTGGCAGGCTGATGGTTGTGTATTTAGGCATATATGCTTCACCGTCTTTTCAAAAGAGCTGTCATATTATTTAAGTTTTAGGCATGGATGCTTGACCGATAACTTAGCAATATATAAGTTAGTTAGATAAATATAGAGTCTATATGCCCAGAAAATCTCAAAGATGGAAGACCATCTCAATACCTGAAGAGGTGTTTGATGAAATCAAAGAAATCGTTAAATCACATCCTTATGGGTATCGCAGTGTTTCATCTTTTGTTTTAGATTCAATCCGAAGGAATCCAGAGTATAGGCCTTTTGAAGTTCGTCAGAAAGGGCGCTATCAGGTCACAGGAAAACCTAGGAGAGATGAGTGAAAGCCTTGGATAAATATTCTTAATTTCACTTACCATACTCTTTGAGTTTAAAGAAAAATATCGAAAATGGAAGCTTTTCCGAAATCGATAATTTTCAACTTTACAATGTCTGGAACGTGTAAAGGGAAGCATTTCCGATTTCGGAATTAGTTCCCTCTAGGTAGGAAGGGAAGTATTACCAATTTTGGTATCATTTCCCTCTTGGCTTGAAGGGAAGTATTGGCGATTTCGTCAGTAATTGGGATTTTTTCTGCCAATCTTTGAACTAGTTCAGAGATTCCCTTTTTCTGCCTTATTGCCTCAGCGTTCAGGCGGCTTTCTGCCCCTTTCCATGTTTCCTTTACTTTCTGGGCCGTATTCCTGACTTTTTCGGCTAACATATGGTTAGCCAGCCTTAGATTTAGCTGATTCGCACGCGTGACCGTCACTAAATTAAGCTTCTTTTATTCAGTAATGGATCGGGTTCAGGCTCTGGATCAACCTCTGCAATTGCAGAGGTTGGTGTTGTTCTTGTTCTGTTATCGGCTCTCAGCCTCTTTCTTGTGGCTCCTTTTACTTATCATGGGCTGTTCACGGCTGATATACGCTTGTACCACGTTCCGTTTGTTTTAGGGGTGCTCTTCGCCTTTAAGCGGTTTTAGGGGGGTTATTTTTATATTGAACGGGGGTGTTTTCTGTTCAGGTCTGTTCGCATGGCTGAGGATCTTGGGTTGAGGGCTGCGAATCTTTATGCCACTGGTAGCTCATTCGGGGCCATCAGCGAGGAGCTTGAGGTCTCAAAATCCTCTGTGGGTCAGCTCCTCCGGGATGGAATCGATGCTCTGCGCAATAACAGTGTTCAGGAAGTAATTGAACAGCCGAACAGCCTCGAGAACGACGGGCTCATCTTACCCGACCCTGAAAGCAACCTAGAGTTAGGTGAAGCCTGGGAGAAAACCCTCCTCATTCAAGCCACCCCCATCCTCCGAAAAGTCGTTCTAAACTCCAAAGTCTTCATTCAACATGAATATTTCCAGAAACACCTCGGGTACACAGGAGACATTGGAGATCTCCTTGTCGAAGCTCTCAACTATTACTGGAAGGAAATGGGATTCACGATTAAGATCACGCATAATTCGGTGGTTTAATGGTAAAACCAAAGAACACGACAACCACGAAGCGGAAGACCGTATACGAGCTCGTGGGAGAGACACGCTCCCCACTAAAACGAGGCCTTGACCCTCTCGACGATATCCTTCTCGACGAGGAGCAAGAGCTCAGTCGAGAAGTTAAGAGGGTGCGCTTAGAGCAGATCGTAATTAGGAGAAGGCAGGAGCTGGAACGCATGAAGCAAGGGGGCAATCTGGACATGGGGTCGATGCCCTCGAATGCAGATATGTTATCGATGGCAAAATTCGTGTCGGATTTGTCGCCCGAAGAGGCGCAGAGAGTTCGTTCGGCATATGCCTTCTTCCGTCAGATAGAGAAGGGCGGAGGAGGCGGGATGCAGGTTCTGCCATTGTTAATGAACTACGCAAGGCAGAATCCTGGGGCGTCCGAGGGGCAGATGATTAATTATCTGAAGCTTATGGATTCTCAGTTCTCGAAGGGGTTGGAGCTCGCCAAGGCGATAAACCCCGCGCAGTCCGAGGATAGCACCCTGAAGTTCATGACGCTTATGAAGGATCTCGTAATCGAGGGTGTCAGAAATCCAGTGATGCAGGCGCTCAGGGAGAACCAACCTCAGCAGGGTGTCTTCGAGATGCTTCTGTCGAATCCTAGTATGTATACTCGGGCGAAAGAGATTGGGATGTTCGGTGGTGGAGGTGACCGAGCTGCTTCCAATGAGATGGA
>SDBU01001484.1_pt1 | contig 33405 bp, 26 predicted proteins | sample 2277071 | NCBI WGS metagenome assembly SDBU01 (sample SAMN10397929, study PRJNA504765) | marine sediment metagenome | isolation source: marine sediment core GS08_GC12, 126 cmbsf | place: Arctic Ocean: Gakkel Ridge, Loki's castle | collected 2008 | reverse complement strand
TGATTACATCAACATTTGTGTGCAGCGTTTCTTCCAAATCCTGTTTTATACCTATCATATTAAACAGGTCCTGTTTTTTCAGCTTTATAACAATATCAACATCACTGTCATCCTGACTTTCATCGCGTGCTGCAGAACCAAACAGGCCAAGAGAGATTATTCCATATTGTTCAGCACATTTTTGCTTGAATGCTCTCAGTATTTTTAATATTTCCGTATGTGACATTTTTACATCTCCATTTTTCCGTCTTTTCTACGGATAATTTTATATAAAACTATTAAACGTGCATTCTACAACGTTTTTTTGCCTCTTAGACCGTTTGCAATGCCAACTTCTACTTTTGCATAAAGTAAACCGCCTTAATGGCAAAGTCAACTGATTACGTGGATATCGATAAAATCATGGCAGGAAAGACGTGTCCACTTTTGGTATAACGATAACTGAATCAAACGCCTTTTTTATGTCTTTTGTGCTTCTTTGCGGCGTTCCGGTCTTTGATTGTATCGGCCTTATTTTCCTGCGGCACGTTAGCCATGCAGATTGCCGCCAGCAAAATCGCGGAGAAACAATTTCTCATTTTACGCCCTCTTCAGATGACTGCCATTTATGTACGAATTCTTAAATTTTGAGCTTGAGGAAAGTATTTCGTGCTGCTTCGATGGTCTTTTCAATATCCTGCTTTGAGTGGGCCAGCGAAACAAACATTGCTTCATAGGCGCTTGGAGCAAGGTAAATGCCCTGCTTCAACATCTCTGCAAAGAACCTCTTGAATTGTTTTATATTGGTCGACTGAACATCTGCAAAGTCTCGCATCTGTTTGTCGGTGAAGAAACAACTCATAATCGAGCCGACACGATTGATAGTAACAGGTATATTTGCGTCTTTGGCGGCATTGGCCAGACCGGCTTCCAACAGGGCTGCCGAAGATTCGAGTTTTTGGTAGCAGTCCTGGTTTGTTAGTATATCCAGTGTCGCATTAGCTGCTGCGGTTGCAATAGGGTTGCCGCTGAGGGTGCCGGCTTGATAGACCGGACCGTCCGGGGCGAGTGTATCCATAATATCGGCTCGGCCGCCGACTGCGGCTGCGGGCAGGCCTCCTCCTATGATTTTGCCCAGACAAGTAATATCAGCGCTCAGGCCAAAAAGCTCCTGTGCTCCGCCGGCGGCAACGCGAAAGCCGGTTATCACCTCGTCGAATATCAAAAGAGCATTGTCATTGTCACATAAATTGCGAAGCGTCTGAAGGTAATCGGCGATGGGCGGAACCACTCCCATATTCGCGGCGACAGGCTCGATGAGGACCGCTGCGATTTTGCCCTCGTGTATTTGAAAGGCCTTTTTTGCCGCGTCGATATCATTATATGGGATTACGATAGTCAGATTGGCAATCGAATCAGGGACGCCGGCACTTGATGGAGTGCCCCTTTCGGCAAGGCCGGAACCAGCTGCAACGAGCAGCGAATCGCTGTGGCCGTGATAACAACCGGACATTTTGATTACTAAATCCTTTTTCGTAAAGCCGCGGGCAAGGCGGACAGCGGTCATTACCGCCTCTGTGCCGCTGCTGACAAGACGGACTTTTTCGATGGAGTCGAAGGCGGCGATTATTTTTTCGGCCAGCGTGGTCTCGGCCAATGTCGGTGCTCCGAACGACGTTCCTTTTTCCACCGCCGCTTGAATGGCTTTTAACACCTTCGGATGGGCGTGTCCAAGAATCATCGGCCCCCAGGAGCCAACGTAATCGACATATTCATTGCCGTCGATATCGTAGATTTTTGAGCCGGCTGCGCGCTCGATGAAAAGCGGACCGATATCGACTCCGCCAAAAGCCCTCACCGGAGAGTTGACACCGCCCGGCAGAATATTAACGGCCTCGCTAAAGGCCTGGGCTGACTTTGGGTAATTGGCCTTTTGTTCGTCCATCGTCTATGTTCACGCCGTTAGAGACACCCCGCTTTGCGGGAACCAGGTTCTTCCTTTTTGCTTTGCTAAAAGCTGCCGACTCAGTTCTAACGGGGTTCATATCATTTCGTATTGCTTATATCGTATAGCGTATTGCATATATTGTAAATCCCGGTTTTGGGCAAACCTGTTATTTTTCTTGCAAAGCACGGAATGTTACATATAATTTGGGCTTTTGAAACTCGATAAGTGGGCACGGAGCACAGATATGAATTTGGTGAAATGGTTTCGCAAAAACAGGACAAAAGTGATGGCTGTTGTGGTCGTCGTTATACTGTTCGGCTTTATTGGCGGGGGCGCATTCCTGCAGTTCATTAGCAAGAGAAGCACCGGGCTGCACAAAACAGCGGCATACTTTTCAGATAACAGGAAAATAACGAACAATGACATTTTTTTGGCCCGCGAAGAGTTAAAAATTCTGGAGGCAGCGGGAGTCAATTATCTGTTAATAAACATTGGTGTTCCATTATTTCAAACCCCGGATTTCCAGGCCCTTCTGCTGTGCGAGCTGCTGTTTAGCCAGCGGGGAACTTCGCCGGGATTAGTCAACGTTATAAAACGAACAATAAGAGAAAACAATTATAGAATCAGTGATAAGCAAATCAGCGATATTTACAGACCCACGGTGCCAAGCGAGATATACTGGCATTGTTTGAAAAAGGAAACGCAGCTCGCAGGAGTGAGGGTATCAAACGAGGACACACGTAGACTGTTGGTAAATGCAATACCAAAAATACAACAATTTAACGGCGCGACATATTTCCAGCTAATCGGGTCAGTAGTAAAGCGGTTGGATATCCCGGAGGAAAAAATACTGACAACGTTCGGGAAATTGCTGGCGATATTGGAGTACGCCAAGATTAGTTGCTCGGGTGAAGATATTACCAGCTCGCAGATAATGCAAACGGTGAGCCGGGAGTGGGAAACAATTGATGTTAACTTTGTGAAATTTGACTCGGCTGTGTTTGCCGAAACTCAAAGTGAACCGAATCAGGAAGAAATAACAGAGCATTTTAACAAATACCAAAAATTCTTTGCCGGTACCGTGAGCGAGGAAAACCCTTATGGCTTCGGATATAAGCTTCTCGACAGAGTTCAGCTTGAATACATTGCGTGCCGCCTCGATGATATTGCCAAAATAGTAACGCCCCCGACACACCAGGAAAAAGAAGAATACTACCGGAAAAATAGAGAACAATTTACTGAACAAGTGCTTTCGGACCCGAACGACCCGAATTCGCCGCTGACTGAACGCATTAAAGATTATGCCGAGGTGGCGGGCATCATTTCAAAAGGCCTGCTGCAAATTAAAATAAATTCGAAAGCAAAAAGTGTTATTGATGAAGCAAAGACACTTACTGAGGCCGGTTTGCAGGATATAGATACGGAGCCGGGGGATATCAGTGCTGAGCAGTTCAAACAGCGGGCCGGCGATTATGAAGCTGCTGCTGACCAATTGTCCAAGAAATACGAAATCGAGGTATATGTGGGGCAGACGGGGCTGCTTGGTGCGGCCGATATGCAGTTAGAAGATTACCTTGGTAAGCTATACATGAGGAGCTACGGAGAAAACTTTGTGGGATTGACTCGGATTGTATTTGCGGTCGATGAGCTGGGCCTTAGCGAACTCGGGCCTTTCGATGTACCAAAGCCGAAAATGTATGAAAATATCGGCCCAGCCATGGATATATTAGGCCGAATAATAGCGGTTGTGCGGGTGATAGATGCTCAAAAGGCCTCTGAACCTGAAAGCATAAATCAGACCTTTAGCACAAGCAAGTCCATATTTGAGAAAGAGGACGAGCAGACAAATCAAGGCGACCCCAACCGTCCGCCGGAGGAGGATTTGGAAACACAGGATGTTTATTCGGTAAAAGAAAAAGTGACGGAAGACTTAACAAGACTTGCAGCAATGGATGCTGCCAGGAAGAAAGCCGAGGAGTTTATCGCCCTTGTGGCCAAGGACGGCTGGGAGAGTACTATCGAGAAATTTAATGAGCTTTATGGACAGCAGGGCGGGCGAGACGAAAGCGACCCAAATGTACCCGGGGACCCAAACGCGATAAAGGCTCTTGACGAACCTTTTAAGCTAGTAAATTCGACCAGCCTGCAGAGAATCTCACGAGAGACAATTGGAAGGTTAGCTGTTCGAAGCGAGGGTAATCCGGGGGCACCGTTGTTCGTTAATGAGGCCCAAAAATGGTTATCGGTGAATGAGGCCAAAATAGAGGGACTGTTCATAGATCTGCTTTATTCCCTTGTGCCACCGGATAGTAACACCGTTGATGCTCTGCCTCTAATTATGGAATTTAAGCCGGACATGAGCTGTTATTGTTTAAAGGATATTCGCATTAGACGCGTTTTCCGGGAAGAATACGAACAGATGAAGCCGATACAAGTATACAAAGAAGAGCATATTCAATTCCAGAGCCTGGCGGCGGTGCATTTTGGTCCTGAAAACATACTAAAACGTCTGAACTTTAGATGGGTCGGAGAAGAGGAGCAGGCGGCAGATGCCAATGCACCCCCGGAATCTGAGGAGGCATCATGATGGCACTGCGTTCGAGAGAAAAACAAACCCTGTTCTTGCTGATTGTCGGATTGCTCTCCTGGCTCGTTCCGGGTGCGGGCCATTTCGTGCTGAAAGAAAAAGAACGGTCGATAATCATATTCGTAACTATTATGCTGACTTTCTGCGTTGGTATATATATCGGCTCAATTGGTGTAATTAACCTGTACGGGGCAACGCCGTGGTATGTGGTAGGGGCACAAGTTATGAATTCGCCGATGGTGCTTGTGCTGGGCAAAATGACCGCCGGTGGTGCTTATCCAGTTTACGGCTGGCCTAACGAAATCGGACAGATATATACAAGCACAGCGGGCCTGCTGAACCTTTTGTGTATTGTCAACGCTGTTTATTTGGCTTATCTACGCGGCATAGAGCCGGCCAGGGGCTAAGATGGCGATGGAAGCTATTTTTGTAATTGCGACTTTTACTGCACCGGAAAACGTCGGGACAAATCCGCAGTCTATGCTGTGGCTGCTGCCGTTAGTGGCGGCAATAGCCATCATCTATAAAGCAACGAAACTGCCGGCAATCACAGCAGCCAATTTTATCAAAGAGGCAGCGATTTTATTCGGTTCAATTATTGTTTTCATAATTATAGCGGCATTGACCTTACACGCTTTTGCGTGGTTAGTTACAGGCTGATTGCCGGATTGGTCAAATAGTAACTACTCACCGCTGACCGTCTTGGATTTACCGGCGCCTCCTTCGTTATGGTCTGTCAAGGTACTTTCAAGTATACCTAATTCGGCAAGGGCGTTGAAAGCAGCTTTTTGCTCTGCTTCCTTTTTGCTTCTGCCCCAGGCACTTAAGAAATGACGGTCTGCGAAAACAACCTGGCACTCAAAACATTTGTCGTGGTCGGGTCCTTTTTCATCAAGCAGTTCGTAAATAGGCGTGGTATTAAATTGCTGCTGGGCGTGTTGCTGCAATAGGGATTTGAAATTACCATGATCCTGTTCTGCATCGGCTCGGTTAATTGATGGACCAAAAGTTCTTAAGATGAAACTGCGGGCAGCTCCAAATCCGCTGTCAACATAGATTGCTGCGATAATGGCCTCCAATAGGCTGGCGGCGAGAGAACCTGATAAAGCCCTGCCTGAGGCCAAACCTTTACCGATTGTGAGAAACTTTTGCAGGCCGAGCTGTATGGCGACTTGAGCGCAGGTACTGCGGGAAACAAGCATACTCTTTATTTTCGTTAAATCGCCTTCCAGGTAACCTGGGAACCGCTCGAAGAGGATTTGACAAATGACCACGGCTAAAATCGAGTCTCCGAGAAACTCGAGCCTTTCATTACTCAAAAGGCGATTATCAGCCGCTGAAGAATGGGTCAATGCCTTGCTTAAAAGATTGCGGTTGGAAAACTTGTAGCCTATTATCTGCTCGATTTGCTGCAGGGTTTCTTCGTCCATTCAATTGGGTCCTGTTTCTTGAAGCTCTTGTTTTGCAAAAAATTGCAAAACGAAATCTGTTATATAAACCCTGCGAGCAGATTACGAATGCCGCTGATTCAGCGATTTTCGTAGCCGGCTCAACAGGGACAATACACTACGTCATACTATCAAAGATGAACTGTTTGTCAAGTCTTTTATAATATATCGGCCGTTTGTATGTTGACCTTCAAGTCAAAAGCAGGATTATGGCAGATTGTAAGTATGTGGCATACCAGCATGTGCTCTTATCCTCTTTTGTATTTAGCCCCAATCCGGGTTGACGGTTGTGTTATCAGTTATTATAATTTGCAAAACTTCATGGCACCGAGAATGAAAAGGCCGCACTTATTATGAAAGCAGATGATTCTATTACAAGGCTCGACTTTATCCGGGCGATTGTCGCTGAAGACACCAAAGCAAATAAATGGGACGGCCGGGTGGTGACGCGATTTCCTCCTGAGCCGAACGGCTATCTGCATATCGGGCACGCCAAGAGTATCTGTCTTAATTTTGGTATCGCAGCCGAAAACGAGGGCGGACTATGCAATCTTAGGTTCGATGATACCAATCCTATCAAAGAAGAAGGTGAATACGTCGAAGCCATCAAAGAGGACGTTCAGTGGCTTGGATTCGACTGGGCGGACCGGCTTTACTTTGGGTCGGATTATTTCGAGCAAATGTACGAGTACGCCGTCCAGCTTATCAAAGCTGGCAAAGCGTATGTTTGCGATCTTGACCCGGACCAGATGAGAGAGTACCGCGGCACCCTGACCGAGCCGGGAAAGAATTGTCCCTATCGTGACCGCAGTGTTGATGAAAACCTTGACTTGTTTGAGCGAATGCGGGCGGGCGAGTTCCCAGAGGGTTCTCGTGTTCTTCGAGCCAAGATTGACATGGCATCTGGAAACCTGAACATGCGAGACCCTGTTATGTACCGTATTCTGCACGCAGAACATCACCGCACCGGTGATAAGTGGTGCATCTATCCGACTTATGACTGGGCCCACGGCCTTGAAGATTCAATCGAGAAGATTACCCATTCGATTTGTACGCTGGAGTTCGAGAACCATCGGCCGTTGTATGACTGGTTCCTTGACGAATTGGGCGTTTATCATCCACAACAGATAGAGTTTGCCCGACTCAATCTAAGCTACACGGTTATGAGCAAGCGCAAACTCCAGCAATTGGTGCAGGATGAGCTGGTCAGCGGATGGGACGACCCGCGGATGCCGACCATCTGCGGCCTTCGGCGCCGCGGCTATACGCCCGAGTCCATCCGGAATTTCTGCAAACGTATCGGAGTTAACAAGTTCAACAGCACAGTCGATATCGCACTGCTGGAACATTGCTTGCGAGAGGACCTGAACAAAACCTCGCCTCGCGTGATGGCCGTACTCAGACCGCTCAAAGTCATCATAGAAAACTATCCGCAGGGAAAGGTCGAAGAGCTGGAAGCCATCAATAATCCGGAAGATGCAGGCGCCGGTACGCGGAAAGTACCCTTCTCGCGAGAACTTTTCATCGAACAGGACGATTTTATGGAGGAGCCGCCGAAAAAGTTCTATCGCCTGGCACCCGGCCGAGAAGTCCGCCTGCGATACGCGTATTTCATCACATGTACAGATGTAGTTAAGGATGCCAGCGGCGAAGTCATCGAGTTGCACTGCACATACGACCCGGCCACGCGAGGAGGTGACGCACCGGATGGACGCAAGGTCAAATCAACTCTGCACTGGGTTTCAGCTGCTCACTCGCTGCCTGCTGAAGCGCGACTGTATGACCATCTTTTCAGCAAAGAGGGCCCGGATGATGTAGGTCATGGCGAGGATTTCAAATCCAATCTGAATCCGAACTCATTGGAAATACTATCTTCGTGTCGTGTTGAGCCATCTTTAAGCAAGGCAAAACCGGGGAGTCGATACCAATTCGAGAGACTGGGTTATTTCTGCGTTGACCCGGACAGTTCCGAAGGAAGGCTCGTATTCAATCGGACGGTAACGTTGCGTGACCCGTGGGCGAAAATTCAAAAAGCTCAGAAGCAAAAAAGATAATCAATTAGTTTTCAGCCGAACAGCTCGGCAAATTTTTCTTCGATATCAGAGCTCGCGCATAGTACCTGTCCAATCAAAATGGCCCTGACGCCCGCGGATTGTATCTTCTTGACATCGGCTCGCGTTTTTATCCCGCTTTCGGCGACCAGTTCGTTTGTATTATCGACAAGTTCCGCCAATCGGCTGGTTGTATTCAAATCCACTTCCATTGTGGCCAGGTCCCGATTATTTATTCCGAGAACGCTGTATCCTTTCTTGGGAAAGCCTATCATGCTGCGAACGCTAAGCAGGGTGTCGGCCTCGTGGATCTCCAGAAGGACCGTTAGCGTCAGCTCGGCTGCAATTATCATCAAGTCCATAAGCTCGCCGGGTTTTAGTGCTTCCGCTATTAACAGTATCGCGTCGGCCCCGGCCGCACGGGATTCGTAGACCTGCCAGAGGTCGATAATAAAATCCTTTCGCAAAATAGGTAAATCCACCGCCTCACTTATTTGCTTTACGTATTCGAGCCGGCCTTGAAAATATTTTTCATCCGTGAGAACGCTGATTGCATCGGCACCACACTTTTTATAGGTTTGCGCAATCGTCACGGCGTCAAAATCCTCTCGAATAACTCCGGCCGACGGCGACGCCTTTTTCACCTCCGCGATAACGTTTATGCCCCGACGGTTGGGCTTGGTGACTGCTTTGTAGAAATTGCGGCACTTCTGCATCGACCGAACTTCTTCTTTAAGCTGCTCGAGGCTTCTCTGTGACTGCCGGTCCCTGACTTCCGCCCTTTTGTCTGCAATAATTTTGTCTAATATGTTAGCCAATATGGCTTACTCCATTAGAGATTTCTCTTTTTGTATCATATTTACGCCGTATTATTGTACCGTTACTCATTGAGTTTTTGGCGGGACTTGCTCTGCGACCTCAACGTAGGCCATACGTACCTGGCTAAGTGTATTTTCAAGGACTTTCTTTTCCTCTTCTGTTAAATTACCCTTGGTTTTTTCCTCAAGGGTCTCGAGCATATCGATGTTATATTTGGCGAGCTCCAAATCCGGCTCTTTTTTCTCCTCGTCTTTTACCTGGAGCAGTCCCATGGCGAAAAATGCCTGCGTAGTGAGCATGCTTACCAGCGCCGCATAATTGCCTTTTGGCAAAGGTCCATTACGAGTTTGCTTTTCTTTTTTCTTTTTTTCTTCTTCTTCCTGTGCGGCTAATATCTCTTTTTCTCGTTGAGCTTCCTTTTTCCAGTCTTCGTCAATTATAATCTTTTTCTCTTCTTTTTTTTCCTTAGCCATTCTAAAAACTCCCATCTTGTATTTTGGATATCGTATTGCAAAGTGTCATTTGTGCCTCTTTTGTCATTGCTTTTGAAAGCGGGAATCCACATTTTCGGTTTCAATTATCTACGATACTTTTTCATCCTTCTATCCAGGTCTCGCTTTTGGTCACGCTCGGTGATTGCTTTTCGTTTGTCATATTGTCTTTTGCCTCTGGCCAGAGCCAGCTCTAACTTTGCAAAGCCCCTGTCACTGAAGTATAGCCGCAGGGGCACAAGGGTAAATCCCCGCTGCTCAAGCTTTACTCTTATCTTGTGAATTTCGGCCTTGTGCAGCAATAGTTTTCTGTTTCTGGTCGGCTCATGGTTCATGCCGCCGGCCTGTTGGTACTGGGCTATAGTAGCACCAACGAGCCAGCATTGCTCGTCCAAAATCCTCGCGTAGGAACCGTCAAGGTCGGCCTGGCCGGCCCGCAGCGACTTGACCTCCGAGCCTAAAAGTTCAAGCCCGGCCTCATACTTCTCGATAAGCTCAAAGTTTCGATAGGCCTTTTTATTGACCGCACTCGGAGTGACCTTGTGCTTGTTCTTGTCCTTTTTTGCCGCCATTTACGCTATAATATCCGGCTACTAAGGATTTTGCAAGAGTACTGACGCCTGGATTGGATTTGAGCCGGGCGCTTGAATTAACTCATATCCGGCCGGGTGGTCTTCTGCCTTTTCCCGTCATCTTCTTCGTAGAGTCTCCGAGGTCTTCACGCATCCTGTCCACAAGGCTTAAAAGCCGCTTGACTACCTCAGGATGCTGAGCACCAATCTCATGTTGCTCGCCGATATCGTTTTCGAGGTCAAACAGGGCCATGCTGATTTTGCCCTGTTCGTACTTGACTGGTTTGCCGCCTGTACCGCCGGGCCGACCGGCTAATGTACGATAGCCGTGGGGCAGGTGAAGTTTCCACTTGCCGCTGCGCACCGCCTCAAGTGCCCAGCCACGGTAGTAGAACAGCGCTTCATGCGGACTCCTGGCCCTTCGCTTACCCGACATCAAAGGCCAGATGTCTTTGCCGTCAATCGGGCGGGCAGGCAATTCTGCGCCGGCCAGTTTTGACAGTGTCGGCAGAACATCCATTGCCGAGGCTGGTTCTTTACAGACCAAGCCGGCGGGGATTTTGCCCGGCCAACGCATGATAGTCGGTTCCCGCTGGCCGCCGTCGAACGTGGTTCCCTTGCCCTCACGAAGCGGCTTGGCCGAGCCGGCGTGGTTGCCGTAGCTTAGCCACGGCCCGTTATCAGATGAGAATATCACCAACGTTCGTTTATCAATGCCCAGCCGTTTGAGCGTCGACAGAATCTGCCCAACGGACCAGTCGATTTCCATTATCACATCGCCGAACAGCCCCTGCCTGGATTTACCCTTAAACTTGTCCGAGACAAATAGCGGCACGTGTACCATCGAATGCGGCAGATAAACGAAAAACGGCCTGTCCTTATTGGCCTCGATGAACTTAACTGCCCGCTCGGTATACCATGTGGTCAGTTGTGTCTGGTCGGGATTGTATTCGATAATCTTTTCGCCTTCGATAAGCGGCAAATCGGGAAAGCTCTTATTGGTCGGGTGGTGCGGCCACATATCATTCGAGTAAGGCAGACCGAAGTAATCGTCGAAGCCGTGGCGTGTGGGCAGGAATTGGGGATGATGCCCCAGGTGCCATTTACCATAACACGCGGTGGCGTAACCACGGGGCTTGAGAATTTCGGCAATCGTTTGTTCCTCACTGTTGATGCCGATTTTCGCTTTTGGGCCGAGCACATGAGGCAGGCCCACCCGTTGGGGATAGCAGCCGGTCATCAGCGCTGCGCGAGAGGGAGTGCACGATGCCGCGGCAGCATAGAAATCCGTAAAGCGCACGCCCTCGGCAGCCATGCGGTCAAGGTTGGGCGTTTCCAATCCCTCCGCCCCGAAACAACCAACATCAGCGTATCCCTGGTCATCAGTGAAAATGATAACAAAGTTCGGCTTGTCCACAGATGCCCTGCCGGAAACTTTCCCTGCGGAACTGACACAGCCCGGCATCGTTAGCGCTGCCGTCCCCAGGCCTACAGCTTTCAAAAAATCACGACGAGTATAATTACGTGTACCCATATCCGGTTTCTCCTTTTAAGTGCTAATTCATCTTGGCTTTCAAAGTCGTCTGCTGTAGCCCTGCTTTTTGTACTTATCCAACAGTTTTGTCAAACGCTCCACGATATCAGGATGCATTTGCCACAAATCATTTTTTTCGTAAGGGTCATCGGCCAGATTATATAATTGTCCGGGGCTGCCCTCTTTGGGGCCGCTGCCTCCGGGCTCTACCCATCCACCTGAGCTTTTTGTTCCAAGGATTAGTTTCCAATGGCCTTGTCTAATACTGAACACCCCAAAGCAGGAATGATGTACGATTGCATCACGAATCGGCTTATCGGATTTTTCGCCAAGCAGTGCAGGCAAAATATTGTAACTGTCCTGTCCCGCGTTCTCGGGGAGCCGAGTCCCAACAATGGCCGCACAAGTTGCTATCAAATCTGTTAGACATATCACCTCGTCGCTGGTGGTTCCAGGTTTTATCGTGCCCGGCCAACGAGCGATAAACGGTATCCGATGACCGCCTTCCCAGATGTGTGATTTGTAACCGCGCCAATCACCAGAAGAGGCATGTCCTTTTTTGCCGATACGAGGCCCATTATCACTTGTAACGATAACCAGAGTATTGCCTGCAAGCTTCAATTTGTCCAGGGTATCAAGTACCTGGCCCACGCACCAATCCACTAACACTACCATGTCACCTCGCGCTCCCGTCGTACTGCGGCCTTTAACGAAATCCGGCGGCAGCCAGGGCGCGTGCGGTGCCGAAAGCGGTAAGTAAACGAAAAACGGGTTGTTTTCATTGGTTTCCTTATGCCGCTTGAGAAATTCTCTGGTCTTCTCAACGTAAGTCGGGTCAACATTTTCGTTGGACCAGCCGGGCACCATTGGGCCCGGGCGACTGCCGGTCGTTACGACGGGGCCTTTCCGGGCCATGGTTTCTGTTGGTTCGGCGGTGCATTTGCCGTTTTCAATAAACACATACGGCTGGTCTACCGTTGAACAGGCGGCTGTAATAAATGAATAATCAAAGCCATGTTCCTTTGGCCCGTCGGTAATGGGTTTGTTGAAATCGACTCGCTCGGCATCTCTGGGACTGTTTATCGCTCCGCCATCCTTTGATTGCCAGCCAATCCCAAGGTGCCACTTGCCAATGCAGGCGGTACGATAGCCGTGCCTTTTAAGTAATTCGGCAACAGTGATTTGCTCCCGTGAAATTAATGGCCGGGAGTATCCACTCAAAACGTTGCGTTTGAGACGGGTCCGCCAGGAATATCGACCTGTCAGGACGCCATAACGGGTTGGACTGCACACTGCCGAAGGTGAATGGGCATCTGTGAAACTAACACTTTGGCTTGCGAACCGGTCAACATTGGGTGTAGGAATCTTTGAATCCTTGTTGTAGCAGCCAAAGTCACCATAGCCGAGGTCGTCGGCCATGATGAAGATGATGTTGGGCTGCTTTTGAGCTGACGCTTTTTCCTTCGGGCTTTGCCTGCCGCTTGCGCAGCCTGGAATTGAAGATGCCGCAAGAACACCGATTGCTTTGAGGAAATCACGTCTATTAAGGCCCTTGTTCATATTGGCCTCCATATCTTATCCCTTCTTCTTGGGTTTCCTTACAGGCCAGGGTCGGACACCGCATCTGGCGGCCCAACTTTCATACAGGCCCTTTAACTGTTGGACTTTCTGCGGATTCTTTTGGGCCAGGTTATTTAACTCCGTACGGTCGGCTTCGAGGTCATACAGCTCCCATCGGCCGGGATGTCTGGAGACGAGCTTCCACTTGCCTTTCCGAACAGCTCGATTACCTTCGTGTTCCCAGTAGAGCGCTTCACGTTCAATCGGTTTGTTGTCGAAGGCTGGTGCAAGGCTCCTGCCTTCTGCCGGCGTGATTTTATGGCCCTTATATTCACCGGGATACTTTGCATCGGCGACATCAACACACGTTGCCATGATGTCGACGAGATGCCCGGGCTGATGGCGGAACTTGCCGCGTGTTTTTACGACCGCCGGCCAGTGTACGATTAAAGGCGTGGCGATGCCCCCTTCATGCACCCAGTGCTTGTAAAGGCGAAACGGCGTATTGCTGGCGTTGGCCCAGGGCCTGCCGTAGGCGATATAGGTATCGGCGGGGCCGGGCATCACGCCCTCGCCCGTGCGCACCGGGCGACCGTCACGCGTGACCTTCGGCTGCATATCACGCTGCAATTCGTTTTTATCCATCGGCTTTAAGACAACCTCTTTGGATGGGTCCGGCTTGACCGGACCGCGGCTGCCGTATTCTTCGGCGCAGCCGCCGTTGTCGGCCAGGAAGAAAATCAGCGTGTTATCGAGGTTGCCGGTTTTTTTTAATTCTGAAACGATTCGGCCTATCCCCTGGTCCATACAATCGACCATCGCCGCGTACACTTCCATGCGGCGGGCGTGCCACTGCTTTCTCTTAGCCTGCTCCCACGGCGGGACCCGTGAATCACGCTCTGTAATATTCCATTTACCCTCGACTATTCCCATTTTTATCATGCGCTTGTGCCGTTCGGCGCGCAGCGCGTCCCAGCCCTTGTCATACCTTCCCTTATAGCGGGCGATGTCTTCAGGCAGGGCATGCATTGGCCAGTGCGGTGAGGTGAAGGCCACATACATAAAGAACGGTTTGTCACCACTGCGGGATTTGTGCTCTTCGACGAACCTGGCAGCGTTGTCGCTGATGGCATTGGTATAGTAGAAATCATCGCTATCCGGAGGGATCTGCGTATTGTCGCGGGTCAACGAACAGGGGTCGTAGAAACTGCCTGCTCCGTGAATAGTTCCGAAGAAGCGGTCAAAACCCCGCTGACGCGGCCAATTATGCTTGGGACCATCCGGCCCGCGGTGTTTGGTCACGTGCCACTTACCGGACATATACGTGCTGTACCCTGCTTCTTTGAGCACTTCAGCTATGGTGACACAACGATTGTTAAGGTCGCCGCGATAGCCGTCATAACCGCTATCGCCCATCATATGACCGACGCCGGCCTGGTGCTGGTAGAGCCCGGTCATCAGTGAGGCCCTCGTCGGACAGCAGCGGGCAGTGTTGTAGAACTGCGTAAATCGAACACCACCGGAAGCGAGCCCGTCAAGGTTCGGGGTACGGATTTCGCCGCCGTAGCAGCCGATGTCGGAATACCCCATGTCATCGGCCATAATCAGGACAATGTTCGGCGGTTTGCCCTTACCGGCAGGTCCCTGAAAAGTACTTGTGCATCCGGGCATTGCCAGTGACACCGCTCCCAGCCCCGCAGCTTTGATAAAATCTCTCCGGTCCATTGCAAATTTCATAAAAGAACACCTCCAATTATCTTTGTTAAACACTCAGGTAGTTCGGTTCACCCAGCTATTTACCCCGTTAGAAACTTCTGTTTTTGTACTATTATTACATCCTATTATAGTCCCATTCTCTGGTACGTTTCTAACGGGGTTTATGGAGCAGCCACTGGTGAAAAAATGCGGCAATTAGCCAGACCGCAAAACTGGCGCAAAGCACAATCGAAAGAGGAAGGTGCCTGCGAAAGCAAATAAAAGCCATAAGGAAAAACAAAATACTTGGCAAAATCCCCCACAGAGCACCTTTAATGTAATCGGTCATCAGGTTGAAATTACCAGGATTGTCCAAGTACAGCCAGACAAGCACGATGAGGCCGGTCAGGGGCATTACCGCAACCAGCCCCGCTAACGTCGGTCGTTTGTGGCCTATCCAGGTGCAAAGAACGATAATGCACACACTAATCAACAGCTTGATAACAAATCGCATATAAGCAATCAGTGTTTAAATTTTGTTTGCTGCCGCTGGATTCTATTTGATGAACCGGATAGTCAACGGATAGCGGTAGTGAAAACCATTATTGGCCTTAATTGCTGCAATTATTAAAAAGACGATGTCGAAAATGATCACTGCCGGGAGTAAGAAAGCTCCAATGCACACAAACATAAGAAGACCTGACACGATTGCATAGATCAGTATCGAAATCTGGAAGTTTAACGACTCCTTGCCCTGCTCATTAACAAATGGGAAATCGTCTTTCTTTATCTGCCAGATAATTAATGCTCCGATGGCACCGCCGAAAAGAGGAACAACAGGCAATATAGCAGCAAGTCCAATAAGGTGACAGAACATCGCCCACATACGGGCGTCTTTATTCACTTCTTTGCTCACCTCTGTCGGCTGGACATTTGCAGGCGGTACAGCATTAGCGGGGGGTTCAGCGCTCGCGGGCTGCTCGGTGCCTGTGGGTGGTGTGGTGCCTGCAGGCTGCTCGGCGCCTGGTTCACCACTCGGAGTTTCCGGGGTTTCCGGGATTTCTGGGGTTTCATTTATTTTTGCCATAGTGCAATTCCCTTCCATTAAGTGCAAATTTATTTGACAAACTGGCCTTTTTTTAACAAAGGTCGGTCAATGGGTCAAGAATAAAAAATGTTTTCCTCAAACTCGATTTTCAAATCTGGCCCTAAGGGCGTCGACCGGCCTTGCTGACATCTATCGGTTCTATGCCGAGCTTGGCCGCAGGTGATTGGGCGGCGAAACTCACCTTGCCTTTCTCAAACTCGACAAAAAGCGGGTCTGCGAACATATTGTTATCCGGCTGCAGTTGTTCAGAGCCTGTCCGGCTGTATCTGCTCATTTTGTTGCCCTGCACTTTGCCTTCGGTGCTGTACAGGATATTGTCCTTGAATGTAGTGATGGCATTTGTGTTATCAAACACAATCTTACCCTTTGCATAGACGATGTTTTTCTCAAAGACAAAATCCGAAGACCTCGGAAATGTAAATCTTGCATCCTCATCACAGATAAAAACGTTATTGCGGATAGTGTTATTTTTGGCCATGTGGTTATGCGTAGGCCGGCCAACTCGAAGTGACAGATTGCCTTCGACCAGGCAGTTCTCAGACCGCTCGTCAAGATAGTAGGCTGAGGAGCCATAACCGCCGGTATCGGGGATGTCACGGATAAAATTACCCCGCAGTACGAGCCCTTTGCCTGCGAAACAGTAGATTCCTCCCCCGTCATGCAATTCCAGCATCGCACGATAAATCAGATTCTTTTCGATTCGGTTTCTCTCTCCGCCCCAGTTGATGGCCGTATAGGGTGTGTCGTGGATTTCATTGTGACTGACCTCGTTATCTTTGCCGCCTCCCTGAAGACCAATCGCACTTGGATAGGTAAGGCCGACGTCGTGAATGTGATTATTTGTGACTACAGAACCGGTTCCGCTGAACTTGATGCCGCAGGCACCGGTGTGGTGGACGTGGCAATTTTCGATACGCAGGTTACTGCCCGAGACTTTGACACCCTGGCCGCCAACGTTGACGATTTCCAGGTCGACAAGATCGCAGTTCTGGCCGGAGGAAATAGAGACTGCCCCATCGAACCTGCCCGCGCCGAAACCTCCCGCTTTCAGTGGAGTTGTTGTTATCGAGAGCACGAGGCCGCGAATGGTTATGTCTTTGGCTGGTTTATTCTTCGTACCTCGAATCCGAATGATAGACTCGATGGTCGGAGCAAAAACCGTTGTTTTGCTCATGTCCTCCCCCTGAAGGGGCCAATACACAATTTTGCCTCCTGTGCGGTCCAGATACCACTGCCCCGGTTTCGTCATTCCCTCACGCACGTTCCAGACAACGTACTTTTTGACGCCGAACGCCCCCGGCGGATGACCGGAAGGATTGGCGAAGGTAAGGGTATGGGATTTCGTGTCCATCGCCGACACACCGACAAGGGACTCGTCCCACATATGATAAACAGTGATTTCTGCGTTCTTGATGTCAAGCCGGGTGCCGAGATCCTCGGGGCGGTATTTCAATCTGGTCAGCTCCTCGCTCGTCGGTTTGCGCTTCCATCCGTCGCCTGTGCTGGTCATCCAGGGCACATTGAACGTGCTCTGGTGTGTGAAGAAGCCTTTCTCAGGCAGCCGGGCACGTCGACAGAAGCGCCCGTTTACAACGAGGGCCCGGAAATCCCACTTTCCTTCCTTTACATCGGGTAGGGCGGCTGAATAAAACTTATCGCCGTCTTTTTTCCAGCTTGTGACTTCCCGGCCACCATAGAGACTTACCTTGGCCCCCGATGCAGCTTCTATGGTTAGCTTGGAGTCTTTGTCTGTCAGCACCAGCGTCTCATTCAAAAAGTACTGCCCCTCGCCAATGACTATCCGCCGCGGCAGTTTTATGTCCGCCTTTCGCGTCGCGGCACATGCTGCATCCAATGTAGCAAATGGGCCATCCGTTCGGCCCGCATTGGGCTGTGGCATCCGACCCGACCACGAATTGCTGCCATTTGGAGCCACGTAGAAGGTGTTAGTCTCAATGGTATTAGTTGCTCTCGATTTGTCCGTGCTGAGAAATAGTATAACACCGGACAGAACGCTGGCTATCAACAAAGCGAGATATCTTTTCTTCAATTTCATCCTCCTTTGGCCATTCTATTCGGTTTTTGGTGTTTTTTCTGCAGACTTTCGCAGCGACCGGCAGAATTCGCTCATCAACACCATTGCCTTATTCAATCTGTCAGGCGAGCCGTCCATCTTTGCATAGGCGTCAACGAGTTCCAGCAATTCCGGGTCTGGTTCGACCTGCCCATAATGATGTGCAACGTTAACAATAGCGGCATCAAGGCCGTACTCCATTGCCTTTGCAGCATACGCCCTGCAGACGCCTATTTTTCGGCCCGGCAAATCGCGCACGCAGTTGCTTATACCGAGCGAACAGTGCACCCCTTTCATCTTCGCGTCGCTCGTAATCTTCTTTATTGTCTCGAACGCCCGGTAGGTATAGCCCGGTACACCCGGCTCCATCGGCATATCTATCGCCAGTGGAAATACCGTCGAATCGAAGAAAATTTCGCTGGGCTTAAAACCATATTCGCCGACGGCCTTTTCGAAAATCTGCTTTGCCAGACCATAAAGCTGGTCGACCGAGTGCGAACCCCCCGGGCCGGTGGCTTTATCTTCGCTGACCAAAAGGCCGATGAACGCGTAGTCAAAATCCTTCTTTAGCGGCAGCAAATCGTCCATCGTATACGTCTTGACCGAATTTATAAGCGGCTGCTTGACATCCTTCTCGGTATTGTACCATTCTTTCAGTCCCGCTATCAGCACATCGTCGTTGCTGCTGTCGATGCAAATCGGCACTCCGCTGCCCCATTTGCGAACCATTCCGACATATTCGACCATCATATCAATTGTAACCTGGGGGTTATCCTCGCCAAAGGCGTCGAGATTTACGGCTATATAATCAGCACCTTCATCTGCCTGCGATTCAATCAGACTCTTGATATGGTCAAGCGGCTCACTGGGCGCAGAATAAGCCTCGGGGCCCAGTTCCGCCAACTGCGTCATTTCTTTGCCCGTCTTCGGAATGGAAGCATGGATTGATTCGCCAATTGTAATCAGAGAACGTTTCAAATTATTATCCTTACTAATACATATATCAGGGGACTGATTGTACAGGGCCCAAAGTTTTCTGACAAGATACAATAACCATTTCTTCACAGCATGACAAAAAGTGATCCGACATTAGTTTTTATACGTTTTCTCAGCTTTGTTTTTTTATGTTTTTTCATTCACTATTTGGCCAGGACTGTTTATGGCCTGTATTTACAAAGACTTATGAATTGCCGGAGTTTCTTGGCACCTTTTGTTATGGTAAAGTATCCAGCTTATGACAAGTTCACCGTTGTGGACAACCTGTTGATAACTTCGCCGTGGCGTTTAGACTCTGTTTCGGTTGTTGGCTGTCTCAAGACTGGAAATCTGCGTCATCCATTAGTTGAACTTGTCCAATCCAATCGGGAACAAGGGCCTGTATCTCATAACTTGTTTTTGGCAAAAGGATTACATTTGCCGCCAGAGGTCATGTGACGGTACTTTGTCTTTTGGCAGGTTTGTGAACAAACTTTATGCCAAAACTCCCGGGAATCTGTAGGATTTTTTAATAAATTTGCATCATTAGTGGATAATTCGTAGAAAACCTCACCTGAAGGTGCAAAAAAATGAATAAAAACTCCCCCGGAAGGATAGGTCGTTGGAGGCAGCGATTGTCTCTTAATTTCTGATATTATCTCTTCTTACAAGCTTCACCTTGCTTATAGCAAGCGCCATATCACCACCCAAAATAGCAATACGAAAATCAACTCCATTGCATCGATTCATGAAGCGGCATTGGGGCAGCGTAAACTTTGCTGTTTTCCATTTCCCGCTCCGGCCAACCGAGATGTTACCAGCCGGTCGAAAAGCACCTCCAACCGGACCAATTTTGGGATTTGTGTTGTCATATTCCAGGTTGAAGGACGAGCATCCTGCGTCGCAGTAGGTGATGGATACTGAGATTGTCTGGCCGAACAATTCATAAGCGAATGCGTCATCCACATTGAAATATAGATAGCGACTTTTGCCCGGCTCTGAATTTGGAGCGGAGATAACCGCTTTTACATTTCCGAACTTTTGGGTTTTCCAGACGCCATCGCCACTGCTTGGGCGAAGTTTAAGACCTTTAGATTGGCCCTGCTCCCAGGCGACAGAATTGGCATCATAATACTGACCGGCAAGTTTGAGCCTTGTTTTTGTCCGCCACATGTCTGCGAAAAGACGCGTCAGGACAATATAGCTTCGGCCATACTCACGGGATTCGGCTATATCCGTTCCCTCATGCCATTCGTTCCATGTCTCGACGTGCACCATCCAGGGCCTGTGTTCCGGATTGAGCTGCAGCACCTTCAACCATCGCTCAATATAGGTCTCGCCGTCGCGCCGCTCGACTATAAGCTCTGTTCTGCCCGGCACCGCACTATGGTCATACCCCGGCCCAAGAGCGGCGGTCCGCCTGTAGATAAGCGGCCCGTTAACTGCTCCGCCCCACGAATACGTTGCATCAGCCTCACCAAGCCAGCCCGGCTGTTTGACCAGAAATATTTCTGAGCCGAAGTCCTTTTGGAATCTGGCTCTTACGTAATCAAGCTGTTTCGGGCCCTGCTTTTTTGCAAAGGCCGCTGCATACAGGAAAACAATCGGTTTACCGTCCACGCGGGCCCACTTCGAAGGCGGTATCATGCTGAAAAAATCGCGTATCGCCGTATAAAACCACTCTTTCCCAAAATTCGTTGACAAATCGACGTGATAACTGCTCCCATTCTTATTGAATCCGTTCCATTTGAGTATGGACGTATCATAAAACAGACCAATAGCAGGCGGCTGATGGCCTTCCTTCTCCAGGGCATCGTGTGCCTCAACTAAAGGCTCCAGACCAACAAAACTCCACCCTTTGTACTTTCCCGGCACTCCCCAGAAGACCGGCATCAGAAAATCTATACCCGCTGCAATCATATCCTGTAACTGCTGTTTGTGCCAGGGGGCCCGCTTATAGCTGATGCCCTTCATATCAGTTGGGTGCGTTGTTAATGCATCAGTACCGTCACCGTCAATAATATGACTTTTCGTGTCTATATCGTACCAGTAGAAATACGATGTTCCGATAATCGGCTGACCTGATTTGTACGAATCAGCACCTTTATGGTCTTTGGCCTTCAACGGGAAAAACTCTCCGGGAGGTTTCCGTGGCAGCCTATCATCCGCCGCAAGTGTTCCGCAAAACACACACAATAGCAGTACAGATACATGTTTGATTCTGAGGTTCATAACCTCCTCCTTCGTTTTTTAATGTAGTTGCTTTATTTCTGGAGTTTTGTCGCTACGAAGTCAAAGACATCGTACAGCAGGGCTTCAGCGTGGGGGCCGTTGAGCAGGCTGAACCAGGCATACACGACTCTGCCCCCGCCTTTTAGCTCTGCGTAAGCAATAGCGTCCCCGAGGTACTTGTCCTCACCATCCTTCAATTGCAACAGCGAGGTATGTTTGGTGTCCTTGTCGGCAGAGAACGTTCTCCAGCGTTGGTCTCCCGATGTAGGAAATGGAAACTGCTCAGGTACATGCCGCAGATACCGCTGCGGTTGCACGAAACGCAGTTTCGAATCCTGGGGTGGTCTTTCCCATCCACCCCGAATGTTCAAGCCGAACTGGCCGCTGCGATTTACTGCCCGGCCATTTTCGTCGTAGTAGAAAGGCCACGGAAGACCGGGAAATGCGCCAAGGAAACCGCCGGCGTTCAGGTAGCCAACCAGGGCATCATCGACATCGCCGGTTTTATTAACAGTCCGGCGATAGTGTTCCCCGGAACAATACAGCAATATGGGATATTTTTCGGGCGTAAGTTTTCCTCCCACAACGTCATCCCACGTCAGAACCTCCATTGATACGCCTAAATCCAGGAGCCACCAAAAGGCCATAGAGCTTGCACTCGGCAGGACGCCAACGCGCAGCTTCCCGAACTTTTTCTGCAATTGGGATTTTTCTTTCGTGGACAGGCCTTTTGGGGCTGACTGCTGATGAACGCTGCGTTTTTTGGCCTTGAATTGTTTGGCGTATTTGCCGGTAAGCTCAAGATACTCGTGCTTGTATTCCGCGGATGGCTCAATCTTGCTTCCCTCGTGCCATTCGTTAAAGCTGGTAATTAGTACCCAGTGCGGGTCAGCCTTGATGGCCTCTTCCCATTGGGCGCGGTAAAGCCTCGTTTTGTAGCGCTCCACGGCAAGGCCGGGTTTGCGGATCTTCGTATCATCATAGCCCGGAATCACCGTTATCGTACTAATCTTGCCCGCCTGGTCGGCCAGTTGCACCCAAGACTGGTATGTCTCAGCAGCCCACTTGCGTGCAGCGGTGGGGCTTTGTCCTCGAAGCGAGCCTGCGGTATTATAGGTATGAACGCCATCGAAAACGCGGGCCGCCCCATAGCTGAACTGGTCGCCAATTGCCGTAATACCCCCTTTATATTTTTTATTGAAGATCTGGATGGCCTTGAGCCAGTCGGTCAGTCCAAGTTCCTGCAGCGTTCGGCCGTATATAAATACCACCGGCTTACCGTTGACCTTGAGGTGGGCGGGGTGCTTCCCGTATTTATCGAGCACCTTGACGATATCGTTGGCGGCCGACTCGGCCGTCTGCGGCCTTGGCACGCTTTCGTAATAGATACAGGCCGTAAGCCCGTGTTGCCGGCAGCTATCGAGAATCTTGTCCATCGCCCGGTCGCAGTAGCTGTTGTGGCCCCACCAACTCACAATCAGGGTATCTATCCCGGCACGCTTGGCCCATCGGCAGTGCTGGTCTATCACCTTTGGGTCGTGCGAGTCGTAGGCGCCGAGTGTCGGATAGTTGGTGCTCGCCTGGATGTCTTTGTTGGCCGCATCGACCCGGCCCCAGTGCACCGTCCTGCCCGCGCCGCCCGGCCCATCACGCGTACCGTACCAGGGATAATAGAACGTCAGGACCTTTCGGGAAACTGTGCTCTCACGCAAGGATTCCGCGTTTAACGGTATACCGGCCTGCAAAACCATCGCCAGCGTGATAAGTACAAATAATAAAATGCGAATACGCTTGTCTCTGTGCATCAATATTCTCCTTGATATCATCCTTTGGTTGAATAAATGGCTATTTTTTGAAAGCGGTAATTTTTCCTTTAAGTGCTCGGCAGGCCGCCGTCGGGTCGCTGGCTTTGGTCACCGCAGCACAAACCGCAATTGCTCCAGCACCGGCCTCCAAAACCTCTTCGATATTGTCCGGCGTGATGCCGCCGATAGCAACATGACCGATGCCCGTATCGGCCAGTTTCTCCAGGCCCTGCTTAACGTAATCCAGACCCACAGCTGCGACACTCGGCTTTGTGGGCGTTGGGAAAACCGGCCCCAGACTGACGTATGTTGGCGCCTCCTTACAGGTGGCCTCCAACTCTTTGGGTGAATGTGTGCTTTTGCCGACTATCAACGGCGCCAGCGCCAACTTACGGGCCTGCTCGACGGGTAAATCATTTTGCCCAAGATGCACGCCGTCCGCACCGGCCGCAACTGCGATATCAGCCCGGTCGTTAATTATGCTAAAGATCCCGCCTTCTTTGCATATCTGCACAAATTCGGCGGCAAGTGCAAAGACCTTATCATCCTCGGCGTCTTTTGCCCGCAGTTGAATACAATCGGCACCACCGGCCACGCACTTGTGGGTTAAAGAAATAACATCAGCAGGCAGACTGCTGGTGATTATCACATACAGCCGGACCCGTTTGAATTTCTCAGCCGGCTCACCGAAAAGAATAATATCCTTTTCCAGCGTGTAGGCATCGTATCGCAATCTTTCTATTGTCTCAGCTGCGTTTGGATTTATCGCCTGTATTGCCTCGGCAAGCGTCCGCAGCGCCTCGGTTAAGCGTTTACAGCCCGCTGTAAAACTGTCCCGCAGGTCCGTGCGTCGAAGCTGTTTATCGACTTTTTGCCCAACTCCAACGTCACCTGGTGTATCTCTGCTTGCGATAAGCCTTCCTGCATCGAGTTTGCCGACAGCCGCTGAAAGCTCATGGCGAAGCTGCTTTGCACGCTCAGTCAGCGCAGCCGAATTCAAGGCGAATCGGCAATAGTCTTCAACTACCCGAATCGCTTCACGCCCGCGATTGAAATTCGCATCGATAATCCTACAAACGGCCCGCTCCATAACGGCTATGATTATACGCCCTCAAACCGCTCTTGAGTAGCAAAAAAATCACAGCGATAATCTTAGTTTATAGATGATGTTAAGAAGGATTCGCTGAAAACTGTGTCGCAAGGCCGGCAGATTATTTCTTGACTTACATCTAAGGAGCAATAGTATAGGATTTAGTATTGCTTTTGAAAGACGTGTAGGGAACCGTTGTTAAAAAAGTGTTGAAATAAAGGGTGAGCTATGGATTGGCCAAGTGATATCTTCAGTATAGTTTTAGCCGTTTTGCTTGGTGCGGCAATCGGTGTTGAGAGGGAATTCAGTGGCAAGGCAGCCGGACTTCGTACGAACGTCTTAATCTGCCTTGGCGCAGCGGTCTTTACCATAATTTCCAAACGAATGGCCGGCGAAAACGATTCACTTACAAGAATAGCTGCTGGTGTCGTTACCGGGGTGGGTTTTCTCGGTGCCGGTGCAATCATTCAGGATAGAGCTGGTGTCCACGGCTTGACTACGGCGGCGACTATCTGGTTCATGGCATGTATTGGGATGGCCTGCGGCGCTGGTTTGTACGAGCTGGCGGTTATATCGACTTTGCTGGCAATCTTCGTTCTGATAGGCCTTCGACTAATACAGAGATCTCTCAGACATTATATAGACAAATACAAGCCGCCAGAGGTTTCCGGCGAATAGGACTGAACCATCCGCACTTTTGTTATGGTAGTTTTCAGCAGGACTCGGAGGAGTCTGATTATGTCTATGGTTAAACACAGTAGAGTTGTAGCAGGATTTTGTCTGGCTGGGGTAAGTCCCAAGATGTTGTCGGTACTGTTTGGGATTATGGTGATTATAATGGTACCTGCCGGAGCCTGCGGAGCATCAGTCGTGGAATGGGACTTCAGAAAAGGTACCCACGGCTGGACAGGAAATAATAGGGTGGAAAATCTGCGCTCTTCGCCGGAAGGACTCATTGTTAAATCAACAGGGATTGACCCATGGATAGAAGGCCCGGCCGTGGATTTGCCCGGTGACAAAATGGTTAGAGTAAAAATACGTATGAAATCAACTGCGGACCCACATGCCGAACTCTTTTATGGCAACGCCTTTGTTGCCGGGCGTTCCCTTCGGTTCACCGTCCGAAACGACGGACAATGGCATGACTACTCACTTATTATTAAGGAAAAGTTAGGCCCTCGGACACGTTTTCGACTGGATCCCTGTACGGATAAAGGAGAACTTACAGTTGCTTACATAAAGCTGGAAACGCTGAGCGAAACGGCAACTCCCACGTTGGAAAAGCCAAAGAAGCCTGACAAATCCGGGAGAAAGCTCGTATCGGTCAAATCCGGACTGCTCGAACTTGAGGATTATGGTAAAACTTGGGGCAACTTTGTTGTCAAGGTGGACGGCGTGGAAATGGCAGCGGGATACGATTACGAACTGATCGGTCTGTTGTTTTACGACCAGCCCGAATGGCTCAATCTCAAAAATGCAAAAGGAAAAGTTATTTTTTACACCCGCTCTCAAGGTAGAGGATTCATAATCAAGGCCGTTATTAAAGACAGCAAAGGCGGAGAGTGGGAGATTCAAAGGCGCATAAGGCCCGGTAAACAGGACGGCACACTTGTAGTAGAAGTCGAATTGAAAGTAAATAAAGATAGGGACATCCTCCACATTCCGTGGTTGACACTCTTTCCCGGCCTTGGCACTTTCGGCCAAAGCAAATACCAGGGCTTGCTGGCAGGTGTGGAGTATCTCTGCGATGAGCCCAGCAGCAGCGATGCCGACATAGCCACGCCACAGCACATCCGCCGTGTTCCTGACCCCGTTAAGATAACCTTTCCCCTTATGGCAATCGCAAATAACGGCAATTATATAGGTGTAATATGGGAGCCGTCTAATATGGTGGCGGCAACATTCGATTCGCCGGATAGAATCTACAATTCCGGTTCCCATGTGATGGCTCTGTCGGCGCCCGCTGTGGGTGATTTGCGTTTTGAGAATGAGCTTTTTGCCCATAGCCCTTTTAGACTTGAGGCCAATTCGCCGCTGAAAGTCTCTATGATGATAATCGGAGGAAAGGGAAAAAGTGTTGTTCCTGCGGTTAAGCATTATGTGGATATCAAGGGGCTGCCTGAACTTCCCGAATTCGAAGGAGGTCTCGATGCCGCCGTCAATCTTCTTGCTCACGGCTGGATGGATTCCGAGATAAATAACAATGGTCTTTTCAGGCATGCGGTTTGGGGTGACAGTTTCGGGCCGACTGTCGCCGCCGATGCCGCAATGTTCATCGACTGGCTCGCTAACCATACCGGCGATGACAAACTCCGCGCCAGACTCAATGATGCCGAGGCCCAGGCACTGAGCAGAGTCCCCTCGGCACAACCTTTCTCAAGTGCTGTCTCGCACGTGCGCTCGCCCTCACCTGCTTTGCTCTTTGGACGAACTTATGAATATGTGCAGCACCGGCATAACGAGGCGCTACGGCTTCTCACAGGCTTTGACGAAAAAGGGATAAAGCTCTATCGGCCGGGCGGAACCGACTATTCAAAAACCCATTTCGCAAAACATGCCAACGGCCTCTCTGGCCGGGATGTCGTCAAGATTCTTGAAAGTGCAGCATTATCAGCAGATAAAGAGCTTATCAATAAGGCCCTCGAACTGCTCGATAAACAGACGGTCCTTTATGCTGACACCGTACCGCGCGGAGCACAAACATGGGAAATACCCCTGCACACACCCGATATAATGGCCTCGGCTCACATGATTAAGGCCTATACCCTCGGCTATATTATCTCAGGCAAACAAAAATATCTTGAACAGGCGCGCTACTGGGCGTGGACGGGTGTCCCATTTGTTTACCTTTACTCACCCACACCCGGCAAAGTCGGGCCCTACGCAACGATACCGGTCCTGGGCGCGACCAACTGGCAGGCGCCCTTATGGATTGGGCTCCCCGTGCAGTGGTGCGGCCTTGTTTACGGTTCGGCTTTGCACCTGCTAAGCGAATACGATGAGAAAGGCTCATGGCAAAAAATCGCCAAAGGAATCACAATTACCGGCCTGCAAATGTCCTGGCCCGTAACAGATAAGAAGCGTCAGGGATTGCTGCCGGATATTTTCAATTTGCAGGAGCAGGTAAGCGCGGGCCCCGCCATAAATCCGGGAACTGTACAGGCCCATGTCCCTGAACTTTACGAAAGAGGCAAATTATATGATATGAAAAAACTCCGAAATCGTGGCTGGTTCGTTCATGCCCCCTGTGTGATAAGCGATATTCAGGAAGACAAAAGGTCAGTTACGTTTACGGTGGATGGATGGGGAGGCAAACCTTACTATGTACTGATTTCGGGTATTGACAAAGAGCCAAAGGACATCAGCGTACGCGAAGTTCGGGGGCTATCCTCCAAACCGCTTCCCTTTAAATCCGCCGGGAAAGAGTTTCACAGCGAACACAACTGTCTTGTAATCACCCTGAAGGGAAAATCGCAAATTCGAATAAGATAATGGATGCTATTCAAATTTGGTCTGGTCACGATGGGCGTTTTCTCTGTGAGATTACTTGCATTTAATGGGGCAAGCGGATATTATTAACGCATAGTGTTCAGTTTTATTTTTTACAAACGCCGGTTAAGGGAATCGTAGAATGTCGATTTTTCGTTCGCCGCAAAATCCAATAATTGGGCCGAAGGATGTTAAGCCTTCCAGGTCGGACTTTGAAGTCATCGGAGTTTTTAATGCCGGCGTTACTCGTTTCAAAGACCAGGTCATTCTGCTGCTTCGAGTGGCCGAACGCCCGATTAGTATGCACCCGGACATGGTGTTAGCCGGCGTTTATGATGTCGCTCAGGGCGACATTGTCCTGAAAGAGTTTTCGAAAAATGAACCGGAAAACGATTTTTCCGACCCGAGGTTAATAATAAGGCCGGCCGAGACATATCTGACATCGATTTCACATTTGAGGCTGGCACGCAGCGCCGATGGCATAAACTTTGATATTGAAGATACTCCGGCTATTGGCCCTGCAAACGATATAGAAAGCTTCGGCGTCGAGGACCCACGGATTACCCTTATTGAAGACACATACTATGTTACTTACGTTGCGGTTTCTCCTTTTGGCATAACAACCTGCCTGGCATCGACAAAGGATTTCAAGTCCTTCGAGCGGCACGGGATTATCTTCTGCCCGGAGAACAAGGATGTTATGCTTTTCCCCGAACGAATTGACGGTAAATATTATGCTCTCCACAGGCCCGTTTCGCCTCTGTTTAAAAGGCAGGACATCTGGATTGCCGAATCGCCCGACATGATATGCTGGGGAAATCATCGCCCGCTGTTGGCTCCTGATGAAGACTGCTGGGACCAGGTAAAGGTTGGCGGAAGCGCGGTGCCTTTTAAGATTGCCCAGGGCTGGCTGGAAATTTATCACGGAGTGGGCCACGACAACCGCTATTGCCTTGGCGCAGTGCTCCTCGATGCCGACCGGCCCTGGAAGGTTGTCGCAAGGGCGAAAAAACCAATCTTTGAGCCGCAGGCCGATTATGAGGTAAGTGGTTTTTATGGAAATGTGATATTCACCTGCGGACTGCTCTTTGAGCAGGATAAACTCAAAATTTATTACGGCGCCGCCGATACTGTTATTTGTTATGCAGAGCTGCCTGTTCAGGATGTATTTGAGAATCTGAATTTAACAGATAGCGCATAACATATAATCTTCTGTCTGCTATTCACGGCCTGTTATAGAAACCGCCTTGCCATTTGCCGGCACTTTTTGTATTTTGACGCGTTATGAAAAACGGATGTTCACAATCCAGCTCCGATGCCGGAAGCGTATCGGCTATTCGCAGCTTGCCCCGTAAGTTGGCTGCTGTCTTACGGGGCTTGTATGGTTTTTTAGCTGCCCGGCCATATAGCGTTATTATGTTCGGCGCGCTATTTTACATCCTGGCGGTAAAATTCTTTCATTCCTGGCGCAACGACCTCGTCAATGAATACGTTGGCTGGGTTCTGGCCGATATCTCCGTGTTGCTGGGATTCGAAGTCATCCTGGCGTTGCTCTGTTTTGGCTGGCCTCGAAAATTAATGGTCCGCATAACAACTATTTTTGCTGCTGTAATATACACATGGTCGGTTATGAATGCAGGCTGGCTGATAAGAATGGGATGGCAAATTCTGCCTTCGCTCCTTTTGTCCGTAATCCGTGATCCCAAAAGCGCACTGGGCATGGTCGGCGTTAATCTCATAAAGATGCCCAAAGCTGCCGTAATCCTACTCGGTCCCAGTGCTGTTGCTCTTACCTTTTTCTTTTACGTTCTGGCAAAGCCCAAGCTGCCGTCTTATAACCAGAAACGCTTTATAAAGAGAACCATTATTTGTATCATCATTATCCTGGCCACCGTTTCGCTTCGCGATGTAGTTGTAAGGCGAACCTCGCCACAAACAATTTCTGAAGGGATGCGTTACAATTGTCACTTAAAGGCCTTAACAAGTCTTTTTTTCTCTGATCCCGGCCGGCTGGCCAGGGCTGATTTCAAAAATGCCAAGCGAAGAATACCTGCATTTGACGAGGTACAAATTACATTCTCACCGCGTACGCAGCAGATAAACCATAATGTAGTTATAGTCATCCTTGAGGGTGTTCAATACCAGTATACTTCGCTGGCACAACCCCAAAGCAAACTAACACCCTATCTTGCAGCCTTGGCCGGGCAGGGTGCCGAATTTGTAAATACTCGCTCCACGCTTACCCATACAACAAAGGGATTGTTTGCTTTGTTGACCGGCCGACTACCATCCGCTTCCCAGGACCTTGCTGAGACGGTCCCCGCCGTAAAGCCCTATGCCGGCATCGCCACAATTCTAAAACAGAACTTGAATTTTCGAACTGCATTTTTTCAATCGGCCAAGGGCAACTTCGAGGCTCGGCCCGGATTGGTTTATAATCTCGGCTTCGATAAGTTCTGGGCCAGAGATGATTTGAACGACCCTAACGCCTTTCTTGGCTATCTGGCATGTGATGAGTTTTCAATGTTAAAGCCGATTAGCGAATGGATAAAAGCCGAAGAGAGACCATTTTTACTGACGATTCTTTGCTCGGTTACTCACGACCCCTATGAGGTCCCTGACTGGTTTGCCGAGCCGGCCAGAGAGCCTGTGGAGCGCTATCGACAGGCAATTTCTTACACCGATAAATTTTTAGCTGAACTGGACGCCGAGCTTGTTAGGCTAAATCTTGTGGACAACACTATTCTTTGTGTCAGCGGAGACCACGGTGAGGCCTTTGGAGAGCACGGCCTGCTCGGCCATGAGCGAATTGCTTATGAAGAAGTCTTACGTGTGCCGTTCTGTTTAAGGGCTCCATCTTTGGTTAAGCCGGCAACCAGGGTTACAAAGCCGGTTAGCTCCGTCGACTTGACCCCGACACTGCTGGCCCTCTTTGGCTTCGATACAAACAGCGTTGGTTTTGACGGCACAAATGCGCTCGGCCATATACCCGATGACCGAAAGGTATATTTCTCTGGCTGGATGCAGCAGGGGCCTGCAGGTTTTGTAAAAGGTAATCGAAAGTTCATATACAATCCCATGGACAAGATGGTCTCTGTGTATGGCCTGCGAACCGACCCGTTTGAATTGGTTAGAATCGAGCTGGATGAGCAAGAGGCCCAGAAAGTTGCCGATGACATCATTGCCTGGCGTAGAAACAGCATTTTTCGACTCGACCGGCAGCGAACCGGCAAAAAAATGCTCTTTGACTCCTGGCTCTGTCGCTGGACCAACAGGGTTTCATCGGTCAAATATCGCAGGAGTAAAAACAAATAATCTGTGTCTTATCCGCTTATAATACGCTATAACCCATCTTTGCATACACTGTCTATGCTCTTCAGTTGTTCATTTTGTTCACAGCTCCGTTGTTTTTTGTAAACATCAGCCAAATCTTCCTGCATCCAACACCTTACGAACGCCGAATATGTAAAAATGGGTTGGTTGGGTATAGTCGGCGTTGACAAAATACAACGCGTTGTTAAAATGCGAAAGCTGCCTGTTTTTGAAGTCCAAACGGCATATATAAACGTAAGTGTTTTTGGTGGGTAATGTTAGGTGAAAGTGTATGTGTCTTTTGTTTTTATTTTTTATTGTTGGCATATTTTTTGCTGCTTTATTTTAATTCGCCTTTAAGGTGACTATATTGGGCGGAACATCCTAATAATGACTATCAGGAGGAGGAAAGGTCCGCCCTTTAGAGGATTTCAAAATCGGCATAGCCGGCGTTGAATACTTGGTAAAGTTGGTTTTGTTAACAATATAATGTGATACGGGGTCGCGCCGGAGGAGGAGCGACTCCGTTTTTCTTTGCGCAAAAAGACTCATCTATTAGCTCAAAGGCAGCCTGTGGTGAATGAATATTGAATTTTCTGTGACCTCGCAGGTTCATTTTTGGTCTTTCCGCCCGCTACCCACTATTTTCAACAATTTTTCTGCAATTTTCAAACTGGCGTCCAGCCTCGCGATTGACTTGCAGGCTTGTCGCATCTCTTCCAGTTTTTTTTCATCTTTCATCAGCTTTTCTAACTCTTCCCACAGCCATTCTGACCCTTCTTTTTCATTCGGCAAATCATCTACTATAACCGCTGCTCCGGCCTGAACCAATTTGCCGGCATTGAGGTACTGATGCCTGTCTTTATGATACGGATAGGGGATACAGATACTCGGCACCGAAGCCGCCGCATATTCAGCCACACCGACTGCTCCGCTTCGGCCAACCACTAAATCCGAAGCGGCTAATAAGCTCGGCATATCATCGAAGTAGCTCAAAACCTTATGCCCAATCTTTACCTCAGCGTACATCTGCCTGACTTTGTCGTAATTGACGGTCCCTGTCAGATGAACAATCTGCCAATCATCGGCAAAAACACATAACTTCTCTAACAGCGAATACACAGCCCTGTTAATATTTTCTGACCCGCTCGATGCACCGGTTACAAGCAAGGTCTTTTTATTTTCATCAAGGCCTAATTCACTCCTGACCTTACCAGACTCCGGATTGCAAAAGCCACTTCGCAGGGGGCAGCCAACAACATTGACGCTCACCTTTCTTTTAGTAAAGTATTGCCTGGTATCTTCAAACTGCACAAAAATCTCATCTGCCCAGCGCCCTATTATCTTATTTGCCCGCCCGGGCACGATATCAACGTTCAAGAGCACGATAGGCATCTTTAGTTTATGCGCTGCCAGGCAAACCGGCGCTGCGACAAAACCGCCGACCCCAATCACTGTCGACTTCTCACTTTCAGCAATTGCCCGTTTGGCGATTCGATAGCTTTTTAAGAACGAAGTGCAAAAGCCGATTAGTTTGTCGGGCCGTGCCGAAAAACCTCTGGCCGGAAGAACAGTTGTTTCAAAGCCGGTCTTCGATAATATTTGCTCATCGATGCTGCGAGTGCTGACAAAGAAATGTATCTTTGCTGTTGCTTCGAATTTGACTATTTGCTCCGCCACGGCGATAGCAGGATATATATGTCCCCCTGTTCCTCCGCCGGCAAAGAAAAAACTCCGGTTGACCACTACTTTTTTTCTCCTGTTTTGTTTTTTGGGGATTGTTTGGCAATATTTAACAGCACGCCGGCCGCAGCCGCTGACAGCAGCATACTCGTTCCGCCGGCGCTCACAAAAGGCAGAGGTATCCCTTTGGTCGGCAGCACAACCGTCACCACACCGATATTAACTGCTGCCTGGGCCGCGATTGTCAAAACAATTCCCCCCGCTAAAATCTGACCGAAACGGTCCCGGCAGCGCACGACCACCAAAATCCCCAGCCAGACAAATAAAATAAACAATACAATCACCGATGCGGTTCCGACCAAACCCAGCTCTTCGCCGATGATGGCGAAAATGAAATCTGTTGTATCTTCCGGCAAATGGCCGTATTTGCAGATTCCTCTACCCAGCCCTTTGCCCCAGAGTCCGCCGGAGCCCAAGGCAATCAGCGATTGATTTGCCTGGTAGGCGGCGGAATCGGCCCATTTTTCAGGGCTCAAAAAAGCCCAAATTCGCCGCATTCGGCTGGGAAAGCGGATCAGGCCTGCAATAAAGGCAATTGCAACAACGGGCAGAGGGGTCAGAATATGCTGCCATTTGACGCCGGCGATTATTAACATCACAAAGCCCAAAAGTGATATAAATGCGGCGGTGCCAAAATCTTCGATGATTACCAGGGCCACTACCAAGGCTACTACTGAGCAGATTGGGACAAACCTCTTCCAGTATAACTTGATGTCAGAACCGAACTTATCGCAAACTGCCGCCAGAAAGAAAACAATCATCCATTTTGCCATTTCAGAAGGCTGAAAACTTATCGTTATTGGACCGAGGGGGATTCTAAACCATCGGCGGGCGCGGTTAACCTCTGTGCCAAACAATAAAACAAGTATAAGTAACGCTATACTAAGGACTAA
>SDBU01001483.1_pt1 | contig 33452 bp, 38 predicted proteins | sample 2277071 | NCBI WGS metagenome assembly SDBU01 (sample SAMN10397929, study PRJNA504765) | marine sediment metagenome | isolation source: marine sediment core GS08_GC12, 126 cmbsf | place: Arctic Ocean: Gakkel Ridge, Loki's castle | collected 2008 | reverse complement strand
TTAGCGAGGAACTAAAATGTGCTATCTCCACGCGTGGTGATCGATTTAATGTGTTTCCGGGAATCGAAGCCTATGCCAATTTAGAGTTTATTGTATCCCATTTAGAACAATTTGAGGAAATTGAACTCACTCCGAAAGTTTCTCGCACATTGAACGTTCTTCTTGCAGCATTAAGGAATTTACTTCAAGAAAATCGCTATATACGGAAAGGTATTATGACTTTGATGCTTGATTTCTTGCTGATTCGCAAGATTTTGGCCAAAAGAGAAAGGAAAGCTTCTCAAATCGAGAAAGAAGTGAAAAAATGGGTACTCAAAATCCAGAACCGCTTAAAAAGAAGAAAACTAGAATCTAATCCTCAAAACATCAAGTGGCAAGAATCTTCCTTTAAGTTAAGTTGCGAGGAAGCATGGCAACAATGGATTCGGTTAGTAAATTCTTATAGTGAAGGATTATACAAAGCTTACGATGTCGAAGAATTAGATTTTACCAATAATGCCAAAGAGCAGCTGTTTCATTGTAGTAAGCATCATTTTAAAGCCCTTTTGGGACGTGAAAATGTCGCAAGAGCATTTCTGAACCACGGAGGGCTGCATGTCCAGCTTTTAGATATCGATTTTACGAAGAAAAATGTGACAAACGTACTGCTAGCGTGTGAAACCCCACTTATTGAGGCCCAAAGGAAAGAATTTAACGCTCAATACGCAACAGTAAGGCGTACGTGGAGAATTAGAGAAAACGACACTGGTAACTTCACCCAATTTAAGGATAACCTGACTCAACTAGAGCGGACCTAATCTATTTTGTCGAGTGAGTGGGGTTTGACATTAAAGAAAAAAAAAGAAAAAAACTATCCCGTGAAGAAAAATTATAATTCTCGAGAAGATTCAATCCAGCACAATCAATCGGGAAGAAATTTATCCTCAGCTTAAATCTTGGGACAATATATCAAAGGAATATTCGTAGTATAATTAAGTATTACTTACAGTATAATTAAATAATTTCCAGATCACTCTTTTTTTGATATAAATAAGCAGAACAGCCCGTTAATCCATTCCAAGCATGCCTCTTAATCCTGGATACTGTGAGGCGGCGAGCTCCTTACTAATAGTCTCAGCATACTGGTGGATGATTCCTATTGTGATTAAGAGCCCAGTACCGGAAGTTAGAGCACCCAAACTATCTGCGAAGAAACTCAACACAGCGATAAGAATACCATTTATAATCACCAAAGTCGGGATGTAGCGTTTTAATATGCGTTCTAGGATTTTCTCTGAACTCCGGAATCCCGGAACTTGCATTTGTGAGTCTAAGATTTGCCCAGCTATATCTCGTGGGCTTAAACCTGAGACTTCGACCCAGACCCGGCCGAGCATCACACAAAGGAATATAAATATAATTAAATATAGCAAAGCTCTTAAGGGAAAAGCAATTAGGTCGGCTAATCCTAAAGGAGGTGTAAGTAACCATATCAGACCCCCACTAGGTATTAATTGACCGCCTCCTCCGACCCCACCAGATTCTTGTTGTGTAAACACCCCGATAATATCTATCCAGAAATCATCGATGGGTCCTCCATTTCTACGACGTAAACCTGATCCGGGTCCAGCAATTAGTTGCCCAAAGAATAAAAGATTTGCATACAGCGCATTAACTAATATCACAGGGATATTAGATACATACAGCAGTTTCATGGGATATTTACCCTTATATCCTCGATAACCACGATATGTAAGAGGGATCTCAACTCTAGTTGACTCAAACCAAATGACAATAACGAAGATGATGATAGTAGTTATTATCCCTAAAATTGACGGGAGTTGTTGTCTGACAAATATATCCGCCAAATTTGTATTGGGATTATTATCAAACGTTACTGAAAAGATAGCGATAACAATACCTCTTGGTATTTGCTCATCACCAACCCCAATAAAACTAAAACTATTCCAGAAAATTTGACCAGCTACACCTGCTGCTATAAATAGCGAAACTCCACTACCAAGACCCCATCCTTTCTGAAGTAATTCATCCATAAGAATAATAACGACTCCTGCAAAAACTAACTGTGCAAAAATAAAAACTGCATCTGCAATCCCAAGATTTTTTCCAAAAGCACCTCCTAAAAGATAAGCAACTGAATTAAAAATTGTTAAAAAAATAGCCAGTACTTTTTGAGATCCACTGAATAGAGCCCGATCATAAGGATCAGACATATTTACATTTATGATTCGAGATCCTAAGAGGAGTTGCATTATAAGACCTGCTGTAACGATTGGACCTATACCGAGTTCTGTAAGAGTTCCTCTTTGACTTGCCAGAATTACCCTTAACCAATAGAAGTAATCAGTAGATTGATCTATATCTACTCCATATAAAGGAATGTTACTCATTATCATATAAATGATTAGAACAACCGCTGTCCAAATAAATTTTTCCTTGAATGAAACCTCACGTTGAGGATTCTTGATTTCGGGCATCGCTTTAATGAATGGTGAAAAGAATTTAAGGAATTTTCCTCCCATGATTTTTCAACAACGTGGTTTTTTTTAATTAGAGAAGTATAAATCTACTTAGTATTTATTTAAAAATTCTATATTTCTAATAGTAATTTACAAAAAATTGAATTTAAAAAAAAGTTTTTGATTTAATTCTTATAAATAAATGTTTAGGGATATTTATGAAAAAACTATATAAAAACTATAACTATATAAAAACTAATAAAAACTATATAAAAAAAAATATAAAAAAAATTTATTTCATTAAAGAATTAAAAGAGAGAACCAATTCGGGATATTCAAGAATTTTGAAATTTTTTCCAGTAGGTTCTTCTTCTTCTTCTTCTTCTTCCTCTTTCTCTTCCTTCTTTTCTTCGACTTTACTTTGAGCAGGAGCAGCACTTACTGAAAAAGAACCAGAAGATTTAATTATTTCATCAATATTTGCTTCTTTTAACCCAGCAATGAGCTTAGCAATTTCTGTTTTATCAGATTTTGCACCTGCAGCAGTTAATACTTTTTCTACAGTTGCTTCCGTAATTTGACTTCCAACTTTATGAAGCAATAATGCAGCGTAGATACTTTCCATATTTTTAAACCTCTTATCTAATATTTTTTGTTTTAAATTTGTTATTTTGATTAATCTGTTATATATTAGCCGAATAATCCTCCAATCCCTACTTCGTCATCTTCTTCAGGTTTTTCTTCAGCTTCTCTTTCTTCAACTATAACCTCAACGGGTGCTTGAATACCCTCACCAAAAACTATTGAATTTATTGTATTAGCTTCAGTTACCCCTTTTAAAATGTATTCTTCGGTCATGTTCCCCACTAAGAATGGCATTTTAAATAGAATTCCAAGCGCTTCTCGATATGCCAAAGCAACATCATTCTTAAATTGGTTTATATCCAAATAGAGGATTTCTTTAGTGATTATTTCACCATCACCCCACGCAAAGTGAATCTTAATTAATGATTCTACTGGAGTTATTCCTAATTTTTTCAATACTGCCGCTTGTTTTACTGTTACTAAATCGCCAGCTCTATGGGTTCTTGTGTCTTCGCGTATATGGATTACGTCATTTATTATTTTTGTAGGGAGCCTTAATGTCATGTTTAATTCACTAATCACTTGGCCTGTTGGTAATCCAGTATCTCCAGCTGGAACCCAGATATCAACAGGTGCTATTTCATTTGGTTTTGCTGGAACCATCCATTCATTTTCCTGAAAAGTTTTTTTCAAATCAAAGAAGTCAAGATTAGTAAATATTAAACTGGCCTGACCAGGAATCTGTTCTGCTAATTCATCTAAGTTAGTTTTTTTCGAATCTTTTTTAAATTGTTCTATAGCGCGAATTTGAAGAGATTTTTTTGACATCCGAAATATTGCTTTTCCTCTTAAAATTTTACGAGTTGATTGAATTTGTTTATCGTTAATATTTGCAACTTCTATAACAGCAACATTATTATAAGTTCTAAATAAATCCAAAAGTGTATTGACTTCGTCCAATTTCCATTGGGGTATGCTTTTCTTCTTAATCATAATATCACACCTCTAAACTTTTAAGAAATTCTTCTGTTACCTTTATTGGTTTTCCCATGGAAGATTTTAAATACATCGATTTGAAGTTATTAAATTTATGTGGCATTTGATCGGCAATAAAATCAATAACAGTTTTCATATTATCAAATAATCTATCAATTTCCATAGATTTTTTTCCAATCTTCGCAAATATGATGGGTTGTTTTTTCATTTGAATACGAATCACCTTCTTGTATCTCTCGACGGCAGTCCTTAAATCTCCTGGACTAGAAATTATCCCGTATCCTGTTGGAAATGGTTTTGGCATTTTACCTAAAGGTCCAAGAAATCTTGCCAAATAACGAGCAACATCTCTCATCATTTTGTCTTCAACAATAAAGAATTCATACTTTTTGGCAAATTTCTTTTTATGCTTTTTTTCTTCATTATTTAATTTTATAAGGGCATCTCTATCGAGAGTTTCAACACCGGCTTTTTTAGCTTCAAGTAAAATCTCACCTGAAGCTATTACACAGATATTAAGCTTTTCCTCTTCTACTATTTCATTTGTGAGAATAATTTCTTTATCAATCCTATTTTTTGGGTCGTTCAAGTTCACATCTTTTATATTAATAATAAGGTCTATAGTTTCATCGAATTTTCTAACTCTATCTTTAAATCCCTCCTTTTTCCTAACTGAAAAATCAATTGCAGCATTTAAAGATTGTTTTAACAAATTATCATCAACTTTCAATTTTATAGCTCACCCTGTATTTTATCATCATAAACACCATTATCTATTCTTTTTTGAATCTCTCTTGGATCTTCCCCTTCAATAGTTAACCCAACAGATAGAGCAGTACCCAAAATTGTCTTAAGTGCCGTCTTGAAATTTTTGTCTAAAAACTTGCTTTTCTTCGCTTCTACAACTTGAATGATTTGATCAAGTGATAAATTGCCAATTTTCTTCTCTGAACACTCTGAACTCCCTTTTTCAACCCCAGCTTCTTTAAGTAACAGTGATGCTGTTGAGGGTGTTTCAATAAAAATCTCAAATAGTTTGGTTTCTGGATCACATTCAATTCTAACTGGAACTGTTAAACCCTTGAAGATCATGGTTTGTTCGTTTATTTTGTCTACAACGTCTTTTATATTAATCCCCGTTGGGCCCACTGCGGGACCAATAGGTGGTCCTCCACTTGCACTCCCTCCTGTTACTAATGCGTTGACAACGATTTTTCCTTTTTGACTCATTTTAAATCTATTTCTAAGTTTTTTTAGTCCAAATTTCTTTTGAAAGGCAAAGGGAACATAAAAAATTTATTCCATATTTCAATATATTTCTTATATTGAAACCGTATTTTTCTACGTCCTAAGTCTTTAAAATTTTTTTGAACTTAGTAGATTTAAAAATGAAAAGAAATTAAAAAGTTTTATTAAAAACCATTAAAAAAAGCTCATTGAAAGTCTAAAATCTGCAGCAAAGTCTTCTTCCAAAATCAAGATTGTGTCTATAATATTCTTCAGAAAGAAAATTCATTATACAATCACAATCTATTTTTAATAATTCAACAATTTCCTCAATTTCAACACCTGGAGTAGATATTAATTCCAATATTTCTTTTTTGGACTCTGCACTAATTTCTATACTCATTATTCATACCAAAATGGTTAACTTAAAAGAACTAAGACACAAATTTAATCATCTCATCAATTATCTCATAGTTATTTAAAATTAAATCAGCAGCACCAAGGTCAGCTGCGGCTTTTGGCATTCCATACAGTATGCTTGTTTCTTTAGATTCTGCTATTGTTTTACCACCTCTAGATTTGATTGCTTGAAGTCCAGCTACACCATCTCTGCCCATACCCGTTAATAAAACACCTAAGGTCTTTTTCTTATATACTCTTGCTGTTGAATAAAATAATACATCTACAGAAGGTCGACAAAAATTCACAGGCTCACCTTCATATGTCCTGACTGTGGGTTTTCCATTTTTTACTGCAACTTGCATATGCTTTTCACCTGGGGATATATAAATTACACCAGGTCGAATCCGTTCATTATTCAATCCAATTTTTACGTCAATTTTGCATATACTTCTTAATGATATTGCAAGTTGCCTCATGAAAAAATGATTCATATGTTGAACTACTAGAATTGGGGCAGGAAAGCCTCTTGGGATATCACTGAAGATTGTCCTTAATGTTCTGGGTCCACCAACACTAGCTCCGATAACAACAATTTTAGACTCAAGATTTTTAACAAAAATCGGGCTACGATCGAGAAAATATTCATCTGATGTGGGTTCATTCTTCGGAACAGCAATGGAGTTTAATCTATCTGCTATTATACTTCTTGATTTTTGACTCTGTCGAATGAAATTACTTTTATTTAATAAACGTGATTTACTATCAATTTTATGTATTTTCGAAATATTAACCATTTCTATTTTTGAAATTATCTTTTCTCTGATTTTGGGTAATTCATCTTTCCATACACCATCGGGCTTAACAATGTAGTCATAAGATTTTAGAATGAGTGGTATTTTTGATGAATCCAAGATTTTTGGGTCTTTATCAGTTAAGATAATCGTAATTATAGAACCCTTTTTTAATATTGTATAAAATTGCTCAAACCATTCTTGATTTGTAAATTCAATATCTAATAAAAGAATATTAGGGTTTTTCTTTTTGATAACGTCAATAGCTTCTTCATTATTCCTAACAGACTCAACTACACTTATTTTTTCGTGAGAAGAAAGCATTTTAGAGAGAAAATTTCTCCTAAATGAAGATTCAGAAGCAATAATGATTTTTTTGAGCATTTTTGAAATTGATATTTATTATTGTAAGTAAAGTAAAAAAATACAAATTTATATATGTCGGTAAGGAAAATAAAGCTTAGCCCAAAGTAAAGGTTTAAAGTTAGAATTCACTTATCTTCTTCTAAAATTACTCGATTCTTGATTGTTCCAATGCCTTCGATAAATGACTCAATGATATCTCCCGGATGAATTGGACCTATTCCGCTTGGGGTACCCGTGGCAATAATATCACCTTTCGCTAAAGTAATGAATCTCGATATATATTCAATGATCTCAGGGATTTTAAAAATCATATATCTCGTATTTGATGATTGCTTTACTTCCCCATTAACCTTTAATTCAATCTTTAAGTTATGAGGATCTTTAATTTCATTTAAGGATACAATTCTAGGACCAATAACCGAAAAAGTATCAAAATTTTTACTTCTATACCAAGGTAAATTTCGGTTTCTGTCAAAAATTTGCATTTTCCTGGCAGTAATATCCAAGAATATGGAAAAGCCTTGAATATAGTTATAGACCTTTTCAGGCTCAATTTTCTTACACTTTTTTTGAATTATAAAAGCAAGCTCTACTTCATGATCTACTCTGTTGAATTCTTCAGTTTCAAATAAAATTCTAGGATAAATTATAGCTGTTCCATTTGTTATTAGTGAATTTAGAGTCTTAACAAAAAAAACAGGTTCGGTTGGTACAGGAGAATCTAACTCTTTAGCATGCTTTACATAGTTACGACCTATACAAATAATTTTCGTCGGTTTAATATCAGTATTACCAATTATCATAAACTATTTTTCTCACCTTCCAAAATCACACTGTTTGTTAAAGTACCAATCTTTTCAATAGTCGCTTCAATTAAATCTCCTGGGTGAACTGGGCCAATCCCGCTAGGAGTTCCGGTAACAATAATGTCACCTGGTTCCATTGTAAACAATTGAGTAATGAATTCGAAAATCTCTGGAATCTTAAACATCAGATGTTTCGTATTTGATTTTTGTTTTATTTCTCCATTTACCTTTAATTCTATATCAAGAGTGTGAGGATCCTTTATTTCACTTACAGGTTTTATAAGAGGGCCTATCGGTCCAAAAGTATCAAATGATTTGGAGCGGAACCATGGTTTTTGCGACAAAATGTCTTTAGTTTGCATTTTACGAGCAGTTATGTCATTAAATACAGTATACCCTAAGATATGATCATAGACATCGGCAGTTGATACGTTTTTACACTTGTCTTTGACAACAAATGCTAATTCTACTTCAAAATCAACTCGATTATATCTCCTATTGTTAAATAGGTATTTTGGGTATATAACTGGTTGATTATTTGTTATTAAGCAATTTAATGTTTTTGGGAAAATTAATGGCTCTTTTGGAATCTCTAATCCTGTTTCTTCAATATGATCCATATAATTTGTGCCCAAACAAATGATTTTTGTTGGATTAATAGCAATATCTCCAATTTCTATCATAAAATAGTACTCTCCCTAAAATTGAATGAATAAACGATAAATTAAATAAATTTATATAACTTTTAGATTTGATGGATAACATTAAACCCTTAGATGCTGGAATTGCTGAAGAAAAATTAAAACTTATTAAACAAATAAAAGAGATTTATAATTTTATTCAACTCAAGCAATTTTGTAAATTAATTCCAGAAGTACGTTCGAATATAGCCGGAGCCTTACATAATGCTAGTAAAAGGGAGGATGTGGCGGGCATTGATGGAAGAATTACTATTGTCAATGGTATGCCTAAGGCAGCAGGAGAGATTAGATTTGGTGTCGCAGAACACACAGCAAGATTGGTACTTACTGCAAAGGAATTTGATAAATCAATAAATTTTGTAATGAACTTGAAATATAACCCTAAATTGATAAAGGAGATTCAGAAAGAAACTGATTTGAAATTAAAAGAAATTTTCCGAGAGAAAGAACCTCAAGATACAAAAGATAAAGAATACTCAACAATGCAGTGGTTAATTAAGGAGAGTTTAGATGAGGATGGAAAGATTCCAGATATTATTTGGGATAAGGGATCTTTTGGTAAAGAACCTATGATCCGTTTATTCGGAATGGATTCAGTTGATATAATTAAAAAACTTGCAAAAATCTTCAAAATACTTTAAGAAGAGAACTTAAATCTTTTAAATTTAAATAAACTATCAAAGAAAAAAATAAAAAATACAACGCTTTAGATTTTATTAATATGAATACTAATGGATTAAGTGAAAGAAGAATATCTCGGACCAGTATTACTAAAAGAGTTGCAACTTCAGCTATCATGGTGGGAGTTGGCCTTGTTTTGAGTTATTTAAACCCATTTGCTTATTTTACAATATTTGGGGCGAAGATTAATCCTTTTGCACATATTGTAAATGCAATTATGGGGGTTTTAGTTGGAACTATCTTTGCATTAGGTACTGCTACAACTATAGCGGTACTTAGATTTTCATTAACAATCGGATCAATTCACGCTTTTCATGGGGGGATGTCTGGAGCGATTGTTGTTGGATTATTCGCATATGTATTATGGAAAAAAACACCTAAATATGTAGAACTCGCTGCCTTAACTGAACCAATTGGGACAATCTTTATAGGGGGAACTATTGCTCAAATAATTGCACCATTAGGAGGGATTGGAGGTTTATTCACTTGGTGGGGTTTATTTGCAGTTAGCTGTATACCAGGGAGTATTATTGGTTTTATAATTCTCTTAACATTAAAAAAAGCAAATATCAATAGAGAAGATTTTTTTGAAGAATAAAAGAGAATATCATTGATTTTATGATTTTTCTTGATGATTTAAATTTCAACGGCATTATTGGCCATTATACGCTATTATATGGAGAAACTAACACTAAAAAGACATATTTTACTTCAAAATTCATTCAATTTCTTGTAGAGTCAAAAAAAATTAATCCAAAAGAAATTAGCATCCTAGATTTTGCCCCACCCTTAAGTATGATAAAAAACTTGAAAATTGGTGGGAAAATCCGAGATTATTACGAAGGAGTTATTAAATGCAAAAACATCTTATTCAGAGGGGAAATCATACCACCCCGACTTAAAGCTAAGAATGAAAGAGAAGCTTATCAAAATGCATTCGAAAATTTTAAGAAAACGATTGATATCTTAAATAAATTCAATAACGATCCAACATCTATACTTATCATTAATGATATTTCAATATATCTTCATACTGGAAATAAATTAACCTTAATGAAGGCAATTAAAAATTCAAATACATTTTTTGGGAATATTTATTATGGTACTTCAATTGGACGTGATTTTGCTCATCTCATGAATTTGAGAGAAAAGCGATTAGTGAAATATCTCATCAAAAAAATGGATAAATCGTATTTCACGGGATAAGTTTTTTTAAATGCATTCATTTATCATTATAATTATAATAGATGCCCAATTTAATTAACTGCATTTAAAGATACACTGTCTTGATGACAATGAAAAAAATAATTTTATTTGGTCCTCCTGGTGCAGGTAAGGGAACCTTCTCTTCTCAAATAAAAAAAGTGATTCCTGATATTATTCACATTAGTACCGGAGATATATTCAGAGAAAATTTGAAAAATGAGACTCCTTTAGGACTGAAGGCTAAAACTTATATGGATAAAGGAGAATTAGTCCCTGATAATGTTACAATAGATATGGTACGAGATAGACTAAACAGAGATGATGTGAGAGACCATGGTTTTATACTAGACGGTTTCCCTCGAACAATGTCTCAAACAAAAGCGTTAACGAGTATAACTGAAATCGATTTATTACTTTTGCTTGAAGTTCCGAGAGAGATAATAGTAAAACGAATTCTGGGAAGATTTTCATGTCAGGAATGTCATACGCTGTATAATGTATACACACTTCCACCAAAAGTGGAAGGTGTATGTGACAAATGCGGTTCAGAAATAACGTTTGAGCAACGAAGTGATGATAATGAAGAGACTTTAAAAAACAGATTAGATGCTTATGAAAAAAACGCGAAGCCAATTATTAAGTATTATAATGAATTGGGTAAACTTAAAAATGTAAACGCTGAAAACACCTTGAAATTCACAGATTCTGATATAAAGGAAATTATTGGGATTTAATTAATTCTAAATATAAAATTCTTTTTTTCATACCATGAAATATAATATTTGTGTACCGTTACCTGTAAGATCTGTTAATGTCAGTGAGATTGCGACCACAATAAAAAAAGTGGTAAGTTTAAGTCCTAATTTAATAGAATTACGGTTTGACTATATTGATGACGTTCAAAAACTTACAAAAGATTTTGTAACCAGTCTTTTATCTCGAATTCAACCTAAGATCCCTGTGATTTGCACTTTAAGAGATTACACCGAAGGAGGAAATAAAGAAATTAAAGCTACTGAGCGATTACAGCTATTAAAATTAATAATTGAATCAAAACCAAATTATGTTGATATTGAGATAAATACTAAAACTAACTTTCTAAGAGATATAATTAATAAAACAATTCAAAATAAAGTTAATTTGATCTTTTCTTATCATGATTTTAAAAAAACACCGAATTATATCGAGGCGAGTAACCATCTAGAAAATTTTTTAACGAAGTTAAAAGAAGAAATGCTAATAGACCCCAAGGTTGTTGAAAAAAGCATTTTCAAATTCATTTTCACAGCAAATTCTTTTGAAGATAATATGCTCCCATTAAAATTATGTAAAATGAAATCAAGCAAGAAACAGAAACTAGTCTCTTTTTGTATGGGTGATTTAGGAATCTTTTCAAGAATTTTTTGCATTTTTAGTGGTTCTGTTCTGACCTATTGCTCTTATAAAGACAAAACAGCTCCTGGTCAAATTAACATCAACAAATTAAGAAATACATTAAAGTTGTTGAATTTTAGAACTTAGTTTTTTTAAACGATTATCTTCTCATGATGAATAATCCCATCGCAAGAAATATGATTCCTGTATATATGGATTTATCTGACATTGATTTAATCATTAAACTGTGGAATTTATAAAGCAAAACCCATTAAATTATATAACCAAATCACTCTTTTTATTTTAAACATCTAATTAATTTTTTATTTTATGAAGAAACAGAGAGTAATTATAATAAAAAACCCACGGTTAAGAAGAGTTAGGAACGAGTTGAGATCTCTCTGGAAATCATGGTTAGATGATATTGAGAACTCCCTCTGGGATGAATTTTGGGACACCGCGGGGAGGGGAGATTCTTCAGAAGCTTCGAGAAAACTTTCAGAGCTGCATTTACTTGAGACAAAGTCTATTTGTACATGCATCCATTGTGGGAGATCTGATAAAGATATGATATACACATGTGATTGGGAACAATGGCTTTGCATTGAATGTAACTCAAAACGTGTCTATTTTGATAACTTACGAAATGGACTCGAGATGGGAAAGAGTGAACTCAATGAGTTTTTGGTAAGATTAGAAAAGAGTATAAAGATCAACCACGGTGGATCGAAATGTAACGGTTATAAGAATTCAAAAAAGATTTTAAATAAAATGGGTATCACCGAAGAAATCCAGAAAAATCTATATGAATTACTTCATTATTATGGCGGACATTGTGATTGTGATATACTAATTAACGCAAGTCTTAGGATGGCAGAAGGCAACTTAATTTAACAAATTTTTCTTAACTTTCTAAGAATATCAATGAAAATCAGGGAAATCCATGTTTTTCTAATATTTTTAGTAAAAACCAAATAAAAAAAAAATTAGTATTTTTTTATGAGTTTTTTAATTTATTTAGAAACTGGTACGGCTGTTTTGAGACAATCTTGGATCTAATTATTTATACACTAACTACTGATAATGAAGAATACTTGAAGGTAGTACAAAAAATTGATCGTAAAGCTTTAGATGTCTCAGCGAAAATATTTTCAGAGTTAATATCCTCATTTTGTTATAATTACAATATTTACGACTATTTAGGTCCAGTATATATGAGAGTTGGATCCTGCTGATTAAAAGAAATTTTGTAAATCTAGAAATTTGCTACTTTTTTTAGCCGCATTCTCTCTCAAGAATGATAATTTTTCTATAAAATTAGAAAGAAATAAATCTCGATTTTCGGCCCTGCAAAACCTTCCATTATATAATTTTAATAAAGTTTTATCATTGGTTAACTCTTTTTCCCTAACTAAGAAATAACTTCACAATATTATTCACTTAAATCTTAGAAATCAAAAAAAATAGGGATAATTATTCCACCTTCTTTTTTTTTACTAACAATTTTTAACTGCATTATATTATGAGCATCCTTGATTAATTGAAAATATAAAGAGGCGTTATTTCATAACTTAATCCCTCGTTCTTCCTAATTTTGACATTACAAAAAAAAGATAGAAAATTAATTTGTTTTGCTCTTATTCAATGATCTTACTGCCAGATTTAGAGAATTTCGTCCCGCACGTTCCACACTTTATAATTTTTGAGTTTCAGCGGAGAAAGGATCTATATGCCGAATTAGCATCTCCTATACTGGTGTACCCTGCTTCAGCGGAAAGTTTAGATAACATTTCCAATACTGTAGTAAAGTATGTTACTTCTATCAGGTTCTTCATGGAGCATGCGCGGATTCTCATTATTGCATTGTGGGCATTTAGTTCGCTTATATTCTGTCATAATTAAAATTCTGTTAAAAATATTTTAGATAATTAGTGGGTTCTATAAATTTAAACTTAGGCTTTTATCTGGGTTTTTATCGCAATCTCTCGCACAATATTTTTTATTTCCTTTCCCGAAGTCTCTATAAAAAACTCTGCTGCCTTTTCATAATATGGTTTTCGATAAGTTAAGACTTTTTCAATTTCTTTTTTTGGATCTTCTTTATTGATAACGGGTCTAGTTTCTTTTCCATCATTTATAGCCCTATTATAAATCTCCTCTTCCGTCGCATTTAATAGCACGATATAACAATTTTCTTTTAAGTTTTTGATATTAATCTCATTTAAAACAACTCCCCCTCCACATGAAATTACCACCTTTTGAAGATTAGAAGCCTTTCTGCAAGCTTTGACTTCATATTCTCTGAATGTTTTTTCTCCATCTTCAGAAAAAATTTTTGGTATGGATTTCCCTGCTGTCTCTATAATGATTTGATCTGTTTCCACTAATTTATAAGGATCTCCCAAAAATTTAACCAAAGCTTTTCCCACAGTGGTTTTACCAGTTGCCATAAACCCAATAAGGGCAATGCATGTTTTAGTCATTTTCTTTAAGGTTTAATCTAAATATTGTATCGATTCTATTAATTATTTTAATGAAAATCCATGTCGTTCTATGACTTCCTTTTCTAAACCCATATAGTTGCCAGAAACATATACAAAACTCCTAAATTTATCGGGATCTAATCGATTATTCTTTACAAATTGTGGATCAGAATGTGTTGCTACTACTTCACCAAAATAACATACATGAGTGCCCAATTCTGTCCTTTGTATAACTTTACATTCCATATTCCAATGGAATTCCTTTATTAGGGGAACTTCTACAACTAATCCTTTTTCTTTCGTTAATTTTAATTCTTCCCATTTATTCACATCTCTACCTGATCTTGTACCGCAGTAATCCATTTCTCTTAGTTGGTCAATTGTTGGGTAGTTAAGAACGAATTCTCCATGATCTTCTATTAATTTGTAAGAATGTCGTCTAGGTTGAATTGATATAGCTATAATTGGAGGGTTTAAACACACTTTTCCTACATAGGCAAGAGTTATTAAATTTGCTTCATCTCCAATACCTACAGTTATAACTGCTGCTGGCATTGGGAAAGTAGTTATTCCTGTACTTAATCTAATTTTACTCATTGTCAAAATTTACCTCTTATCTATTCTTTTAAATTTCTAATTAATTATTTATTTCAATTTTTCTTAAACATATTATTAGCTAAAATTTAAAACTTCTGCTTGCAAGATGCCTATTGATAAGAGAATTACCTCCAAAACAAATATCTTGTGTGTAATTGGGCACCCTATAAAACATAGTATGTCTCCTACAATGTGGAATCCCGCCCTCCAAGAGTTAGAACTTGATTATGTTTATGTAGCTTTTGATGTTCACCCACAAAATCTTGAAAAAGCGATCGATGGCATGAAAGCATTCGGAATTAAAGGTATGAATATTACTATCCCCCATAAAGAAGCAGTTATTAAATATCTTGATGAGATTGATCCTCTCGCGTTAAAAATGGGTGCAATTAATACAATTAAGAACGAAGGTGGGATACTAAAAGCAAGAAATACTGATGCTGATGGAGCAAAAAAATCTCTCTTAGATGAAGGTTGTAATTTCTCCGGAAAAAATGTATTTATTCTAGGTTCTGGAGGTGTTTCAAGATCCCTTGCTTATTTACTATCTGAGGAAGCTAAAGAAATTATCTTAACAGATTTAATCGAAGAAAAGGCAATTTTAGTTGCTGATGAAATCAATAAGAATATGACAGCAAATGTCAAAGGGAAAATAAGCAATGAAAAAAACATCAAGGAAGGTCTTAAAAAAGCAGATATTCTCATTAACGCAACTCCAATAGGAATGCATCCAAAAGTCAATGAAACTCCAGTTTCTAAAGATTTGCTTCATCCGGACCTTTTTGTATTCGATGTTGTTTATAATCCATTAGAAACTAGATTAATGAGAGAAGCAGCAAATATAGGATGCAAAACTTTAGGAGGTTTAGATATGCTTATTAATCAAGGAATTTTAGCATTTGAATGGTGGCTTAATAAAAAACCTAATAAAGATCTAATGAAGGAAAAAATCATTGAATTTTTAAAAATAAAATGAGATATGTAGGAAAACCTATTGTTTCTATTACTCGAAATGAGGATATTATTTTTGCAGTTAGATCGTGTTTGGACCAGCTTAAAATTCCTGATCTCACAGGCAAAAATATTTTATTGAAACCTAATGTAGGTCGAGAGGCATTACCTAATTCGGGTATTAATACAAACCCCGAAGTAGTAAGTGCAATTTTCAATTATTTAAAAGAACGTTATAATGCTCAATATTACATCGGGGATTCTCCAATTATCAATACTGATACTAAAAAAGCTTTTGAGAAATATGGCTATTCAGAATTGTTAAAAGATGAAAATATTCATTTTATTGACTTAGATGATAAACCACCAATTGAAAAAGAGATACCTAATGGGAAATTATTAAAATCTATAAAGCTCACTGGTTATTGGAAAGATTTTGATTATATTATTTCTATCCCGGTACTTAAAATGCATATGCACTGCGGAGCTTCACTTAGCTTTAAAAATTTAAAAGGTTTAATATATAAAAGAAATAAGGTCGCCTTACATCATTTTCAATCTCCCGAGATTATATCCCACTATAATAAAAATGAAAAATCAATAAAAATTAAGGAGCTAGATGTCGCGATTGCTGACTTTGCTAATCTTGTATACCCTGACTTAGCTATTATTGATGCATCTATCGCACATGAAGGAATGGGGCCATCCTCAGGGAATCCTGTGAGGTTAAACACCATTATTGCATCAACAAGCTCTCTAGCAGCTGATATTATAGCTCTTGCAATTTCTCAGCCAACATGGACACTTGATGATGTTCCTCATCTGAAACTAATTTCAGAATCACTTTTCCCCTCTTTAAAATCCTTTAAAGACATAAAAACAATTCCTCAGAACATTGAAGAATTTATTCATCCTCTAAAACCCTCTCCCGAATCCATTACGATAAAGTATAAGAATGTTATTCTTACTGATATCGATTCTTGTTCAGCCTGTTTATCTACAATATTCAAATTATTAGAAAACAATATAGGTTTTATAAGTAAACATTTCACTGAAAAAAATCCGTTAAGGATTGCAATAGGTAAGGGAATAAAGCAATCAGACCTTTACTCAGATATGTTTCTCGTTGGAAATTGTACGTCTAGCTTAAACAAATATAAAACTGGTGTTTTTATAAAGGGCTGCACCCCTACTGAATCCATTATCATGCAACTAATAAAAGAAAATCTTAAAGTAAATTGAAAAAAATAATAAAAAAAATATTAAGATAAAACTTCTTAGAAAAAAACGAATTTACGTTTATTCAGAATTACTACTTCCACATAATGGGCAAAAATTAGCAACTTCTCTCACATCCAACTCTGTTCCACAGTTATAGCAGAATTTTCCCTTTATCGCAGTTAATTGAGTCCCAACAACAGTTTCCTGATACTGGTTTTGATTTGAAAGACTAATTAATTGATAATTTGAAACTGGATGATTCGTCATAGTTTTAGCCTTACAGACACTATTACAATGAATACATTTATGTTTCTTCTCCAAATAAATTGCTACGTAAATTAAAAGACCAATACCACCTGTAAAAATAGCTAATAGAACGGCCAAAACAATGTTTATATCCTTTATTGTCGTTTCCACATTCCTCTTACATTGTGAACAATACATTATTGACATTTTTTATACTCCAATTTGTTTTCTTTAATTTATATGTGATTTCAATTGAATAAAAAAAAAATGGAGTCCAATTTTTGTTGCAAATTGTTTGATATGTTAGTTGAAAATGAGTTTAACGGATTCTTCTACGATTTTAATCATTTTTTACTTTACTACCACAATTCGGACAATAATTAACACCATACTCTATCTTCTCTCCACAGAGAGGACAAAAGCGTGGAATTTCTACTTCTCCAGGAAATTCCTCTGGTGGCTGTGTTCTTGTTGAGGTTGAAATATATTGATTTTGTTCCTGATTACCGTAGCCATAAGAACCAGCGGTTTGTGAGGATGTTATCTTTATACCACAAATATTGCACCTATCCTCCGGTTTATTGTAATAAAAAACCAAATAAAGGATTAATCCGATTCCTGCTGTAAAAATTAATAAAATTATCGCCAGACATTTATCAATATCTACACGTTTTAATAAAACCTGTTTGTTACATGACGGGCAAAAACCATACCGAAGCATTTTTATTACTATTTGTTATTTTAAAACTACAAATCTTTAATATTGAAAAGTCATATTCTTTTAAAATTTCTTCTTTAGGATACATCCGAAATTCATTACTACTAAAAAGAGGAAAATTATTTATTTTGATTTTGATTTTTTAACCTCTTTTAAGACGAAGTAATGAATCAAGCTTTTAATGTTAAAAAATAAATAAAATAAGGTAATTATAACTAATATTAATTATTAGTAAACCAATTTTAAAATAACTTTTAACAATCTTGACACAAGAAAATAAATTTTTAAAATCTAATACACCACTTTTCATAGTTTTTGATGGAATTGATGGCTCGGGAACAAGTACTCATAGTAGGCTTCTTAAGGGATTTTTAGAATACAAAGGATATAAAGTTCACCTAACCCATGAGCCATCTGAAAGCGAAATTGGAAAGCTATTGAGAAAATATTTGAAAAATAAAGACATACCAGCCTCTACTGATGCTTTAATGTTTGCAGCAGACAGAGATCTCCATTATCATAGTGAAATTAAGAAAAATTTAGATGAAGGATTTGTAGTTATCTCTGATCGTTATCTAGAATCATCTATAATCTATCAATCAGTTCAATCTGAAAAGATTTCTATTGAATGGATAAAACAAATAAATAAATTTGTTGGTCAACCTGATTTAACAATAATTTTAGATATTGATCCAAAAATAGCTTTGATCCGGAAAAATGGAGATGATTTAGAGAAGTTTGAGAATATTGTCTTTTTAGAACAAGTGAGAAATCTTTACCTAAATAGAACGAAGGAAGAAGGTTATTGTATGATCAATACTGATGGAATAATAGAATATGTTCAAGAAAGGATTCAGAAAATAGTATTAGATAAAATATCAACTCTATAAAAGTAAAATCATCAATTATAGGCACCCACAAAAAATCTAGAAGTAAATTTAGAACATTAATCTTTCAAACATACATACCTATAGTAAAAGCTACATTTGTGGGTTTAATCGATAACATTTTTTAAATAAAAATTATAATTAGAATATGTGGAAAGATGAGCTACACAATCGCCGAGAAAATATTATTAAATCACTCAAACCAAAAACAAGTTTCTCCAGGGCAATTTATTGAAGGTGATATTGATTTAGTAATGGTTCACGAACAGTTAGGTGGTCGAATTAATAAAGAATATAGGAAGTTGAATATTGATTACGTATGGGATCCAAAAAAGATTTTTTTTATTCTCGATCACTGGGTACCTGCGCCAACAATTTCAGCAGCAGAAATGCACAAAGAATGCAGAGAATTCGCTGAAAAATATAAATTTATTCATAATATGGGGATAAATAAGGGGATTTGTCATCAAGTTTTACCAGAAATGGGATTCTCCAGACCTGGTATGCTAATAGTCGGATCTGATAGCCATACAACTACTTATGGTGCCTTTAATTGCTTAGCTACAGGCATCGGTGCTACTGATGTATCTATTGTGTTCGCTACAGGAAAATTATGGTTTAAAGTACCTGAATCTTTCAAAATAAACATTACTGGAAAATTGAAGAGAGGAGTGATGTCAAAAGACTTTATGCTAAAACTGATTGGTGATTTAACAACTAGAGGTGCTATATATAAATCATTAGAGTTTCATGGAGATGGAACAAATTCCTTATCGATTGATGGACGTATGACGATTTCAAATATGGTTGTGGAAGCTGGTGCTAAATTTGGGGTTTTTTTACCAGATAAAAAGTTGGCAGCATGGTTGGATGAAAGAATCAAGGGACCTTATAGAACAATCTATCCTGATGAAGATGCAAACTATGAGAAAATTATTGATTATGATCTATCGGATATTACTCCTGTGGTGGCTAAACCTTCGAAACCAGATAATTTAGCTAATATTGAAGAAGTTGAGGGAATCGAGATCGACCAAGCTTTTATAGGAAGTTGTACAAATGGGAGAATGGAAGATTTTCGTATAGCTGCAAAGATTTTAAATGGAAAGACGGTAAACCCGAATATTCGATTAATCATAATCCCCGCTTCGAATCAAATATACAAAGAAGCTTTAAGAGAAGGATTAATAGAAATATTTTTAAATGCAGGGGCTGTAGTTGGGCATTCTACTTGTGGACCTTGTATAGGTGGGCATATGGGAGTATTAGGTTCAGATGAAATTTGTATCAGCAGTTCAAATCGTAATTTTATTGGAAGAATGGGCTCACCAAATTCTCAAATATATCTTGCCTCTCCAGCAACAGTTGCTGCTTCTGCAATAAGTGGAAAGATCTCAGATCCAAGGGGGATGTTGTAGTTGTTTGAAAAAATAGTAGGTTTGGTATATATTTTAGGAGATGACATCAATACAGATGATATTGTCCCCAGTAGCGCACTAACTCTGAGAGATACTAGTGCAGTTGCCCAATATACGCTTAAATTTATTGATCCTAAATTTGTTAAAAAAGTTTCTAAATATAATATCCTAATCGCGGGAGAAAATTTTGGAACTGGCAGTTCTCGGGAGGAAGCGGTCAATGTCTTTAAAGTACTTGGTATTAAATGCGTTATTGCTAGATCATTTGCGCGTATTTATTTTAGAAACTTAATTAATTTAGGGATTCCAGGAATTCACTTAAATTGGAAACCAAATTTGTTATCTCAAGATGACAAATTAGAGATCTCATTAAGTGAAGGAGTTATTTTTAATATTACTAAGGATTTAAAAATTAATTTTGAAAAATTACCCGAATTTTTAACAAAAATTTTAGAGGAAGGAGGGATTATTAATCAATTAAGGAAGAAATTATTAAACTGAATGAGTTATCACATCAGATTTTTAATTTCTTTTTGGATTTTTTCAATACGTTTTTTAGATTTCAATAAAATCTCACTCCTCCCATATTTTTGAAACCATCGACTAAACCTTTCTTCAATTGAAACCTCCCTTGTTCCAGATATATACTTGTCGGCCAAACAAATAATTTTTTCCTCTATTGACATTGGCAAATATTCATTTTCAGGGAGACCAATTTTTTTAGCATCATCTTTATCCAATCCTCCCAATATGTGTGTTTCGCAGATTTTGGCAAGTTTTACCGAAAATCCTCTTTTTCTCAATATTTTACCCCCCATAAATGCGTGATCAAAACCGTGTGTCTTCGTTCTTCCAATATCATGTAATAATGCTCCAATTTCAATTAATTCCATATTTATTTTTGCTTTAGTTATATTTTTTGCGATTTCCAAAGCTTTTTCAGCTACTTTTTCGGAGTGTTTCATTACTGAAGGGGGAATATTTAACTTTCTAAGAAGATCAATCACAAAAATCCTATCGGGCAAAATTTCTTCTTTCTTAATCATTTTATCAATTAATCAATTCGGATCAATAGTATTTATTTGAAATTACTAAATAACTTAAAGATAATGATTCAAGACTAATATGAATTTGAAGTAAACTATAACAAAAAGCTTGGAATTTAATTGTGAAGACTTTAATAGTATTCTTCATAGGGGCCACTAATTAAACCTCCGACTGAACCTCCTATAAATGCCCCAATGAATGCACTTATTAATCCACCTAAAGTTTCAGATAATTGAGTACCTTGAAAAAAGGCCATCAGATCCTCACCCACAATTATATTTAAAATGATCCAAATTAAAATATCTATTACTACCACCAACAAACTTGCAGTAATACCTCTTTTTAGTCCCTTAGCTATAGTCCCACTTACGTACCCAATAAATAACCATGCAAGAAGTTGGGCTGCAAAAAATCCTGTAACTGATAGAGCTCCAGTAAAAAAAGCAATCATATCAAATTTAAAATTGGCTCCAATCAATAAAGCTAATGCTTTTAATATATCAGAATTAGCATAAATTTGAATTTGGTTAAAAATGCTTTCCATGTTAAAGAAAAACACACTTAAAAAGCTTAAAACAATCCCCATTATAATCCCAAATATCAATCTATAAGAAGCCATTATTTTACCCAGAACAAAAATAAATTTTTATTTATAATTATGATCAATAAGTTATATTACTAATTAAAATCATTTTTGTTATATTAATCCTTAAGTTCTGTTTTCCTTAGAAAGATATACGTAATAAAATATTAAAGCTATTCTGAATTTACCCTTATATTCATAGGTTTTTTAAAATTCTTGTATGACATTTTGAATTTGTGTTAAGAAAAAAATAAGCAAGGCTAAAATATTGGCTAGGAAGAAAAAGAAGACTGAGGAAGAGGAAAACAAGCAAGAGGCTGAAGAAGATTTTGATGAAGATTTTAAAGAAGATTTTGATCTCATAGAAGAACTGGAATTGCTAGATACAGAAGATACCGACATTATTGTGGAAGAACAATCAGAACTTCTTGATAAAGACGAAGAAAGAAAACAACTTTATTTGAGTTGTGGAATCCATATTGGCACAAAATTATTAACAGGAGACGCTCGTAGGTTCATATATCGGCAAACTAACTATGGATTATATGTTATAGATTTAACAAAGACTGATGAAAGATTAAATATTGCAGCAAAATATCTTAGCAAATACATTGAAGAAGGAAGTGACCGAGTAATTGTATGTTCAGTAAGAAGATATGGAAAAGAACCAGTTAATAAATTTTGTGAAGTCTTAGGTTGTAAAGGTATTACTACACGATTTATCCCGGGGAGTCTTACAAATCCACTTATAGAAACATATATCAAAGATGCAAGTGTGGTGTTTATAGTTGATCCACACGCAGATAAGGTTATTTTACGAGAAGCAAAATTAGCTCGGATTCCTGTAGTATCTCTTTTTGATACTGATGATACTCTAGATGGCATTGATCTAGCAATCCCTGCAAATAATCGAGGAAAAAAAGCACTGGGATTGGCATTTTGGTTTATTGCGAGACAAATTATGCTTGAATTAGGAAAAATCGCGAGTGAGGAGGAATTCCCTTATACACTTGAAGAATTTACATCCAAAATTGTCCCGGTATATCGACAAGAACAACAACGACAACAACGACCACAACGGCAACACCGAAGATAATTTTATCTAATAACTAGCTAATTTTATGAATTGATAATACCTAATATTTTGTATAGTTCAATTCTATTTAGTTTCTCATAAAATTTCTATTTAATTCCTAATAGGGAAGGGAGTGCAGAGATATCATCAAGAAAAGTCTTGACTTGAAGCCCTTCAAAAGTATCTTTAGGAGTGACACCAGAGAGAACTGCTATAAAGGATACACCAGCTCTATTTGCGGTTTCAGCATCAATTGTAGTATCTCCAACATATATTATGTCTGAAGGGAGCAGATTCAATTTCTCAATTGCTGAAGTTAACCCAAATGGATTTGGTTTTAATTCGTGAACATCTTCACTCCCTATAATTACATCAAATAAATTTAAAACATTTTCTCTTCCCAAAATAGTTTCTATTCTATATCGATATTTTGTAGAGACTATACCAAGTTTAAATTTGTGGAGCTTTAACATCGCTATTACTTTAGGAGTTTCTTTAAACAAATCTGTAAGATCAGACATAACTTCATTTGCCTTTTCTATAAAATAAGATTTAAATTCTTTAACTTTATTTAAATGGTGATTTCCAACTAATTTCGTCAGAGTCTGCTCAAGAGAATAACCAATTGTCTTCTTAATCTCTTCTTCTGAGAATTCTGTAAAATTAAGCTCTTTTAACGCATAATTAACACACTTTACAACTCCCCTTGAAGAGTCTGCTAAGGTAAAGTCAAAATCAAAAATAATTCCTCTAATATTTTTTATTTCATTTTGCATGATTTAATTACTCCTAATAATAGAAATCAAATGCCTTAGCAACAAAACCAGTTTTTATTCCCTTTTTAAAACCCACCTTCTCATAAAAATGATGAATTGAGGGATCTTTTGAACCAGTAAATAACATAACTTTATAACATTTATTTTTCCAAGCTGTTTCAAGTGCAAATTGGAGAATTGATGTACCAAACCCGCGTCTACGATATTCGGTATGAGTTACCACATTTTCAATCAATCCATAGGGTCTTCCACCTCTTGTTAAATTAGGTATAACTGAAAGAGAGCAAGAAGAGATGATTTCGTTATTATATTCCAAAACAAAGTAATGCAATAGGGGATTAGTTATAATTTCTTCCCAAATTGATTCTAATTTTGATTTCTCTGGTAGAGGAGCATCTTTTCGATGGAGATGGGTATACAATTTTAATAATTTACTCATCTCGTTATTCTTAATATCTCGTATTATGTGATTTTCATTTTTTTTCAGGATTCACATCCTCCCTAGTAAAAAAGTTTTTTTCGAATATCCTATTTTTCATTAATTTCTACACTAAATAAATTAATTTTTCCTATTTGATATTTCATTAATCTTCTGAATTATTTATATTAAGTTTTTAATTATAAATCAATTATCTTTATTTAGAGTTTAAACACAATTGTTTAGTAATCTTACACATGAAAAAAATTATCTCATTTTCAGGAAAGGGTGGAGTTGGTAAGTCTACTCTCCTTGTGCTAATGTTGAAATACCTCTTAGAGACCAAACAAAACCTCGATATCCTTGTAATTGATGCTGATCCTGATGCTAATATCGGAGACATCATTGGTAAAGAGATTAATTTCAAAGAAACTATCGGCGGGAAAATGGCGGTTTTAAAAAATAAAATTCAGAAGAGACAAATACCCCTTGATGTGTCAAAAGATCAAATCATCGAATCTGAGGTGTTTGAAGCCTTAATCGAGATGGATAACTTCGATATCTTAGAAATGGGACGTGCAGAGGGAAGTGGTTGTTACTGCAGTGTGAATAACACCTTAAAGCGGGTAATAGATGTATTATCCAAAAATTATGATGTGGTACTCATTGATGCCCCAGCAGGTTTAGAATACTTTTCTCGAAAGACAGGACGCAATGTCACCGATCTAGTAATCGTGTCTGATGCAAGTAAAATGGGCTTCCATACCATGAAACGGATAATAGAATTAACCAAAGAAGTTGATTTATTGTTCGAAAACATCTGGATTATCGGTAACCGGTTTCCCGATAATGCAAAAGAAATTTTAGATAAAGAAGTTAAATCGATAAAAGAAAATAATGTAAAACTCTTGGGTTTTGTTTCAAATAGCGAAGAAATCAGTACAATGAACTTAATCGGTGAAAATCTGTTAGAATTACCTAATCAGAGTGGGACCTATCAAAACGCAAAAGAGTTATTTGCTAGTATCATCTAAAAATTATAATAAAAATTAAAAAAAATCAGTTAAGCGAGTTTTATCTTGGTTAAACATTCTCCAGTTGTATTTTTCCTTGTTTTTCACTTCCTTTCCTGTTAATTTCCTGTATTCTTCTATAATATAATCCTGAAACTCATCATATTCTAACGTATGAGGAACGAATATCAGTGTTATTCCATTCTTCTTACACAATTCAGCTTTAATCATGTCCCGTTCTTTCTGTTTTATGAAATCTTCATACTTTTTATGATATTTGGGATAAAATACATAGTGTTGCGGACCATTGAACTCGAATGCTAATTTTAACTGTTTATTGTAACCGTCAAAATGCATTTGCCCCCCGCTAAAAGTATTAACTAACCATTCTGGTCGTAATTTTGGAAATTGTGCTTTGAAAATATGCTCAAAAAATCCCCGACATACTTGTTCACCTTCTCCTTCGGCACATTTCGGGCACCATTGCGGTCTTCGTGCGTGAGTTATATCCATCTCAAATATAGAGGTACATTTCCCGCACTTCCATTTAAATTTATGATGGCTGGGATCTTTTGCCTTCATATATTCCTCTTTGCTCACCATAAATTTTCCCTCGTACCCCGTTTTAATTTTCCCTATTGTTTTTGCTAATAATACAATTTCAGGATAAGGTGTACGATTATCGTGTGAAAGTTGAGCATATTGACATTTTCTGCACCATGAACCTCTTTTAACATTATTAGCTGTTGCTTCCCATACATGTCCACATTTCCCGCACTTCCATTGATATTTACTCATGTCAGGATGTGGTTGTGCTTCATAGTCTGCTTTGGTGGTTAAGAATTGTCCCTGAATACCAGTCTTCTCCAATCCCCGTTTTTGCCCAAGTTCTACCATCTGAACATACGTCCACGTCTCCCGTCCTGAACAATGAATGCACCATCGCTTTTGGTACAAAATAACGTTCGGTTGTGTTTTCCAGATCCTTCCGCACTTCCCACATTGCCATTCTGATAAACTATTCATCCCATTATATTTTTTCGATAGGAATTTGCCTGCCACACCTGTTTTTTTAATACCTACAATCTGAGCTAATTGCTCCATAGAATGTGTATTATAGCTTTTTCTCCATTTGATCTTTATGATATGTAATAATAAATGAATTTCTCCAGCTAACTGTTGTAATTTTTTAAAACTCTCGTAGGGAAGAGAATATCCATGATTTAGGACATCCCCAATCAAAAATCCAATAGAGTCGCTAATATCTTTTTGAGACATTCCTTTTTTGGTTTTCAATAATGTTATAACTTTTCGAACCTCTTCGGATTCTAGTAGAACGCGTTTATTTGTAATTCCTATATTTTTTATATCCTCATTCAACATCGATTTTTCCCTCTACTTTTTTACATCTGCCATCTGAATCCTTGAAAATGAGAGGACATTCCACTTTAAACAAAATCCAATCGCTATAGCTATGTCCACATTCGGGGTAACATGCAATCACTTCAATTTCAAACCGTTCATCCCTCTTTTGTATCACTTTTCTCTTTAGTGTTAGATTAACTATTATAGTTAATATAACCGTTATGGTTAAATTTATATCATGGGAGTCCTCTGATTTTTCGTATAACACCTAAAGGTATATATACTATAATAGTTTATGGTATAATATGGAAAGTGAGAGAATTACTACCCTGATAAAAAGCCCAACTAAAAAGGGGGAGCAGTACTATTTCAATATTCCCATCGAATTCATTCGATCAAGGAAAATTACCCCTGAAAAAGAGTATGAAATTCAAATATTCGAGATATTTAACAAATCTAAGTGAAATCTGAGCAGTTACCATATTTCAATGCTCCCCCTCTAAGAAGAAAGCGCTAGCCGTGTACGGCACTATCCTCACCCTTTCTTAAATTCGTTCTTACGTATAATTTTTAATTGACCAGCTCAAGCAAATTACAGAAAAGTAATAATAAGAGTAATACTATTTCTATCGAAAAATATTGAGTTCATAAGCTTCTCATATCATCTTTCACGCATCCATGCTTATCTTAAATTTTCATTAGTTATTAGAATAACTACCAATTTATTCTAGAGAATTGTTTAATCAAAACCTTCTACGTATGGTTAAAAATATAAACTAAAAATTAAATAGTAACTCAATACCAAAATTCAAATCTAATTATTATGGATTATTAAGATGAAGAAAAAAGAGAAAAAAAAAGAGCGAGAGAGGAAAAAAAAAATACGTGATAAAATTAGAACTTTTATGGATATGGCACAAGCAGTACGAACCGTAGATAGTAGGGTCCTTTTGATTAGACAGATTACTGATTTTATTGACAATGAGTTTCCAAATATGAAGGAATTTCAAAAAATTAAAACTTGGGCAGAAGCCATTATAAATAATAAAAATTATGGACCAACTTCAACCAATTTTAAAGATGATGTCTCCAGTATTCTTATAGCTATATTAATGACGTATGATCAGGACACACCAAACGATTTTAATATTGTTTTTCATCCTGAAGTTATAAAACATAGTATACAACTCTTTAATGATGGTCATTACGCTCAAGCTATTTTTGAATCTGCAAAAGCATTAAATAACTACGTAAAAGATAAAGGTAAAATAATGGATAAAGATCTGAGTGATGCTATGGCGAAAGCATTTAATGAAAAAACCCCTATTATCAAATTAAATGCATTAAAATCTCAATCAGATATCGATGAACAACAAGGTTTTAAATTTTTATACATGGGTGCTATGACAGGGATAAGAAACCCAAAAGCACATGATACTGTAAAACAAAAGGATAAGAATAGAACATTAGAATATCTAGCTTTCCTTAGTTTATTATTTCGCAGAGCTGAGGAGGGAAAATTGTAATATCACCAATATGATTATTTATAATCTTTTTCTTCATCCGTATTTTTAACTTGATTTATGAATTCCTCAAATTTCCGAAATCCTTCTAATCTATCTTTGGTGGTAGCGTTTGATAATTCCTCATTATTAGACTCTGATTCAGTTGCGAATTTTTCTTCCACAAAATGTTTTATTGCATTTCTGTATTCACGTCTCTTGCTCTTTGGAACACGAACGCTCACAAAATCAGATTCTTCCCCAAATTTCTTCTTCCTCCCCATAACTTCACTTCACGAACGCAAACCATTATAAAAAATGTCCATAAAAAACCCCTTATAAAAAGGATTTAAAAACTTCTTTTTTATTCCAAGATTTATCCAAAATACCGTATCACGTTATATACTTACCGTGACACATTAAATCCTTTGTATCTTTGTAACATTATACGAAAGTCAGCAATATCCTAAAAAAAATCGAAAAAAAGGGATGCTATTGTAGTGTAAATAACACTTTAAAACGAGTAATTGACATTCTCTCCAAAAATTACGATGTTACATTCATTGATGCACCAGCTGGTTTAGAATATTTTTCACGTAAAACAGGTCGAAATGTCACAGATTTAGTAATAGTAACTGATCCAAGCAAAATGGGCATTCATACTATGAAACGGATATTGGAACTAACGAAAGAGGTAGATTTATTGTTTGAAAACATCTGGATTGTTGGTAATCGTTTTCCAGATAATGGTAAAGATATTCTAAAAAAAGAAGTAGCGTCAATTAATGAAAAAAATGTTAAACTCTTAGGTTTTATTTCTAGCAGCGAAGAAATAAGTAAAATGAATTTAATTGGTGAAAATCTCTTACTCTTAAATAATGAAAGCGATGCTTATAAAAAAGCAAAGGGCTTATTTGCAAAAATAATCTAAAATTAAAGAAACTCATTAATTTTTTTATTCCGAAAGCTTTTTTCTACTCCTCCTCTCATCCCAGGTAATTTAAAACACTTATCCGGTATCATTTTTTTGAAGAAATTTTTGTTTTCTCTTTCAGAAATAAATTGTGAAGTATATAGAGTCTCGAAAATTTCTTCGCCTGAAAATTGGATATCATCGAAGTAAGGAATTATAGGACGATTTTCACTTAAAATCTCAACAATTTTCATTAATGGAGATTGAAAAACACGTATTCTCCCCTTCTCATTTATAGTAGTAGTTTTGTGGGTGCCCTCGTTATATAAACAAATTATGCAATGGGAACCAAATCTTTCATGAAAGTATTTCAAGACAAGATCTACAACTCGATGCTTGAGGAAAACTACTCCATAAAGAACACCACGATTATTGATTTCTGTTCGTGTAAATTGTATTGCACGATATGATTCTGTAGAAACTTCTCTCATCATTCGATTGATTAGTTTAGCATACGGAGTGCCAGAATTTCGTAACACTACTTCTTGGATTTTTTTAACTTGTTGTAATAAGGTAGGTGAAAAATCTTTATGCCGAGGAAGATTTTGAATTAATTCTTCATGAGTATATCCCCTTGCACAGCCAAGGAGAGCCATAGGATCTTTTTCGGTGTTTTTAGGTGGTTTTTTCATATAATTTCTACTCATATGATTTAATTATATAATTCAATGAAATTGCTGAGAGTTGTTTGATTTTGCCCATTTAATACGAGATATGGATCAGCTCGTTTTAATACAACACCAACAGCTTGTAGATCTTGTCGACGTTTAAAAATGAATTTCTTAGACTGCAAGTTAATAATCCTTTTTGCAGAAGTAGGTCCGATTCCTGGAACTCGCAATAATTCCTGATAAGATGCTTGATTCGGATCTACTAGGTTATGATCATTAAAATAATGATGTGCTAGGTGAATTTTAGGGTCTCCTCTGGGCAAATTACCGTCATCAGTAATAATTTCTCTAAGATCTTTCAAATTGTATTGATATATCCGTAATAACCAGTCTGTTTGGTATAACCGATGTTCTCTTTCCAGGGAGGTTGCTTGCTTGCTACCTAATGGTGTTCCTTTAATTGGAATAAAAGATGAAAAATAAGCACGCCTGAGATCAATTTCTCGATACCCCCAATCAATTCTTTTAAGTAAGTCATAATCAGTTTCATCTTCCGCAGCACCTACTACAAATTGAGTTGTTTGACCACTATTGAGTATTGGAGCTCCATCCCATCTAAATTTCTTGTAACCGTTTGGTCTTCGATCTTTAATCATCCTTTCTTGATATTCTTCTGAATTATCTTGTTTCAAATCTCTCATGACTTTGAGTGTTTCACAATTATGTTTTATACGAATCTGTTTTAACCAACGCTGACGTGTTAGGATATCATTATTAAAATCTTTTTGCTCCGCAATTTCTGCGAGATACTCTTTAGTAGAGGCTTCTGTATTGATTGAGATACGATCAGATAATGCTATTGCCTCTTTCAGCAGATACTGACTTACACCAGGTAAACACTTGAAATGCACATACCCGCGAAAATTATATTTGAATCGAAGAAGTTGAATCGCTTCTAACATTTCTTCCGTTGTCTCATCAGCACTACCACAGACGGCAGATGAAATGAAAACACCTTCTACAACATTCATCGAATAGAGCTTCATAAACGTTCGAGCGTATTCTTCTGGTGTGAAGCTCATTTTCTTCTTACAAGAATTGGAAAAACAGTATTTACAATTGTATATACACTTATTAGTATAAAGAGTTTTGAATAAACTCATGCATCTACCATCAGGTGTATAGCTGTGACAAATTCCCGCACTTGCCGTGGCACCTATCCATTTATTTGAATCTCCAAAGAGCTTTGGATATTTCTCGGTACGACTGGAAGCAGTACTAGCACATATATCATATTTTGAATTTTCTCCTAAAACACGTATCTTTTCCAACACAGAAGGCATTTTACACATCAGCTAAGTAGAATGTTATACCTTAAAGTGGTATCTATGTTTAAATCTTGAGATTTTCTTTATAAAAAGAGAGGGATAAAGAATTTTCAATAATTAGCAAAATATTCATCTAATTTTTGTTTTAGGCTCATGGGAAAATGGAATCTATTTGAGTAGAAATTAAAAATAATTTCATCTATCTTTTTCTGTTCTTTAGAATAGATAAAATTTTGATCTTTTATTTTGCCATTAATTATTATTCTAACAAGATTCTCTATTTTTTCTCTTGTTTGTTTATCTGGAATAATTATCGGTATAGCATGAATCCCAGTAATCTGTATACTATTAGTATTATTGATTATCCCCTTAGCGAGGTAATTATATAAAGAACTATTCAACAAACCTAACATGTAAGGAATGGACATGATTTTATCTTTTATAATAAATCCAATAGCTTTATTGGAATCCCAATAACAACCGCTTGGCATGTATCGTGCTGCTAATCTCGAGCTCACGCCGCTAATTACTAAACCCTCCTCTTCAAATGGTACGTTCATTGGAATGTCGTAATTCTTAATAGACTCTTTACTCCAGTATAGTGCTTCCATTATAGGTCTATAATATTGTTCAGCACCTCCTCTTTTTAAATAAGGTTTCCATTTAATTGATTCAAATTCTTGTTTGGAAATGATTTTAAAAGTTCGATAAGGATCTGATATTTTATCATTTCTTTTTCTAAATATCTCTCCTAATTTAGTATCTTCAATAGCAGCCACATATTTCCTATTATTATGTGTATGCATTCCAATAAAACCCCTTATGTAATCTTCCAGTTTAGGGGCTTTTTCAAATAATTCTATAACTTCTTTTTCAACATCGATATGAAATATGTTGAATGGGAAAGAATCGTATTTCACCTGCTTTAATTCATAAATCTCTTTCGGTGATTTATAATCATCTTCACTATTTACGCGAGGAATAATTCTCATAACATTATTTTCTCTAATTATTTTATTCTTCCGACCAGTACGTTTCGTTAAAATAAAAATAACAGGGCTTGTACTTACTTTTTGATTAGAAAACAAATTCTTTGGTGCAAGAAGAATTTCATTAATTAGGCAGTTATTAAGAATAAATTTCCTTAGCTTTTTATGAGTACTTAAGGTTAAAAATGAATCACTTGTTATGAAACCTAATTTTCCTCCCTCTTTTAGTCTCCAAATACTATTTACTATGAACATTGAATAAGTTTCATGAGCATTGATTTTACCATAAATTTTTCTGAGTTTTAATTTATTCCTCCGTACATAACTACTTGCTTTGTTTAGGTAGGGTGGATTTCCTATAATGAAATCAAATTCATTATACGAGTCAGGATATAACGAGATAAGTGTATCTTGTTCCTTAAAATATATCCCTAAATCCTCCATTAGATTCTTTAAACTCGAATTTATATCATAAACTGTTATCTGATCTTTATTGATTCCTGATTCTAATAACTTTTTTACAAAAATACCCGGACCAACACAAGGATCTAAAATTTTTTGACCTTCTTTTATTTCCCCGAGTCGTGATAACATATATTCTGCTGTTTTGGGTGGAGTTATAACTACTCCCAATTCTTTATTTTTAAAATCGATAAGTAATCGACACTCCAAGATAATTCATTGTTTATTGATCAAGATCATTTAGTAGCATTATATAAAAGTAGCAGAGTTTTTTCAAAACAGACACATCTACTTTATCCACACTATCATTGACAGAATGAACATAATTATAAGAACTTTTATCTCCATTACCAATTCCTTGAAATTTATGATTTAAAAGATAAATACCATCACTATACGTTCCGATATAAAATCTTCGTGCCTTTTCCCGAATTAATATATCCTTATTTTCTAAAAGATACATGTAAGATTTAAAATTTTTATTATCAAGGAGTCCGCTATCCCATAAATTTACTTTTTTAGCAATAGCATCGAAATTAATTATGAACGTTTTTTCTCTATCACAATTTTTTATAAAATTATAAAAATTTCTTATTCCCATCGTGCCAGATTCTTCTGCACCTGTAAAAACAAAATATAAATCGAGACTTTGAAGCTTATTTTCGTGATTTAAGCAATAATTTATTAACTCCATTAAACAAGAAATTCCTGAGGCATCATCGATTGCTCCCTTGGATTTATTATTAGTAGAATTTAGTAAGATCACCCCTGTTGTCATAAAATTTATGCTCAATATCAATATAGCAAAATTATTGAACATTAAATTTGCCTTATATACGATAAAGGAGTTAACAGTATTAATCAAAAGACTAATTGGAAATGAAATTATCCAGATTTTATAAGATAATACACGAATTTTTATTGATATTAATTGTCCCTTTGAATCCAAGTGAGAAAAAAGGAAGATTTTTTTTCTTTTATCCATAAAATCTTCAAGGACTTCATCTTGGGTAGTTTTCTGATTATATTTTGATGGAATTTTTACATATAAATTTTGTGAATGATATTTCTTTCCAATTTTAATTTTCTCAGGACTCCTTGTTAAAGCAATCAGACTAAATAGTAGAGATATACCTATTATTAGACATTTAGCTAGATGGGTAAACAAGAGGATATACAAGAAGTGTGAGTTCAA
>SDBU01001482.1_pt1 | contig 33481 bp, 33 predicted proteins | sample 2277071 | NCBI WGS metagenome assembly SDBU01 (sample SAMN10397929, study PRJNA504765) | marine sediment metagenome | isolation source: marine sediment core GS08_GC12, 126 cmbsf | place: Arctic Ocean: Gakkel Ridge, Loki's castle | collected 2008 | reverse complement strand
GGACCGCATTGCGGCGCAGGTCCAAGGTATTGGTGTGCCGCCACTGAAGGAGTTGATGGACTTCCTTGTTGCCCGTAACGTCAGGATTTCTGTCTGCGAACCCAGTGGCCGTGCCCTTGGGGTCACAGAAGATGACTTTACAGGTAAGAACAGCGGCTTCGGCACGTCGGTGGATGCCGCCAATGCCTACGCTGGGTACGATCGTGTGGTGACATTCTAGGGGTCTTTGTTCAACGCGTGTTGCTGAGGAGTTGAGCTAATATGCGGCTTAAGATGGCCGAGATTAGGAACTTGAATGCCGTGAGCATTTATTAACGCTAATTACTGATTATTTTATAGCCGACTCAGCGTACTTTCATCTTGTCGCTAGCGGCTGGCCAGATGAAGGTTACCGACTAATAAAGGTAACACAATTACCCACTGATTGAGCCTAACCAAATGATTAGTGTATCAAACAGTGGATGATTGCAATCTGAGGTGAGGTAATATTATCACCATTTGGTAGCGCATACCGGATTCGAACCGGTGATCTCCTCCTTGAGAGGGAGGTGTCCTAAACCCCTAGACGAATGCGCCACCTTAAAATATGGCTGGGGAAGTAGGATTCGAACCTACCCCGGCGGATCCAGAATCCGCTGTCCTACCACTAGACTATTCCCCAGCACACCAAAATTATAGCACGGAGCTACGCCTACGGCAATAACCAGACCATTTGACAGAGCAGGCTTGACCATTTATGCTGAATTTTAGTTATTTAAGAAAGGAATTTAGCCTTGGCTGACTTAATAATTCTACAACAAACCATGGGTGTCTCCTTTAGTGACACATCCCTGCTGGAGCAAGCCCTGGTTCACAGCTCCTATGTTAATGAGAACCCTGACTTTGCCCCAACCTCTAATGAAAGGCTTGAATTCCTGGGTGATGCCATTTTAGACCTTGTCATTGCTGAAAAGCTATATCAGGACTTCACTCACTCCACTGAAGGAGAAATGACCAAGCTTCGTGCTACCCTAGTGCGCCAAGATACCCTGACCCGCATGGCAAGAACCATTAAGCTTGGTGATCACCTTTATCTAGGCAGAGGCGAAGAGGCAAGTGGTGGGCGGCATAAGCCGGCTAACCTGGCTGGAGCCTTAGAAGCAGTGATAGCCGCTATTTTCCTCGACCAGGGTTTATCTACTACCAAGGACTTTATTCTAAGATTGTTTAATAAAGAGTTACAGAAAATAGTTAGCCAGGGGGCAGAAGTTGATTATAAATCACAACTTCAAGAGCTTATCCAAGCCAGGGAACAGCAGACACCCACCTACCCTGTAGTAGAAGCAATAGGACCTCCCCATGACAGGAAGTTTACCGTTGAGGTAAGAATAGGTGATGCCGTGCTGGGCATGGGCTCAGGTAAAAGTAAAAAAGCAGCCGAGACTGAGGCTGCCCGCTCAGCATTAGGAAAACTTTCAGCCGACTTTACACAATAGCTCTCTCTTTGCTAAACTTTAATTAGTAATGTTTGCCCTAAATTATTAAATAGAGGTGTTATTATGGGACGCCGAGATTTCCGGCATAGAGAATCCAAAAAAACCAAAAAGAGCGCCAAGAAAGTATCAGCAGCTACTATCCTACCGCCTCCAATGACCGTGGAAATAATTAAGAAAAGGAAGAAGCGAAAAGAAGAGGAGAAAGAGGGATAGCAGTTTATCAACAGCTTCATAGTACCGGAGAGCTAAAAGCTCGAATCGATAAAGCCAAATCAATGCTGGAAGAGTGTTGCTTGTGTCCTCGCCATTGTGGCGTTAATCGTCTAGCTGATGAAAGCGGAAAGTGCCATATTACAAAACAGGTTGTGGTTTCTAGCTATGGCCCTCACTTCGGGGAAGAGGCACCTCTAGTTGGCAAGCACGGCTCGGGAACTATCTTTTTCACCTATTGCAATCTACGATGTGTCTTCTGCCAGAACTATACTATAAGCCAATTAGGTGAAGGGAGTGTTACTAACAGGGAAGAACTGGCAAGGATGATGATCTCTCTTCAAACACAGGGCTGCCACAACATAAATCTGGTAAGTCCAACCCACGTAGTGGCCCATATTCTGGACGCTCTGGAGTTAGCGGTAAGTATGGGCCTCTATCTGCCCTTGGTGTACAACTCCGGTGGCTATGACTCCGTAAAAACTCTGAAGTTGCTCGATGGGATTGTTGACATTTACATGCCGGATATGAAGTACTCCGATGAGAAAATCGCCGAGCGATTATCCGGTATTAAAGATTACCCCAAAGTAAATAAAGCCGCCATCAGGGAAATGTACCGTCAGGTGGGCGACCTACAACTAGATGAGGAGGGTATAGCTCAACACGGTCTTCTGGTGCGCCATCTGGTGTTACCCAACCGATTAGCCGGAACCAAGGGGATAGCCCGCTTCCTTGCCCAAGAGGTCTCTACCAATACCTACCTGAACATTATGGCTCAGTATCACCCTTGCTACAAAGCCTTTGATAAAGCGTTACTTTCTCGACCGGTAAACAAACAGGAATTAAAGGAAGCCATCGACCTGGCTCACCAGCAAGGTTTGAACCGACTGGATAAGCATCACTTTCCACTCATGTTAAGGCTTGCATAAGCAATGACTGATTTAGCTTCTGTTCAGACAATAGTATATGGCTATGTTCAAGGCGTCTTCTTCCGTGCCTTCGCATCCAGGTGGGCTGCAGAGCTAAGTCTAACTGGCTATGTCCGTAATGTGCCAGAAGGAATGGTGGAGGTTAACGCTGAAGGGGAAAGAAAGCAATTAGAAAAGCTGATTGACCACCTCAAGGTCGGTCCGCCGGCAGCTAGAGTGAAAAAGGTAGTAACCAATTGGTCAGAATATAGTGGAAACTACTCCGGCTTCAGTATAAGGCATTAGCCAGTAACCTGACGCAGACCATAGTATTGGTCTCTACTTAGAAGGCGAGATAGAATCTCAACTACTTATCTTTAACCGCTCGTGGCACTTAGGACTCAAGCTGCTCTGAGCCATGGCAGAAAACGAGCGATTATCCAGCTGATACCAATCTAAATCAATAAACCAGCGTAGTTTAACTTGGTCAGTATTTATATCTTCTCTATCCACAAAACTACTTAACTTAATTAGCCTTGATTCGTTTTATGTCAACTTTAAAACCTTACGTCTCAAAATCTACCTTGGCTACCTTAATCAAATCAAGATACTTCGTCTTAAGCCCTAATGCCGCCGAAGCCTCACAATCTACTTCGTAAGGTTCTCCAATAAACACTTTGCCATATTCCTCAACCTCACCCTGAGTGGGGTCGTCCCAGCCAATGAATTTTTGACGAGCTTCTATAATCCCCAAGTCAAAGGGGAGGGTAAAATAGAGGTCAGCCACTACTTTATCTCTACCCAGACTATACAAAGCCTCCCATCCCTCTAGTGCCTCACCACCATACTTACTGCTCGGCAGCACTGTGAGCAGGTTCATTATGCTAAAGTCACCTTTACCCTTAAAAATCCTCAGTGGAGCCACAGTTATCAAGTAGTCGCTAGACAAGATAACATTAGGCACCCAGAAGGTTGGGACAGCTAAGGGCTTAGGCAGAGGGTTATCTACTTCCACCAAGATACAATCCTTCACATCCAGCATCAATACCCGTGGAAAATTATAAGCCAAGGTCTGATATATCGGGTAGATTGGCTCCCCTCCCTGGGTGCCCTCAAGTATAATAATATCAGCATCACTGACTCGTCTGATACCTTTTATTATCGTCGCCAGAATATCCCGGCTAGTAGTCACCGGATATGATACCGGGTAACATGCGCTGGGTTTAATCAAAACGCGTCGTGCTCTAGATATTGCTGATGGCGCTTTGAAAACAAAGTCCGAAGCTTCAAATATCAAACTTCACTCCTCCATCTAGTTTGCCACCTTCGCCCTATAGTGCTGATTTCAGAACTATAATTTGAGTAGTGGCTGGAAATTCTCCTTTTTTAAATTCCACTTCGCTGGCATCCGGTCTGTCTATGTTTCCTTTCTCCCTAAGAAACTCATCCGCACCAGCTATAGGGAAATGACACTTATCATTTTTATAGTGCATAGGTATAATCACCTTGGGTGTCAGCTGGTTACAAACCATGGTGGCAACATTAGCATCAATGGTATAAAAACCCCCAACCGGAACAATCAGTATATCTATTCTACCTATCTCAGCTACCTGTTTATCACTAAGCTGGTGACCTAAATCACCAAGGTGGCAGACCCTTATCCCATCTACCTCAAAGCAAAATATAGTATTTTTACCCCTCTGGTTTCCCCCAACATTATCATGGTGAGTAGGAATACCCTTAAACTCTACCTCTTTAACTTTTGCTGTCCCTCTAACTACCTCAGGATTACCCTTAACCGCAGCTACATTACTATGGTCACCATGCTCATGGCTCACGGTAACAATATCAGCTGATTCCTTTATCTCACCATAGCGTAAGCTTTCCCCACTGGCATAGGGGTCGGTGATTATTTTTATTCCAGCCTCTGAGGTAATCATAAAAGATGCGTGTCCCAGCCATTTAATTTTCATAACTTAAAACCCTTTTAGCTACTATTTGGCCAGAGAAAGGGCAAGATTCACTAGAGTGCGTACCGGCACTCCTGTAGCCCCTTTAACCAGGTAGTTTCGTTCTTTATCGCTCACACTGGTACCGGCAATATCCAGGTGAACCCAGGGGGTGTCACCAGCAAATTCAGACACAAACTGAGCAGCGGTAATAGCGCCCGCCCCTCTACCGCCAACATTCTTAATATCGGCAACATCACTCTTGTTTTGCTCTTTATACTCCTCATACATTGGCATCTGCCAGATATGTTCTCCAGACTCAGCACCAGCCGCAATTACCTTATCCACCAGTTCCTGATTATTGCTAAAAGCACCGGTGGTTACCTTGCCTAGAGCTATTATACAGGCCCCGGTTAACGTCGCCACGTCAATTATAAGCTTAGCCCCAAGCTTCTTAGCATAGCCTAGCGCATCAGCCAGAATAAGCCGTCCTTCAGCATCGGTGGATATAATCTCAATAGTCTTACCTCCCATTGCCATTAGAACATCGCCCGGCTTCATAGCATTTCCATCGGGCAAATTCTCTGTAGCCGGAATAATAGCCATAACATTAATCTTCGGCTTGAGCTGAGCAATGGCACCTATTGCTGCCATAACTGAAGCGCCCCCTGCCATGTCTCCCTTCATCTCTTCCATCTTCGCTGAAGGCTTTATAGAAATACCTCCGGAATCAAAGGTTATCCCCTTACCAATCAGCGCTATATCAATTTCAGCAGAATCGCCTCCCTTATACTGGAGAACAATAAGTTTAGGTGGTTGCCGACTTCCCTGAGCCACGCCTAACAGCGCCCCCATACCTAACTCCTGCATATGCTCCCGTTCAAGAATACCGAGTTCAAGTCCATAAGTGTTAGCCAAATTCTTGGCTATCTCTGCCATATGACCAGGTGTCATCTGGTTAGCCGGCTCATTGACCATATCACGAGCCAGGTTAGTTGCCTCAGCCGATATCCTGCCTTTACGGCAGCCCTGTTCTAAAATAGGGAGTTTATCTTTATCAGGGTGGACTATAGTAAGCTGCTTAATCTCACCATGTTCAGCTTCCTTAGTTATGTACTTACGGAATGAGTAAACGCCAAGTAAAGCGCCCTCAGTTACTGCCTGAACTGCACCCTCCAGACTTATATCAGCTATTCCTGCCCCTTGAGCAGTAGTAGCAATATTATCTACTCCCCTCTGCCGCAAAAAGCGGCAGGTCTCAGCCACTGTCCCCCGAACTCTATCCAGAGTTAGCTCTTCTTGTTTACCCAAGCCGGTAATCACCACTCTAGCTGCTGGTAGCTTACCGAGACCATGGATAATAGTAATCTCATTAAGTTTACCCTTAATCTCGCCCTTACTAATCAGCTGAGAGATAGCCCCATCCAGAGTTCTATCTATGGCAGCTATATCGCCAGCAAGATACTCCACTTTCTCAAAAAAACTTATTATGATAGCGCCACTTTCAATCTTAGTAATATCACCAACTACGACCTTAATTTCCATCTCAATCCCTCCATCTATTTGATAACCTCAGCCACCCAGTCAATACCCAACTCCTGCAGTTTGGCTAAAGTGGGTACCCCATCTTCGTCCCAGCCCACCATAGCATAATAGGTATCTATAGCTTTAGCCAACTCTGTTTCATTGACACCAACCCCTTTCAAGGGACCAGATGCAAAGGGAACAAAGAACCTACGTGGTAAGCAATCATTGTCTTTAGTCAGACCCTCACGGATATTAAAGACACGGGTCATATTGATAACCCGCTCACCAACCTTCATTAATTCCCATACAGTGGTATTCCAACCGGTGATACCTTTTACTAGGTCTGCCTGCTGGCTAATGCTCAACGGAATAAAGTAGCACAATCCCAAGCAATTCCCTAAATGACGCATCATGAGGAAATAAACAAGCATCTTAACCTTGTCAGCACCTAAATCTCGGGCAGGTAATGGCTCAAGCACACCCAGAGTTTCAAGATCACCAAGCGTAGCCCGCTCAGTGAAAGCGGAATCATGAATATTATGACAATGGTCGGCGCCAGTGGGAGAGACAGTATAACCTAACCCCAAACCCTGCTTAAAGCGAGGCTCATGCATCGGTATCTCCTGCCCTTTGATGTGCATGGCATACTCCTCAGCCCCCTTACCAAAGACCGGGGCAGCCCGGGCTACACCCTCAGCCAAGACCTTACCCAACCCTTCTTTCCTGGCAATCATCTCCACCAATTGCACCATCGCTTGGGCGTTGCCAAAATTAAGCTTTAACCCACCGGTATCCTCCTCGGTTATGATGCCTCGCTCAAAACACTCCATGGCAAAAGCTATACTGGCACCGGTAGATATAGTGTCTAAACCATAAGCATTACACAGCTCATTGCCCTTAGCAATCGCCTCCAGATTATCTATACCGCAATTTGAACCTAATGAAGCTAAGGTTTCATACTCGGGACCCCCATAGATACTATCAACGTTATATGAACCCTCTACCGCTACCTCAGGTTTACAGCGGATGGGGCAGGCATAACACGACCCTCTTCCTATCAGAATAGTATCATTTATCGTCTCCCCACTTATTTTCTCAGCTCCTTCAAATACACCCTGCTGAAAGTTTCGCGTGGGCAGACCGCCAGATGTATTTAAACCTCTAAGCACCCCAGCCGTACCAGTTTTACTTAGTCTGGCGGGAAAGCTTTTAAGTTTGAAGTTATCTCTAACCCATCTGGCCAACGAATTAACCGCTTCAGCATCGGATAAGGTTACTTTTTGATGCCCCCTAACGGCAATAGCTCTCAAATTCTTAGACCCCATCACCGCTCCCATGCCAGTGCGACCAGCCGCATGCGACAGGTCATTAAGTATACAAGCATAGCGAACCTGGTTTTCACCGGCTATCCCTATCTGGGCAACGCGGATATTTTTATCACCTAATTCCTCTCGAATAAGTCTTTGACATTCAGCCGTAGTCTTACCCCAGAGATGCTTGGCATCTCTTATCTCTGCCTTGCCATCCTCAATCCAAAGATATACCGGACTTTCTGATTTACCCTCAATAATTATGGCATCATAGCCTGCCTGCTTGAACTCAGCTCCCCAGTAACCACCAACCTCAGCGTCACCATAGGCATTAGTCAGTGGCGATTTGGCACCGATGCTGTTCCGGCCACCACCAGCCACTGGAGCTCCAGTAACCACTCCGGTGGTAAAAACTAATTTGTTCCCCGGACCAAGCGCATCTTCACCAGCGGCCAGCTCTTTAAGCAGAAAATAACTTATAAACCCCCTGCCTCCCATGTAACGCCGGTAAAAGTCTTCCTCAGGCTCATCCACTGATATAGCCCGCCGAGATAAATCAACCCGTAGTATCTTCCCATTACAGCCGTACATTCCCACTATCGCAACCCTCCTTCAAATTCTCAGTTTCTATATAATAAGAGGCTAAGCGCAAAAGTTAACGTTTCACTTCTCTTACAATTTTATCTATGACCGGGGTAATATCTCCAGAAGTATCCACAGCATAGTGGTTACGACAGATTTTCTGAACCGAGAGCTTCATCTTCTGGTATACTGCCCAATCTGCGTCTGATTTACCATCTGAATTTCCCCATCGTGCCTTAAGCCGCTCCTGCACTACCTGAGGAGGCGCCTCAACGCGCACCAAGACTAACTTAACGTCCAAACGGTCAGTAATACTATATAGATGCTCACGATATCGCTCTGATAGATTGGTCGCATCTAAAATAAGGGAAATTCCTTCCTTTAGCAATCTCCCAATGAGAAGATGGACAGCCCGAAAAAGACGAGAGCTCTCCGATAAATTATAAGCCGGCGAAGGAAAAAGCGTCTTACGCAAGGCATCACTTTCTACAATAACAAACGGCAACCTCTCGGCTAGTTTTTTGCAGAAGTAAGATTTCCCTGTTCCAGGCAAACCACTGGTAGTGATAAGGCTTGGTTCCGCTACTGGCTCAGGAAGCTGACCTAATCTATCAATCAAACATTGCACATCGGCAACGAGATGGGTATCTTCCACGCCTATAATTATAGAATATTTGGCTCAATTTGGCTAGTAGTCTGGAGAGGTAATAACCTAATTATTAAAATAATAACTTGAGCTTAATTTGAAGAAAGTGTTCCCCTATATTGAGGAAAAGGGAATGCAGAGAAGTGGGTCAAAAATCTCTAATCTCCGCTATAAAAACCCACGCCAATTACCCCCGGTCCAGTGTGAGCTCCCATTACCGGGGTAAATTCAGTAATAAATAGCTCGGCACAGTCAAACTGGGCGGAAATTTTATCTCTGAGTATTATTGCGTTATCCAGAGCATCAGCGTGCATTAGCGCTACATGGGCAGTCTGCCCCTTACCCATTCTCTGCTCCATTACCTGTAACATGCGTTTCATCGCACCGTTAGTAGTTCGAGGATTTGTGAGCGGACGAACCTCACCCTCAGTAATGGTCAACATAGGCTTAATTCTAAGTATCGAACTAGCCAAGACGGCTACCTTAGGAGCACGACCTCCCTTGGCCAAATAGTAAAGGGTATCCAGCACAACCAACAGATTTACCCGCTGCATTACACTCTTAGCAGTTTCAATTACTTCGGTTAAGCTTTGTCCCGAAGCTGCTGCTTTAGCTGATGCCAGAACAACCAGTCCCTCAGCTGCCGCTGCCGTATTGCTATCAAGCAACTCTATAGCTACACCAGGCAAATCTTTCTTTACTATCTCCATAGCCTGCCAGGCTGAGTTGAACATCCCACTGAGCTTAGCCGTGACGGTGATACAGAGAATATTGTTAGCCCTCTTACCCACTTTGCGAAAGGCCTCAAGGAAAGCACCGGGCACAGCGCCTGCAGTAGTTGGCAACTTCTCTGCCTTTCGGAGAAGGGCATAGAATTCGGCAGGGCTTATGTCTACTCCATCGCGATAACTTTTATCCCCAAAGATGAGCTGTATTGGCACCACTTCAATGCCATACTTCTCTACCTGTTCCTTAGGAATACAGGCAACCGAATCAGTAACAATAACCAATTTATCAGCCATGAAAATCTAATTCCTCCCGGTTTTCCACATAATATAAATTTATCTAAGCAAAAGCGTCAGAGCCATAACCTCATTAACCATCATCAATCCTCCTTGTAAAAAGCAAGGCCCAGAGTTCCAGTGCCACAGGCATAGCCCATTACCGGACTAAACTCAGTAACCCAGAGCTCAACACAATCGAATTCAGATGAGACCCGTTCCTTTAGCCTCTCGGCTTCATCAGAGGCATAGACATGCATCACGGCAACATGCGCTGGACTTAACCCTATCTTCTCTCTCATTACTTTAAGCATCCGCTCTGTACCACGCTTTCCGTTTCTTACCGCACCCATAAAGTGAGGCACACCTGAAGAGAAAGTAAATATTGGCTTGATATTAAGCATAGAGCCTGCCATGGCTGCCACTTTGGGTATGCGCCCCGAGCGATAAACATAGCGAACCGTATCCATAAAGGCAACGAGGCTAACCTTATCTCTCACTTCTTCAGCGGTTTTAACCACCTCAGCCAAACTCTTTCCTTCCTCCGCTGTCCGGGCTGCAGCCAGAGCAATAAAGCCTTCAGCAGCAGTAACTATCTGGGAGTCTAATACCTCTATAGAGATGTGAGGAAGCTCATCTTTGATTTGCTCTTTAGCACCCTGAGCCACATCATAGACGGCGCTAAGTTTAGATGACAAGGTAATACAAAGGATGTCCTTGCTCTGTTTACTTGCTTCGCGGTAGGCTTTAAGGCAATCGCCAGGCAAGACTGCAGATGTCTTAAAAGATTCGGGGTCTTTTAAGAATAACTTATAGGCTTCATCCGGGGTTACATCCACCCAATCTTTATAGACCTTACCTCCAGAGTAAAAGGTAAGGGGCACAACCTCAATCCCATACTGTACCGCCATCTCCTTGGTAAGACAAGCAGTACTATCAGTAACAATAGCTACCTTTGACAACGTAAACCTCTCTAGCCAGACAACATCCTAAGTTACTGATCGTTGCTTACTGTGTTTTATCCTGCCCTCAAGTAAGGCTGGGGCTAAGAAAAGACCAAGCATACCCAGAGCCAACATAAGGAAGGCAGGCAGACCCAGCCTGCCACTAGTAAAACTGGCAACCATAATCAAAGTTAGAAGCCCCGATACAACTAGTACCGTTGTCTTTAACCAGCGTTGTCTCAACCGAATGAATACGGCCACCGTCACTGCTAACGTCAAAAAGCTGAACCCAATCCAGGGCGCAAAATCATAAAGGAGTTCTATACTAAACTCGGGAAATTTCCCTTCCTGCCCCACAACTATAAACCAACCAATGATAATGGGTATCGGGAACAGCGCCAGTGAGCTATAAAGCCAGTCTCTCTTTATAGTTTTAACAGTAATAGCATATACTAGCCACGCAGTTAGGGGGATGTAAAGAAGGACAGTTAACCACGACCACCCCTTAGGTAAATAAAGTAAAAGAAGACCAGCCACCACTACCGGCAGTAAAGCATAACCCAGCCAGGGGAAAAGCCAGGTTGGTTTATGGCGCCACCAACCATAGACTGCCGTACTGAGGATTAAGCCAAGCGCAACTACCAGCCAACCAACCCCCCGCCACCAGTTCAGAGCAAATATTAGGCCAAAAAGCAGGTGTGGCATTGAAGCTAATAACATTTGCCGCCAGGTCCCCTGGCTATGAGCTTCATATATCTGCCGAGCAACCGCCTTGGCTGAGCCTAAGAGGCTGACACAAGTATTAGCTGCCTCCTCTTCGGATAGACCGGCTTCCTTTAATTCCTGGAGCCTATCTTCAATATGTGTCTCCAACTCGTCTATAACTTCACTCTCAGTTGAGAGGTCAAGCCTTAGATTATCCCTAATACTATCTAGGTAATAACTTAGTGCCGTTGTCATTTCTTGTACCTTATGTGCGCACTGGTTGAATAATCAGATTCATAGCGGTCAAAAATTCCTGCCATTGGCCTTTTTCCACTACGAGCACCCGGCGGCCTTTATCAGTAATATAGTAGTATCTCCTCCGACGGCCATTAGGCAATGTTTGCCATCTACCCAAAATTAAGCTCGCTCTTTCTAAACGGTGAAGAGCCGGGTAAAGCGTGCCCTCTTTGAATTTGAAGTAACCCTCACTTCTCTTCTGCAGCTCCTTAATAATCTGGTAGCCATACATAGGCTGCTGCCCTATGAGGCAAAGAAGCAATGAGTCAGAGCTACCTTTCATTAAATCTTGTCTTCGTGCCACTCAATTCACCTCGCCCATAATTATACCTAGCATTGCTAGGTATAATAACACATATTATTATATTTTGTCAATAGGGTTAAGCAAAATTGCTTATCAGGGGAGTTTTAGAAAGACCGCCAAAGTCGTCGCCGATAGGCGTCATTAGGAAATCTAATGAACTGAGGTTGGTAAATGACCTCTCAGGTCTTACCTGTGAATCTTACCGATGGCGGTTTTGGGTAAAGAATCGACAAACCTAATTTGTTTAGGCACCTTATAATTAGCCATGCGCTCAAGGCAAAATCGCCTTATCTCCTGCTCTGTAGCCCTTCCTCTTTTTTTCAGACTAATAACAGCCCTAACCAACTCTCCACGTAGTTCATCAGGAACGCCTACCACTGCTGCCTCAGCCACCTGAGGATGAGCACACAATACAGCTTCAACATCGCCAGGATAAATATTCTGCCCCTTTACGATAATCAATTCCTTCTTCCTGCCCAAGAAAAACAGGTAGTCATCCTCATCAACCTTACCCGTATCACCAGTATAAAGCCATCCATCCTTTATTACCTCAGCCGTAGCTTGAGGATTGTTATAATACCCCTCCATTATCGGCCCTCTAACAATTATCTCACCCGGCTGATTTAAGGGTAGTTCCCTGCCTTTATCATCTACTATCTTCACCTCCCACCCATGTAAAGCTTTTCCTACTGAGCCAAACTTTCCAGTACCATCAGGGGGTGGGCAGGTAACATGACATACAGCTTCGGTTAAACCCCAAAAATCAATAATATTCAAACCATAGAGTTCCTTAAATCGCTTCATGACGTTAACCGGTAAAACGTCACCAATACTGCCACATAAACGGAGAGAGCTTAAATCATTCTTTATTCCCTCATTCCTGGCCACATTAACCAGCAAGCCATAAATATAAGGCACCCCCAAAAGCATAGTACCTTTCTCCCGCTCAATGCTTTCCAGAAGGGTACCAATAGATAATCCCGTTCCAGAAACCATTACCACAGTGCTACCTTTACAAATAGAAGCCAACAATGCTGGTACTAAGCCAACTACGTGGTGCATGGGTAAAGCAAACAGCATCATTATGTCCTTATCAGTTTGCTGAAATCCATCGCCTGATATAGCTGCCTCTGTGACTAAACTCTGGTGGGACAACACAACTCCTCTAGGGTAAAAGGTAGGTCCTGAGGTGTAGCCAATATGAGCTGTATCCTCCGGTTCTGGCTCAACTTCGGCTTTACGTATCGCACTCATCGCCATGACCTGCCGATAGCTAAGGAATTGACCCTCATACTTAGAACTTAGGTCTATGACATACTTAACGGATTTAAACTTGGGTAAAGCTGAGATTAGCGGCTCCAGCGCAGGACTTCCAGTCACCAGAACCTTCGGCTGACAATCATCAAACAGAGAAGCTAACTCATCAACCTTATATTGAATATCTAAGGGAACAGCTACAGCACCAATCCTGACTATGCCAAAATAGATAGCGACAAATTCCGGACTATTAGACAGTAATATCGCTACCCGGTCGCCCTTCCTTACCCCCATTTCTAGCAAGGCATTGGCTACCTTAGTAGAGGCTTCACCCAACTCAGCGTAGGATAATCTGCGCTCACCAAAGATAATCGCAGTCTTCTCCCCATACCGACCCACTGTCTCTTCCAGCATCAGTTTCAGGGTCACTACTTGCCTTCCTCCAGTATCATCTAATATCTACGTCTAATTCTGTTCTTCACAGGCAGGGTATAGAATCATCTAGTCCATAATTTCACGAGACTTTATATAGTTAACTATAGTCTTGCCTAACGATTCAGCCTCAGCCATTCCCCGCTCATCTTGCTTAATTTTCCCTTTCTCCCGGCTACCAGTGCCTACGGCACGCCCTAACATTATCATCTTTTGGCCAATGGCAAAACTGTAAAGTGTTGCCAAGGCACTCATGGCTCCCGTCCGACCTCGTGTTACCACTGCCCCAGCCGCTTTGTTTCTCAGTTCATGTTTCGGAGAAAATACGAAGGTACGGTCCATCAAGGCCTTTGCCTGAGCAGTTACAGTCCAATAGTAAACAGGGCTACCGAAGATAATCCCGTCAGCTTCCACAAGTTTAGTATAAATATCCTGCATATCATCCTTTATGTGGCATTTCCCAGTCTTATGACAAGAATAGCAGGCATCACAGGGTGATATAGTTTTTCCAGCCAGGGTCACTAACTCTGTCTCAGCCCCGTCTTCTTGAGCTTTAGCTAATGATGCTTGTACCAGAATCTCTGTATTCCCATGCAATCGGGGGCTACAAACTATACCCAAGACTTTCATCATCCCTCCTTATTTAATATACTTACGGTGCGGTTTCCAGTATACACGGCCATAACCTCCTTACTGTAGGCAAAAACAGGATTAAGGTCAAGTTCCCTCACCTCGGGATTCTGCTCAACAAAACTATTGACAAATAATCAATACTAGATTATATTTATTTTTAATAGAATAAGGTAGAGGCTGTGAACAAGACTAGTATGCTTCCAGCGAGGCGCAGAGAGTCGGGTAAAGTGTGAGCCGATGCTAGCGTAGAAGTTGAATGGACTTGGGAGCCACAAACCGAAAGTTGATAAACAAGTAGGCTTTGTCGTTGGGGAAACGTTATCAAATCCCAGGGTATCAAGTAAACATCTTCTGTACCTGATAGAGATAGCCAGTTAGCAACTGACTAAGAAGGGTGGTACCGCGAAGTAAACCTCTCGCCCCTTAAAGGCGAGAGGTTTTTTAATAAGGAGGTAACCAGAATATGCTTACTATATCATGATAGTGACCCCGTTAGGGGCCAAGCGAAACTAAGATACTAGCTGCAAACTTAAAAATGAAAGGAGAACAAAATGGAAAGAGCAATGTATTTTCTCGACCAAAAGGACATGCCAACTCATTGGTATAATGTTCTGCCCGATTTGCCCGAGCCACTACCAGCAGTCTTGCACCCAGGCACGGGTAAACCAGTAACTCCTGATGACCTCAAGCCGCTATTTCCTATGGACCTAATAATGCAGGAGTTTAGCCCTGAGCGCTACATTGAAATCCCAGAAGAGGTACAAGCTGTTTACCGTACCTGGAGACCCACAGCATTACATCGGGCGTACCGACTAGAGAAGGCTCTGGATACACCAGCCAAGATTTTCTACAAGTACGAGGGGACAAGTGCGGCAGGAAGCCACAAGCCGAACGCCGCCGTAGCACAAGCATACTATAATAAAAAAGCGGGTATCAAGCGGATAACCACAGAAACCGGTGCCGGTCAGTGGGGCAGTGCTCTGGCTATGGGTTGTATGTTCTTCGATCTGGAATGCAAAGTCTATATGGTCAGAATTAGTTATGACCAGAAGCCCTATCGCCGTATCTTGATGGAAACCTGGGGGGCTAATTGTGTCCCCAGCCCCAGCCCAGATACCAAGGTAGGACGAGATATGCTGGCGAAGTGGCCTGATTGCCCCGGCAGCTTAGGCTTAGCCATCAGTGAAGCCATAGAGGATGCCGCTACCCATGATGATACCCACTATTCAATAGGTAGTTGCCTTAACCATGTCCTACTTCACCAGACCATCATTGGCGAAGAAACAAGAAAGCAAATGGAGATGGCCGATGCCTACCCGGATATCATCGTCGGCTGTATCGGCGGCGGTTCCAATTTCGCCGGGCAATTTCTACCATGGATTAGAGATAAATTCAGCGGGAAGAAACCAGACCTGCGTATTATCTGCGTTGAGCCAGAAAGCTGCCCTACCGTGACCAAAGGACTATACACCTATGACTTTGGTGATCTAGCCGGTCTCACCCCCCTGCTCAAGATGTATACCCTGGGTCATACCTTTGTTCCACCACCGATTCATGCCGGTGGACTGCGCTATCATGGCATGTCACCCATCGTATGCCATCTCCATAAGCTAGGCTTGATTGAAGCGCAAGCTGCCCACCAAACTGCCATCTTTGAGGCTGGGGTAAAGTTTGCCCGCACTGAGGGCATTATTACCGGCCCAGAGCCATGCCACGACCTTAAAGTGGCCATTGATGAAGCTCTTAAATGCCGGGAATCTGGGGAAGCAAAAACAATCTTGATAGCTCACAGCGGGCACGGGCATTTTGACCTATCTGCCTATGATGCCTACCTATCAGGTAAACTTGTAGACTACGCCTACCCTGAGGAAGAAGTAAGGAAGGCAATGCTCGAACTACCCAAAGTGCCTGGGGGATAAATAAGCAAGTAATCGGATAAAGGGCTAGGTATACCCCTAGCCCTTTATTTTTGTCTCGTTTTCATGCGCATGCTATAATAAAACTAGTGATGAAGAAGGCAAATATAAAATACTTACTTGTTTCTCTAGCTTTAATCTTCTCTATGATACTAGGGACCAGCTGTGAGCTATTACCCAAAGCAGAGACTGCACCATCAACTCCACCAGCCACTGAGGCCACTAAACCTACTGAATCTAGCTGGACACCGCCACCTGTAGGAAGTGAGACTTCAGTATGGACTGATTTTGTCCCCGTTGTGGCCAAAGTGAAGCCATCAGTGGTAGTTATCAACATTGTAATCCGTAATGCTCTCGGCCAAACTGGCGAGGGGGCTGGTTCAGGTTGGATTATAGATAAAAAAGGATACGTAGTAACCAATAATCATGTAGTAGAAGAAGCCGATAGTATCACGGTAATCCTAAATGATGGCAGGACTTTCGTGGCAGAGATAGTTGGTAGGGACTGGCTCACCGATTTAGCTGTGCTTAAAATCAATGCCGACAACCTGGTGCAAGCTGACCGGGGAGACTCTGATGAATTAGAAATTGGTGAGTGGGTATTGGCTATTGGCAATTCATTAAACTTAGGAGTAACTCCCTCAGAAGGAATAGTTAGGAGCTTGGGAGTTTCAATAACGGCTTCCCCAGGGCAAACACTATCTGATCTCATTGGAACCAGCGCTCCTATCAATCCGGGTAACAGTGGCGGTCCATTGGTAAATATGCGAGGAGAAGTAATTGGCATCACCACCATCAAGATTGCCATAGTTGAGGCCGAGGCTATGGGCTGGGCGATAAGTATCAACTCAACGATACCAATTATCACTCAGCTAATAAACAAAGGCTATGTGATTCGCCCTTACTTAGGAGTAGGTGCTACGGGGGTAACTCCATACCTGGTTTGGCGGCATGATTTAGCTATAACTGAAGGGATATTTGTGGCTGAAGTAGTTCCCGGCTATCCAGCCGATAAAGCTGGTTTGAAGCCCGAGGATGTTATTGTTAGCTTCAACGGCAAGGAGATAATCAATTACGAGGACTTTTCATTAGCCATACAAGATAGTGAAATTGGTCAAGAGGTAGAAATAATTTACTGGCGGGGTAATACTAAAAAGACTACTCAGGCTACACTTACTGAAAGCCCACCACCTCCCTAAGTCAACCCAGTTTCTTCACCCCCAGCACTATATCGTAGCCGGCTAGTTTGTAGCTTTCAGTAAAGACACCCTGTTCCGGAACTCCTTCAACAAGCTGCCGGGATAACGTTTCCTGCTTAATGTAGTCAGTAAACTCGGTCACTACCTGCCTAATGTAAGGCTCGCCTTGATAATAAGTAACGATATAATCAGTAATATCAAACCCGGCCGAGCGGCGCATTGTCTGAATCCGGCGTATTATCTCCCGCGCTAATCCCTCAGCTGCCAGTTCAGGAGAAATGGTAGTGTCCAGACTTATCATCGGTTCCACCGCAGGAGTGGTTGCTGATATATATTTAGAGGAAAGAACTAACTTCTTAACATTAACCTCTTCCAGAACCTGGGCTTCTACACGTTTCAGAGCAGCTCTCTCTGCTTTTGACCTGACCTTAACCAGAAGCTTAGCTAGAGGCTGACGCACTTTTATACCGGCTTGGCTGCGGGCAGCCCGACCCAGACTCGATACTTTCATCGCCAATTGGGTATCAGTCGCTAACTGCTTATCAATCTTACTCTCATCAGCCACCGGAAAATCAGTCAAGTGAACGCTGTCTGGCGCCTCAGGAGAGACTGAACAAACCAGGTTTTGATACAGCTCCTCAGCCAGAAACGGAGCCAATGGAGCCAGTAGCCCTGATAATGTAACTAAGCATTGGTAAAGTGTAGTATATGCCGACAGTTTATCAGCATCGTTCTCACTCTTCCAGAATCGCCGGCGACTCCTACGTACATACCAATTAGAGAGGTCATCGACAAAGCTTTCTATTCTCCTCCCTGCCTCCGTAGGGTCGTAAACGTCTAGCGCAGCATCAACATCAACTATAAGCTGGTTAAGTTCAGAAATAACCCACTTATCAAGTTCTGATTGATGCGATGAAACCTCTTCTGAGCCGGGAGTAAAGCGGTCTATATTAGCGTAGGTAACAAAAAAGGAATAGACATTCCATAGTGTCAATAAAAAGCGACGGGTTATCTCAGAGACCAACTTCTCAGAGAAACGGCGCACATTACCCGGCGGTGCGGCAGTGAAACAATACCAACGCAGGGCATCAGCCCCATACTTATTAATTACTGCCCACGGCTCGACCACATTCCCCTTAGTCTTGCTCATCTTCTCCCCTTTGGCATCAAGGATATGCCCCAGGCAAATAACATTCTGGAAACAAGGACGGTCAAATAGCAAAGTTGAGATAGCATGCAAACTGTAAAACCAGCCACGGGTCTGGTCAACTGCCTCACAAATATAATCAGCGGGAAATCGCCCGTCATCAAAAATAGTTTTACTCTCATTTGCAAATGGATAGTGCCATTGGGCTACTGGCATGGCTCCCGAATCAAACCAGCAGTCAATGACCTCCGGCACCCGTTCCATCTTCGCTCCACACTGCGGACAATCAAAGGTCAGTTCATCAACGAAGGGACGATGTAAATCCAAGGATTTCTTCAATCCGGTAAACCCAGCCTTACCTTTCAAATCTTCCACACTGCTTACACAATCATAATTACCGCAAGATTCACAACGCCAGATATTTAGCGGAGTCCCCCAGTAGCGCTCACGGGAAAAAGCCCAATCCACATTATTCTCCAGCCAATTACCAAAACGACCGTATTTAATATGCTCCGGATACCAGTTTATCTTCTCATTACCAGCAATAAGATTCTCTTTCACCGCCGTTGTCCGGATGTACCAGGTCTGCTTGGCATAGTAGAGTAAAGGTGTATCACATCGCCAGCAGAAGGGATAGGTATGGCGAATCTTCTCACTACGGAAGAGGAGACCCCTAGACTTCAGATCATCCAAAATAAGTGGGTCAGCCTCCTTAACAAACTTACCGGAAAAGGGATAACTGCCGGTTATTATCCCCTGCAAATCTACCATATGGACAAAATCCAACCCTTTATTCTTCCCCGCCTCATAATCAACCTCGCCATAGGCAGGAGCCATGTGCACTATCCCTGTCCCTTCCTCCATAGACACAAAATCGGTATCAATTACTGGGTAATTTAAAATTCCACCCTTCTTCCAGATAATATCTTTCGAAGGTTCTCCATCTTCTTTTAATACGTCCATTCTAGCAACAGGTATTTTGAATTTACGGGGATTAAATAGGGGTTCATACCTCAAGTCCACCAAATCATTACCCTCAACCTTAGCGATTATAGGCGCATCACCCAACCCCACTTGCTCCAGTAGGGCAGAAGCTAAAATGAGGTATTCATCATCAACTTCCACAACCGCGTACTCAGCACCAGCAGCTACTGCCAAAGCCGTATTGCCCGGCAGCGTCCAGGGAGTAGTCGTCCAAGCTAGCAGGTAAACAGGTTTGTCCCTAACAAGCTCAAGAAGCCACTTAGCGAAATTAGCTTCTCTATCACCATAAAATTTTCGCAGTTCCCCAAGAAAGTCAGGGCTTAAGTATAGTGATTTCGCAACCTTAAACTTTATGTAAACTGAAGGGTCTTCAACATCATCCTTATAACCCAGGGCAACCTCGTGGGAGCTGAGGGAGGTGCCACAACGAGGGCAATGAGGAGTAACCTTATACCCCTGATACACCAGCCCCTTATCCCACATCTGCTTTATTGCCCACCAGACGGTTTCAATGTAGCTATTGTCCATAGTGATGTAAGGATGTTCTAGGTCAATCCAGAAGCCAATGCGCTCAGTCATTGCCTCCCATTCCTTAAGGTAGCTAAAGACACTCTCCTTACAGCGGGCATTGAACCGGTCAACACCATACTCTTCAATCTGCGCCTTACCCGAAAAGCCAAGCTCTTTTTCCACCTCTAGCTCTACAGGCAAGCCATGAGTATCCCAGCCGGCAATACGCGGAGTATAATAGCCTTTCATTGCCTTATAGCGTGGTATAACATCCTTAAATACACGAGACAGCACATGATGTATACCCGGGCTACCATTAGCGGTAGGTGGTCCCTCATATAACGTAAAGCGAGTAGCGCCTCGACGGTTTTCTACACTCCGCTCAAAGACGCTTCTACTTCTCCACAGGCTAAGTATGTTCTCCTCAACCTGAGGAAAATTCACCTTGCTACTCACCGGACGGAACATAATAAAGTCCTTTCTATATAAAAATCCCGCCCTCTAGGGACGGGATTTAACATACCCGCAGTACCACCCTACTTCCCCTGCCTAAGGCAGGGGTACTCTTTAAAGGCACCTTTATGCCCCCATCTATGATAACGGTTGACACTACCGACCAAGTCTACTAGGTTATCTAGACTCATATACTACCGTTCGGTTGGCAGCTCAGGAGGGATTTTCAGGGGACAAACACATCTGCTTTCACCCTACCAGACTCGCTAAGTGTTCGTTTCTCCCCTACTCGTCTCCGTCATCGCCTTTACAGGCTAAAGATTAGCACACCCCAAAAAATAAATCAATGGGGCTCATTTATCAATCTTCTGTCTGCTCCTTGGGCAGAATAACTACCTTACGAGCTTCACCCTCACCAGTGCTTTGAGTGGCAACATCAGGGTGTTCAGCCAAACTAATATGGATAATACGCCTCTCAAATGCCGACATCGGTTCCAAGGTAAATGGCGCCCCCCCAGCCTTCACCTGTTCCGCCATACGCCAAGCTAAAGCTCGCAGTGCTTCATAGCGGCGTTGCTTATACCCTTTCACATCAATAATTACGGGTAGCCAAGCCTCAGCCTGATAACCCACAATAAGCCTAACAATATACTGCAAACTAGAAAGGGTCTGCCCACGCCGCCCAATCAAAATACCTAAGTCATCACCCTCTACATCAAGGGTAATAGGAGTAGTTCCTCCTTCTCCTCCCTCAACAAAAGGCTCAATATTAGACACAGTGGAACCAGCCACCCCCATCTTACTAAGTAGCATCTCTAAGACACTCTTCGCTACTTCAGCCACATCATTCTCTTTCATAGACACCACTGGTTCTACTCTAATCATCGCCTCCTCAGCACCCAAACCCAGGATACCAGGTTTACCTTCTTTTAGAACGGTGACTCTTACCGCTTCTCGGGTGACGCCTAATTGTTCTAAGGCGTGCTGGGTCGCCTCCTCCACGGTCTTGGCGCTTATCTCCAAATTTTCCATCATCTAATCCCTCTCCCTGACTAGAATCCGACACCGTAATATCGGCACCAGTATCATCATCTGCTAGAGGCTCCTCTTGTGAAGCGATACGCCTCTTATATTTTTCATCCCGAGTAAATTGCCTTCCACCTTTTGATTTAATTAAACCACCCCACCCAGTAGCATAATACTGAATGCCGATTCTGACAATGCTTGAAGTCACCCAATATAGAGACAGACCACTGGGAAACGACGTAGCCAGAAAAGCAAACATCAGCGGCATCATCCACTGCATCATCTGGCTCTGCGCCCGTTGCCTGGGATCAGCAGAAACAGGCGTTGCCATCTTCTGCTGCACCCACATTGTACCACCAACCAGAATGGCTAAAAATATGTCGGGGACAGCTAGATTCAACCACAGGAACTCACTATTTAAAGGTAGTATAGAATACACCACCGGCCATGAGTAAAGATACCTGGATAAGTTTAACAAACCTTCAGGAGCTACCGCCAGAGCCAGCATAACTGACTGGTAGAGAGCTATCCAGATGGGCATCTGGATTAACATGGGTAGCAGGCAGCCAGCAGGATTTATGCCAGATTCTTTATATATCTGCATCCGCTCTTTAGCCAGTCTCTGTTTATCCTTACCATACTTCTTTTGAAGCTCAGCAAGCTTGGGTTGGAGCTCTTGCATTGCCTTAGAAGACCGAACCTGCTTTAAGGTAAGCGGCAGCATCACAACATTAACAACAATGGTCAGCACAATAATAGCCAGCCCAAAATTATCAAATAGATAATGAGAAAGCACAACGAGGCTATTTATTATAGGCTGCTGGACAATTAACTCCCATGCATTCAACGAAATCTACCTCATTTAATCTTCTTCAGGCTTTTCCAATGAAATGGCCATCAATTCAGCCCCTGTATTAGCATCCACACGATGAAGATTCAGGTCTTGAGTGTGAATATAAATAATCCCCTCACTCTCCCAAAGCGGGCTGTATATATCTGCTTCAATATCGGCCAACGGTTTATGCATATTGCTCTTGGTATCCAAGGCATATATCACACCTTCTTGCGAAGCAAATATAACCGAGCCGTTAACTAAAACTGGTGATGAAGTGATTGGGCTTCCCACATCAATGGCATTTGCGACCTCATGACCATCTTCAGCGTCTAAAATATAAACCTTACCATCAAGGCTTGGAGCATAGATAACATTATCATAAGCTATAGGTTTAGCCCAGAACCAATTACCGGCTTCAGTTTCTGACCGCCATCTCAAACTACCATCTGTAGCATCCACGGCATAAACATACCTATCAAAGGAACCAATATAAACCGTGTTATTATAAACCAAAGGAGTAGAGACAATAGCTCCTCCAGTCTCGAACGGCTTCTCCCATTTTGGGAGGCCGGTCATAGCATCCAAGGCATAGAGTTTCTTGTCAAAGGAAGTAATATATAGCGTGTTGCCATCAATAGCCGGGGTTGACCAGATCTTATCCCCGGTTTGAAACTCCCATTCCAAACCAAGTTTAGTTGCCTCCAGGGCATATACCTTACCATCAGAACCAGCAAAATAAACCTTGCCCTCAGCTACCACTGGACCGCCAACAATAGGTTGAAGATTGCCCTCACGAGGATATATCCATGGAGTTTCGGTAAGTGAACTGGAAGAAAAGGCATAAAACTTACCATTGTAACCACCGATGTAAACCAGATCTCCGGCTACGGCTGGCCTTCCATATATAGCCGCCCCGGTTGGTGCCGAGGCACAAGCGGCAAAGCCAAATCCACTAGCTTGCCTCGGAGCTCTTATAAGCTCCGACCACTGACGACTACTATCAGCTATATTAATAGCCACCAGCCTCCCTTCTTTAGAACCTACGAATAGCGTGCCATCATCAGATTCTATTGCCCCTGACCAACCGATTGGCTGTAAGCCTCTAGCACATCCTAAACTGATCAACCCGCCTATAATTACGAGAAGCATAACCAGCAGAAGCAACACCTTGCCCAATACCAGCTTTCGCTTAAAAGGGTCATTTACCAAGAACGTAAGATTGATAAAGCTTTTCTTAAACCACATTTATCTAATTCCTCTATCCTTTACCTTAAAGAGGGCAGGACTAATGCCAAGTATCAGGTATCGGGTCATAACCTCCTTGATGGAAAGGATGACAGCGAGCTAAACGCTTTGTCCCCAACCACACCCCTTTCAAAAAACCAAACTTCAAGACAGCGTCGTAGGTATACTGAGAGCAAGTTGGGCTAAAGCGGCAAGATGGTGGCGTAACCTGCGATATGGTTAACTGATACAGTTTAATTAATTTTAAGGCAAACTCTTTCATATTCCCTCGTTAATTAAATAACTAACATTTCACCATAGCCGGCTTCAGCAAATGAGCTCGGGATAACAAACTCTCAATCGCTCTTTTAAGATTAGCATAATCAGCTTTAGCCACCGCCGGACGGGCAATAAATACAATATCCCATCCTGGCTCAAGCGACGCTAATCGTAAGATTTCACGAAGCAAGCGCTTTATCTTGTTCCTTACCACTGCCTTACCTACTCGTTTGCCAACCGATAAGCCATACCTGGATAGAGTAAGACCGTTAGGTAAAGCCTTCATCACCACCAAGCTATTCACCCACGAACTGCCTTTAGTGTAAACTAATGCGTACTGTTCGGGCTTAGTAATGTGTTCTCCACCACCGTTATTCCCCCCTACGACCAATTTCGCCCTCATACCACGGTCAATTTCACACGGCCTTTGAGTCGCCTTGCTTTTAAGACAGCTCGCCCACCCCGGGTGCTCATTCTCGCCCGAAAGCCATGCTCCCGCTTCCTTGGAATCTTCTTTGGTTGATAAGTCCTTTTCGGCACTCTAACTCCTTAACCTGTTGAAGCTATTATACTTTCATCACCCCTCAACTGTCAACCTGAAAGGCCCAATCTCACACTAGTATTTAGTCACCAGATAAAGTATTATAATTAACAACCAACCAAAACGATAAGGCTATAAAGCTGTAAAGAAAGGGATAGCGAAGTGTCAGAATTTGATCTAGAGCAGTTCGCCCAAACTGCTAATAGAATCAGGGAAAAAGCAATAGCCGAAAACAGGTTAATAGATAATCCCTCTAATGAAACATTAAGACGACTCATGGAAAAAGAGCCTGGGGTCAAGAAAACAATTTACGGAAATTTTGTTGCTGAAAGCGAACCTACTTCCCGGTCAGCTATGTTCACTAAGAATAGTGTTGACCATCATTTTGGCAGGAAAGAACTAAAGCTACTAGATCAGTGCGAAAGAACCCTGGCCAAGGAAAGATTGATTTCCATTGATAGAATTGTGGGTAATGAACATAGTGAAACCACGGTTAGGTTAATTGTTCCTGAGCGGTTTGCCCATGTTGCCTATGGCGGGAGGAACCTTTTTTTACCCGTGAAAAGAGAGGTTAAGGAGCCAACCTACCAAATCTTATTTTTCGCTGATGAAGCTTTTCAAACTAATAAATCCAAGCCACTCCCCCAGAAGGATATCACCATCAGATTAGCTATGCTAGATAATGAAAAGTTTGTCAAGATAATCAGGAACGGCAACTATATAGGTGAATATAAGAAGGGAGTTTTCGCCGCAGAGGATTGGGTAGTTAAAACTAAAAGGGGTGGAATCTTCTTACATGCCGGTTGTAGAGAAGATTACCTTCAATCGGTACACGGAAACTACCACACAAGGAGGACATTACTTGTCGCACTAAGCGCTAATGGGAAAACAACTACAACTTGTAGAATCATAGCCAAAAAAGGCAAGGAGAGGTCCTGGCTTATTCAGGACGATGGCGGAACTCTCATGCCCGATGGCTCTTTTCATGGCTTTGAAGCTGGGGGGGTATTCGCAAAAACAGATGGGGTGAATCCTGGAGAGCAAACCGAAATATTTTATGGTCTACTAAAACCAGAAACCGTCTGTGAGAATGTTCATGTAAATGGAGATGGAGATTTTGATTTCTACAATTCCACAAGAACATCAAATGGCAGAGCCGTCATACTAAGAAGAGATTTTATGCATACCAGCCCCTATATTGATGTGGATAAGGTGGATAACCTGATTCTTATCACTAGAGGGCCACTGATTCCGGCGATATCAAAATTAACCCCCGAGGAGGCAGCAGCCCTGATGGTTTTGGGACAAGCAATGGAATCTTCGGCCGGTGACCCAACCCAGGCGGGAAAGATAAGAAGTGAGTTTTTCTATGACCCCTTTGTAGTTGGTAATTTAGCCGAACATGCCAATATATTTTATGAGATAATAAAAAGCCTTCCCCATTTAAATTTTTACCTGCTAAATACCGGGGGAATAGGTGAAGGCGAGCATTACAGAGATATAAGATTGGAACATACCATAGGGGTATTAGATTCCCTGCTAAGAGGAGGCCTCGAAGATTGGGTAGATTCTCCTACAGGGTTTAAGGTGCCAAGAGCAATTAGGGTTGTCGATGATATTTACCTGCACCCCGAAAAACTTTACTCATCGACTGAATTCGAGGAAAAGCAAAGTAAACTTAATAAAATCAGATATAAAGCTGTCGAAAAAATTGGCAGTCATCTCCATCCCAATATAAAAAAGGTTTTCAGCCAAGCCTAAGTGTTGACACGGGATAGCACGGGAGTGCTAATCAATACCAAGAAGTTGCTTGGCCAGGCGGGCTGCTGCGCCCGCATTCGGGGCATACCCATCTGCTCCAATCTCGTTAGCAAAGGCTTGAGTAACTGGTGCGCCCCCAACCATCACTTTAACACGTTCTCTCACTCCGGCTTCGCTGAGCGCTTCAATCACCATCTTCATATGCGTCATTGTCGTAGTGAGCAAAGCTGACATTGCCACGATATCGACATCAGAAGGGATCGCACCTACAAATTGGGCTGGTGACACGTCGGTACCCAGATCAATAATCTCTAAACCAACTCCCTCCAGCATTATAGCCACCAAACCCTTGCCAATGTCATGAAGGTCCCCTTTGACTGTGCCAATCGCAACTCTGCCGAGCGGTTTCGCCCCACTTTCTACCAGAAGCGGTTTGAGTATCTTAAGCCCGGTCTGCATAGCCCGCGCTGCCATCAGCATCTCGGGGACAAAATATTCACCACGCTCAAATCTCCTACCCACTTCATTCATTGGTGGGATTAAGGCTGAATTAAGAATTGTACTAGCGTCAATCTCTTCAGTTAACGCCTGTTCAACAAACGGGGTGATATTCTTATAATCCCCCATAATTATACTTTTATTAATATTTTCTATAATAGCGGACATAATAACCCTCCCTTAAAATTACATCCCGACTGCAAAATTCATTCACTATCACTAAGTGATTGGATAATTACGGTATTCCTTGACCGCCTCGTACAGCGCTTGTAAGTTCTCGGCAGGCACTCCTGCTTGAATATTATGAATAGAGTTGAAAACAAAGCCACCGCCCGGAGCAAAGATCCTGAAACGTTCCTGAACATCCTGACGAACCTCAGACGGCGTGCCAAACGGAAGTATCCGCTGGGTATCAATACCGCCTCCCCAAAAGGTGATCTTTTCGCCAAATTCCCGCTTAAGTTCCAAAGGATCCATATGAGCCGCTGAAGTCTGCACTGGGTTAAGAATGTCAAAACCAGCGTCGATAAAATCTGGAAGCAACAGCCTAACCGAGCCACACGTGTGAATAAACGATTTCCACTGGGTATTTTCATGCATCCAATTGTTGACGCGAATGTGAAACGGTTTATACAGTTCACGATAAGTTTGAGGAGAGATGAATGGCCCATTTTGAGCGCCGAAGTCGGTACCTGTTGCGAAGACCGCCGTCACACGGTTACCCACAACCTCATAAATCTTTGCCAAGTTTTCAAGTGCAATATCACACTGACATTCAAAAATTTTATAAACATAATCACGGTGCGCGACCGTGCTGATGTACCACTCCGTTACATCACGGATGCCCTTGGGATATCTCATCCACGGAGCAGGTATCAATGCAATATCACCAAAAGCGGTACCGCCAAAGTTGGCTAAGATTGTCTTATCTGTCTCTTCGTATAACCGCTTGGCTTCAAGCTCAAAATAGGCTAATTCTTCCTCCGATATCGGCCCGAATTCTTCCAAGTTGTCCTCAATATTCAGGTTGTCCTCATCCAACGGTGGCTGCCGGATAATGGCGTCAAAATACCATCCTCCTTGCGGCATACGCCCACTGGGCGGAGCTGATTTATCACCCTCAGGGTACTGAAGAATATCACCGCTCGGTTCAGGGTCAGTATTGAAAGCCCCAGGCACCAAAACTGGTGTGCCGTCAAAAGTTGTCCACGGCTTCCAATCCTCATTCTTAAATCCAAATAAGGTCTTCGGGGAGCTAATCCCAACAACGTCAATTCCGAGCGCCTCAATTAGATCAGGTTTGATCTCACCCAGCATTTGGTAAGGTTCAACTACTTTGACCGGCGCGCCCGGTTCATCCAGCCCTAAGGCTTGGCGTAACAAATAAACTGCATTCACTTGCATCCCACTTGTAGCACTTCCACCCAAGTCTACCGGCACACGATCTGGCTCCTGATGATTTAATACAAGTTGGACACGCTCTCGTGAATTCATTTTGCAAACTCTTCTTGATTTCCAGAATGGACTAATCGCTCACCATACACTTTATCTTAGTGCTTGTGCCTACTCAATTGTAGTATCTATGGCGCGCCTAGAGGGATTCGAACCCACGACCCTCGGTTCCGAAGACCGATGCTCTGTCCGCTGAGCTATAGGCGCACGAAGCTAAAATCGGGTTTTATTTACTTAGTATTTCGGACTTTGCTACTAATTTGCTACTGAGATTTCCCGCAGCTTTATTATGGCTGACTTTGAAAACATCGTCAAATGCGTTAGCTGCTGCTTGCTGTAATCCCGGGGCCACGTGGCTATAGGTATCAAGTGTTATTGCAATTGAGCTGTGGCCTAACCTTTCCTGTACTATCTTAGGGTGTATGCCTTGCTTCAGCATGATGCTGGCGTGGGTATGGCGTGCATCGTGCAAACGTATCCGCTTCAGACCAGCTTTTTTGACTATCCTACTCCAAGCGTGGGTAAGTGTGCTCGGCAGAATAGGCTTCCCCTCAAGGTTGCCAAACAAGAGGTCACTATCCGGTATTGGCCTGTCCAGCAACAGGGCTTCGGCCTCTTTTTTCTTGCGATAATCAACCAGCATCAGTAGGGTTGACGGCGTGAGGGCTATTGTACGCCTTCCCTTAGCCGTTTTAGGTGTCCTGAAGTGTACACGGCTACCTTTCAGAACGTGAACGCTGCGGTTGACATAGATTTGCCCTAATATAGAGTCAATATCCTGCCAGCGCAGGGCTAACAGCTCGGACCGGCGCATACCAGTAAACAGGGCAAGGTAAAATATCTCATAGTAGGGTGTAGCTCTGGCAGCATCAAGGAATAGCATTATTTCGTCTTCATTCCAGGTCTGCATTTCGTGTTGCTGTGTATGTGGTGGGCTGACAGCATCGGCCACATTACGGATAACTAATCCCCATTCTACGGCGTTTTGTAGGGCTTTATGCAGCATCGTATGATGATGCCTTACTGTCTGAGGGCTTAGATTGGCTAATTCAGCAGAATAGAACTGCTGTAAATGTTCTGGCTTCAAGTTTACCAGGTCATAATCACCCAGGGTAGGGATAATATAGTGCTTGGCTATATGCTCATAGCTTTCAGCCGTCCTCGGGGCCAAGTTAGGCCATACATACTCTTTTAGCCATCGGGTTAGGTACTCCGCCAGTTTGGTTTTACCCGGTTGAATATAGGCCCCGGTGTCCTGCTGGTGCAGTAGATCACTGAGGCGCTTTTCAGCATCCTTTTTGCTGCCCTGGACTGTGTACCACTGTGACCGATACTTCCCCGAGCTGTCCTTCCCCAAGCTAATCTTGAGTGAGTAGCTATCCTTTGCTCTTTTTGTTATGTGACCTCTCATTACTTGCCCTCTTTCTTATCAGTTTTTTACTAGCACTATTCATATGTCTGGTACCATTTTCCATGTCGCTTAAAATAGCAGCCACAAGTGGCCCAGCCGGGCCACCATACCAAAAAGGTATGTCCAGTTCAGTAGTGTCAAAATCCCTATCTGATAACTCACAAACAATCTCATATTGCGCATATACCCATGACGCTTTCCATAAATCTCCGGTTTCCTTATCCTTCATTTTGTTTCTGTGAATGTGGCAAAACTGGGCGATCCAAAAAGCTTGGCGTACTGTAATAGGTGTCTCTTTTCCGTTTTTATCGCACCACTCTTTCACCTGGAATATGTAAGGTATGGCTTCAGGACTTATACCATATTCAGGCTCACGCATGATACCGAGATGCCAAGGGCTATCTATGGGGTTGATTTCTTTATTGCGGGCATCCGATATCATCTTTATTAACGTTTCTTCACTAGGCGATATTTCACCCAAACGTTCTATATAATCCCTAAGGTCATTAGCTAGGGCTAGGCGAGGTGTAGTGGGATAACGTATAGCTCGTAAAGCTATTATTTTTTTTATAGTTGGTTTTATTCGAGGAGACCTTAATCTTTTTTGTTTATTCATTCTTATTCCGTCCTTAGTACTTTAGTAAATCCTAGTGTTCTTATATTATAATCTGTCATAATAGTATTGTCAAGACCTAAATGGGTTAATTTAGTAAAGGGGGTAAAAATGGAACAGGAAAGGTTGACGGTCACAGTTGATTCTGCTGCTAAAGCACTTGGTGTGAGCCGAGTTTCCCTATACAACGCAATCAATCGGGGAGAGTTTACCCAAGTAATCCGTATCGGCAAAAGAATCTTAATCCCACGGGCAGCGTTAGACAAACTACTCGCCAATGCCGGTAACAAGGTATAAGGTGAAAGCCAATGGCTAGACCACAAAAGCAAACCGTTGATTACTTTCCGCATGATGCCAATGCCTGCACCGGGGATACCTTGACAGTGCTACAGAGCCGTTTTGGTAATGATGGGTATGCCTTTTGGTTCAAGCTATTGGAGAAATTGGCGTCAACAGATGGTCACTATTTAGACTGTCACAATTCTACGAAATGGCAATTATTACTTGCAAAAATGGGGGTTGATGAGTTATTGGGTGTAGAAATAATGAATTTACTTGTAGAAATGCAGGCCATTGATAAAGAGTTGTGGGGCTCAAAGCTAATCTGGTGCCAAAATCTGGTAGATAATGTAGCTGATGTTTATAAAAATAGACGGCGTGAAATACCCCAAAAGCCAATGATTACAGAACATAATGCCATTCCTACAGAACAAACTAAAGTAAAGGAAACTAAAGTAAAGGAAACTAAAGTAAATAAGGATACCTCTTTTTCTTTTAATAAAAATAAAAAAGATGACCTTATCTCTGGGCAGAGTATCGAGAAGGCAATTAGGATTGCCCGGGGTGATATAGAGGCAAGCTCTAGAAACAAGCACTTGTTTCAAAACGAATTAGATAAACGTGGCATTGAGTGGAGGCGATTAAATGGCTGACAGGAGAGCTGCCTGGATGCCAAAATTTATTAAGAAAACTACAGGGGAAAATGTAAGCCGTGAAACCGCACCAGATGCCACTCAGACAGCACCAGAGTTGCAAGAAGTTGTTGCAAAAATAGTACCACCTATCATTCCACCTGTTACAGAAAAAAAGGTAATTATGAAACAACCCGGGCGACCTAGAAAAAAGGGTGAAGTTAGCAGGGCGACAAGGTGGCGCCGGGCAAAGCAGGGGGTATTACTATGAATAACCCATCACAACTAGTCACACTAAGGCAGAATAAGCAACGGTTGCCCGTGGTGGTAGCAATTACTGGCTTAACAGAGAAATTAAGAGCCCTGGCCCTGATAGTAAGTAGGCCCGGGTTGAGGGATAAATTGCAACAAATTAGTATGTTTGTATTATGGGGTATTTTGCTGAATATAAGGGGGAAAAGGTTAACATGCCAGCTATGGCGATAGGGCAGGCTGCCGGCTAAAAGTTAGGCTTTGTGATACGAGGGCTAATCATGGGTAAGCATGGACCGAAATACGGTAAACGGCGATGGTGGCTCAGGTTGACACCCTGGCGGTTAATCAGGTTGTTCCTGTTGGTTGAGGAGGAGCAACGATGTCATGTTGAGCTACATATTCACTATCACTATAACGATAGACGAACACTATTCTAATAAAAAGGTGTGATATGACACTACTCGGCAAAAGAAAGGTATTCAATAATGACCCGAAAGCGCAGATAGCGGCGATATCTGAGGCTTTTGGTGGTAAAGTCCCGGTTAAGCCATTACACCGGCGATATCCACAGGCAGCATGGCAAGAGGGTGATACCTACCATATTGCCAAGCTGACGAGCAAAGGACTATATCACCTGACATCTAAGGCAAAGCCGCAATCTGTAGGGGTTATATTCCGTGACGCGCTTAGTGCCTGTGGCTACTTGGCGAAAACATATCATCGCAAAGTATCCTTACTAGACCTTCAAGCAGCTGCGACGGGGCCAGTACCAGCGCTTACGTTGACCGAAGCCCAGCGGGCTATTATTTGCTGGGTTCAGGACTGGAAACAGGCTCGACAATCAACTGTAACTACCTGGCAGTATTGCATAGTAACGCCAGACGGAATAAAGGGCGGGACTACCCAGGGGAAGCCAAAGCCCGTAGAAGGATATACGGGACCGCTCATAGTGGTATTTAGTGCTTTTGGCTGTAAGGACTTACTACGGCGGGCTTTTCAATTGGATATTCAGGACGACCAGCTAAGGGAAGCCTTTAATAAGGTAGTGGTAGTTCCAAAGATAATAGCAGTTCAAGAAAACGGTAAAAACACCGATGTTGTAGCACCTGGTGGTAATAGCAATTTAAGAAACGGGGCAAAAGAGAATGTCAGCAAGCAAAATACTATTAGCAGTTAAGGGAAGGCAGTTACCCTACTTAGTAGTTATTGTTATAGATATTATATGCTGTGTGCGCCGCCAGCCGACAGGTGGTTGCCTGTCTTTGTAAGGGGGTGAAATATGAAGCATTGGGACGGTATAACTAAGTTAAGCATTAAGCGTGGGCGGTATGGTGCTTCTAAGCTCAAGGCATTTAGCGTGCTAGTTGAGATACCGGCAAAGCACTACCTATCAGTCCGTCAGCTATGCCTTATGAGCGGAATTGGCTACTACAGCCTTGCCAGGGCCTTACCGAAGTGGGTTAGATGGGAATATGTAGCCCGGTATCCTACCACCAGCATTGGTGAAGGCGACTACATGTATCAGCTTCTAGCCAAAGGGCGGTCATGGCTTAAGCTGGCGCTTGCGCAATTACCAAACGCACACATATTCACTAAAGAACTTGAGACTTGGCAAAGTGAAATCATGTATCCGGTCAGGTTTGAAGAATACCGGACCTTACCGTTCAATGATTTTATTCTGAGGCTGCACGAACTGGTGAAAGTGTTGAAGTGACAGGGACTATACCTGTAGAAGATACGGATGTGATTTGTGATTATTATATGACAATAAAGGCATTGGGGCGTTAAGGTACAGCGAGAAATGAAGGTTTGCATCTATAGCCGAGTCAGTACAGGTCAGCAGGACACCACCAATCAATCAGTGGTTCTTTCTGAGTGGGCAAAGCAACGTGGCTTTGAGGTTGTTAAAGTCTACGAAGAGGAAGAATCAGCTTGGAAGTCTGGTCACCAGAGAGTGTTAGCCAGTCTTATAGCTGATACCAGACAGAGAAGGTTTCAAGCGGTGTTGGTCTGGGCATTGGATCGCCTGAGTCGTGAAGGTGCTTTGGCGATACTAAGCCTGGTTAATAAGCTATCTTCTTACGGGGTTAAGGTGCTCTCCTATCAAGAGAGTTGGACCGAAGCACCCGGAGAGCTAGCAGAATTATTATATGCCTTAACCGGCTGGGTAGCTAGAATGGAAAGTCAACGTAGAAGTGAGAGGACTAAAGCCGGCTTGGCTCGAGTCAAGGCCCAAGGCAAGTGTCTGGGTAGGCCACTCGGATCTAAAGACAGGAGAAAAAGGAG
>SDBU01001481.1_pt1 | contig 33485 bp, 26 predicted proteins | sample 2277071 | NCBI WGS metagenome assembly SDBU01 (sample SAMN10397929, study PRJNA504765) | marine sediment metagenome | isolation source: marine sediment core GS08_GC12, 126 cmbsf | place: Arctic Ocean: Gakkel Ridge, Loki's castle | collected 2008 | reverse complement strand
CGATCCCCCGCGGATACGCCGTCCAACGAATTCTGCAGGAGAACCCTCTTTCATGGAATCACCTCCTTTGGAGGTGGGGGAGGCGATGATCGTGGGCGGATCGCATGACCAGATGATCGGCCCTGAGCGCATATCATCGTCTCCCCCATGTCCAAAGGACATGGGCCACCCGCCGGTCGGCGCGGAGCCGCCGAGAGGAATCAGGGTGAGCCGGTGAACACACCCTGCACTACCCCGAAATCCTCGAGGTCGGTGTCTTCGTCGTTGTCGATGTCGGCCCGGCTGAATTGCTCCGGCGTGCAGGCCGGAGGAGGTGTGGTAACACCCGGTCCGGTGAGGCATGCGGCAAACGCGGCGAAGTCGTCCAGGTCCACGTCGAGGTCGCCGTCCAGGTCGCCGCGCGGATAGCCCTTGAGCCCGAGACTGTGCCACGCACCCCCCGCGACCGCCACGAAGTTCGTGTTTGCCTCCGGCACGTTGCATTGCCCGTAGTCCCAAGAGGGGTTACCGCATCCCCACGCCACGATCGAGCCGTCGGCCTTCAGCCCGAGACTGTGGGAGAAGCCCCCCGCGAGGCCCACGAAGTCCGTGTTCGGCGCCGGCACGTCGCATTGGCCGTGCCAGTTGTCTCCCCACGCCACGATGGACCTGTCGGCCTTCAGGCCGAGGGTGTGGTACATGCCCGCCGCAACCGCCACGAAGTCCGTGTTCGGCGAGGGCACGTCGCATAGACCACTGCTGCACGATCCCCACGCCACGATCGAGCCGTCGGCCTTCAGGCCCAGACTGTGGTACCCGCCCGCCGCGACGGCCACGAAATCCGTGTTCGGCGCCGGCACGTCCGTTTGACCAAAGTAGTTGTTTCCCCACGCGACGATCGAGCCGTCGGCCTTCAGCCCGAGACTGTGGGACCACTGATCTCCGCCCGCCGCGACGGCCACGAAGTCCGTGTTCGGCGCCGGGACGTTCGTTTGGCCCGACGAGTTGCTTCCCCACGCCACGATCGACCCATCGGACTTCAGGCCTAGGCTGTGCACGTAGCCCCCCGCGACGGCCACGAAGTCCGTGTTCGGCGCCGGGACGTCGCTTTGCCCGTAGTAGTTGTCTCCCCAGCCCGCGATCGAGCCGTCGGCCTTCAGGCTCAGACTGTGGTACCCGCCCGCCGCGACGGCCACGAAGTCCGTGTTCGGCGCCGGGACGTTGGTTTGGCCCGACGAGTTGTTTCCCCACGCCACGATCGAGCCGTCGGCCTTCAGGCCGAGACTGTGTGCGCCGCCCGCCGCGACGGCCACGAAGCCCGTGTTCGGCGCCGGGACGTCGGTTTGACCGGAGCCGTTCGATCCCCACGCCACGATCGAGCCGTCGGCCTTCAGGCCGAGACTGTGGGACCCGCCCGCCGCGACGGCCACGAAGTCCGTGTTCGGCGCCGGGACGTCGCATTGCCCCGAGGTGTTCCGTCCCCACGCCACGATCGAGCCGTCGGCCTTCAGGCCGAGACTGTGGGAGCTGCCTCCCACGACCGCCACGAAGCCCGCGTTCGGCGCCGGCACGTCGGTTTGACCATAGTTGTTCCGTCCCCACGCCACGATCGAGCCGCCGCCCTTCAGGCCGAGACTGTGGTAGTCGCCCCCCGCGACCGCCATGAAGCCCGCGTTCGGCGCCGGCACGTCGCATTGGCCGTAGTAGTCGTATCCCCACGCCGCGATCGAGCCGTCGGCCTTAAGCCCGAGACTGTGCCACGCGTCCGCCGCGACGCCCACGAAGTCCGTGTTCGGCGCCGGCACGTCGGTTTGGCCGTAGTAGTTCGATCCCCACGCCACGATCGATCCGTCGGCCTTCAGGGCGAGACTGTGATACCAGCCCCCCGCGACGCCCACGAAGTCCGTGTTCGGCACCGGGACGTCGGTTTGCCCAGAGTTGTTGCTTCCCCACGCGACGATCGAGCCGTCGGCCTTGAGGCCGACACTGTTCGAACCGCCCCCCGCGAGCGCCACGAAGTCCGCGCTCAGGTCCACACCGACGACTTGGCTACCCCACCCCACGGCGGAGCCATGCCCATCCTGACCCCAGGCCGTCCCCGCGGTAAGCAAGCCTACGATTGTCCAGGTACACACCTTCATCCGTTGACCCATGCTCATGACTCCCGCTCCTTTCTTTTCAACCGGTGCCGCCGGTGCCATACCCAAGTCGCCGCCGGAGTCGACGGATCCGGGTGAACGCCGTCCGCCATGAACATTCCCGGCACTACCACACTGAGAATGCGTCCACACCGCAGGCCGCGGTCCTCCTCAAAGACGCCTCTCTTCTCATGACAAGACCCAAGCGTAGGAGGCGCCCCTGTAGATGCTGAACGCTCACGTCCGCGAACCAGAACCCGCAGACTCGGGCTGAATTCAGGGCGTAATTATACCAGAACGGCCTGCCAGGACCAAGGACAATCCCCCGCACGGGGGACGCTAGACGACCGTGCGCGTCTACGCGCCATGCACTCCGACCCGGGAGCGCGAGCTACCGGTACCCAACCCCGCGCTGGCGCCCACAAGTGGGACTTGTCCCTGGGGCTCGGATCAGTGGCGTAGCATTGCGCACGGTGATTTAGGATCCGCGACGCAGTTTCCGGTATGTACCGACCGCCCCGTCACCGGTCAACCTCCATCGCCCAGGGACAGCTCAACGATCCGCTGGCAGAGCCGGTCGAAGCTCATGCCGATCCTTGCGGCTGCCTTGGGCAGCAGGGAGTGGCTGGTGAAGCCCGGGATGGTGTTGATCTCCAGGAGGTAGGGCTCGAGCGTCGCGGCGTCGACCATCCAATCGACCCGGGAGAACGCCCGGCAGCCAAGCGACCGATGGGCTTGGAGAGAAAGGTCCTTGACCCGCGAGAGCAGCTCAGCCGGCAAGTCGATGTCGAACAGGTACCGCGTGTCATCGTCCACGTACTTCGCCTGGTAGTCGTAGAATTCGCGCTTGGTTTGGATTTCGCAAACCGGAAGAGCCGTGTCACCGAGGATGCCGACGGTCAGCTCCGGCCCGTCGACATACTCCTCGATAAGCACCTTGCCGTACCTGGGGACGAGCCGCCGGGCGGTTCCGACCAGGTCCTCCGATGTGCGGGCGATCACCGTGTCCACGCTGCTGCCGGACGCCACCGGCTTGACCACTGCGCGGGCGGAAAAGCGGGTAGACAAGCCTTCGAGAGTTGCCTCGTCAACAACTTCATACCGCGGCGTCGGTATCCCGTGCTGCTCGAAGCGGCCCTTGGCCTTGGCCTTGTCCATGGCGAGTCGCGAGGCGGCTGCTGGGGATCCGGCGTACCTCAGGCTGCGAGCGTCGAGAGCTGCCTGCACCGCACCGTCCTCACCGAACTCACCGTGCAAAGCGATGAAGAAGAAGTCCGCCGGTTGGTCGAGGGCGGCAAGATCGTCAGGTCCGACGTCGCGCAGCACCGCCCGATGGCCGAGTCGCTGCAGAGCCTCGTAGACCGCCCGCCCGCTGTCCAGGCTGACCTCGCGTTCGACCCCCGGCCCACCGGCGAGCACGGTGACGTCCAGGGCGGTAACGTCTTGCGCCCGTGTGGATGGTCGTGCGGTTGTCGTACCATGTTTCATGGACAGGATCACCAGATTTCGATTTCCACGTCCAGTTCAGTGCCGTGCACGCGGCGCACGCGCTCGCGAATCAGATCGATCAGGTGCAGCACGTCGGACGCGGTAGCCCCGCTTTTTGCCACGATGAAGTTGGCATGCTCGTTGGACACGCTAGCCCGTCCCCAGCGCGTCCCTTTGAGCCCCGCCCGATCGATCAGCGCCCCGGCCGATACGCCCTCGGGATTCTTGAAGATGCACCCGGCGCTGTGCTCGGCGAGCGGCTGGGTGCCCCGCTTGCCGGCGAGGATCTCCTCATACCTTCCTCGAACATGGTTCGGATCATCCTCGATGAGCTGGACAACGGCGGACAAAACGACCCGGCCAAATGCCTGCGGTGACGAGCCGGGGCGCTTCCCGGGCTCGCCAAGCTTGCTGTCGCGATAGCCAAACCCTATTCGATCGTGCGACCACGTCTCGATGAGACCGTCGGCTCCAAGAACACGAATCCGCTGCACCACGTCGCCGAACTCCCCCCACCTTCCGCCGGCGTTCATGCGTACCGCCCCGCCGACGGTGGCGGGAATGCCGGCCATGCACTCCAAACCGGACAGACCCCGGCTGCAAAGCCCGCGGACCAGCGGCGTCAGCTCGACGCCCGCGCCCACCTCGACCTGTGTGCCGCGAACATCGACCCGGCGGAACGCATCGCTGTCCAGCCGTACTACAACGCCGTCAAAGCCGTCGTCGCTGACCAGCACGTTGGCCCCGGCGCCAAGCACCCTTAGGGGCACGCCCTCCTGCCCTGCGCGGACCACCAGCAGTGCCAGATCGCCGGCATCACGTGGTCGACACAGGTAGCGCGCTTTGCCCCCCAGCCGAAACCAGGTCAGAGGTCCGATCGGTGCGTCGAGCAGCATCGTCCCCGCAAAGTCGTTCAACCAGTTCATCCGCCACCTTCCAAACATCTCCCGCTCCCATGGTCAATACCAGATCCCCTTCAGTAAGGTGCTCAGCGAGGTGCTCAGCCACAGCCTCGAGGGTGGGCATGTAGCGCACGCACCCGCCGTTGCGGTGGATTCGCGAGACGAGTTCCTTGGACTCCGCACAGTCCGGGCGCCGGTCGGCTGCGGTGCGGTCGCCCGTTGGGGCCGCTTCCTGACGGTCGCGGTTCGGATTGGGCGCTCCCTGACGGTCGCAGTTCGGTTCCCGCTGGTGCGAGAATCCTCTCTCGCGCCCACTGTCGCGGTTCGGTTCGTCCGTTTCGCGGGCCCCGAACACGTCGGGGATGATAATCTCGTCAGCTTGTCCGAAGGACGCGGCGAACTCGTCCATAAAACAACGTGTGCGGAAGTGCTGATGAGGCTGAAACACCACCCACGCTCGCCTGGGCTGATAGCGGTGCCGCGCCGCCTCGATGCTGACCCGCACCTCCGTGGGGTGATGAGCGTAGTCGTCGACAATGATCACTCCCCGACCCTCGCCTCGCCAGCTAAGCCTGCGGGCAACGCCGGTGAAAGTCGGCAACGCTTCCGCAATTGTCCGTGGATCACCCCCGGCGTTACAGGCGAGAGCGATGGCCGCGAGGGCGTTGGCCACGTTATACCGACCGGGAATCGACAGACGCGTCGACAGGATTGTCACCCCGTGACGCTGTAAGTCGAAGCTGTATCGCCCGCGGTCGCTCTGCACGTTCACTGCCAACCAATCGGCACCTTCGTGGAACCCGAACGTCTCGACCTGCCCGCGTGCGTGCCCGGCAGCCTCTTTCGCCCAGCGATCCTCCCCGTTGCACAACAGGAGTCCGTCCGCCTCCACCCGGCCGGCGAAACGGGCGAACGCCTCGACAACATGCTCGAAGTCTTTGAAGCAGTCGAGGTGATCGGGCTCGACATTGAGGATCGCCGCCAGGTGGGGCTGCAGTTGGAGGAACGAGTGGGCGAACTCGCAGGCCTCGACGATCAGGTGCTCACCACGCCCCACACCACTGTTACCCCCCAGGACTTCCGCGGGTGCCCCGATCACAAACGACGGATCGAGGCCTGCCTCTCGAAACAGGTGGACGCACATCGCTGAGGTCGTGGTCTTGCCGTGAGTCCCGGCAACCGCCACCCCGCAGCGGGAAGCCATCAGCAGTCCAAGCAGCTCGGCGTATCTGACGACTCGCACACCACGGCCCCTGGCTTCGATCAGTTCCGGGTTGGATTCCGGGATGGCGGCACTTGCCACCACAAAGTCGACGTCGGCGTCGAGCAACTCCGCCCGATGCCCGATCGTCACCCTAGCCCCTTTGCCCACCAGCGAGCCCAATCCTTCGAAGTTGACCATGTCCGATCCGGACACGGTGGAACCCAGTTCCAGGAGCATCGCCGCCGCCCCGGTCATCCCGCTACCGCCGATTCCGATCATGTGCACGCGTAGGGGGGAGAAGTCCATAACCGTGTGGAACCGGTTTCCAACCGGTTGAAAACCGGTTCCACACGTGTCTTTCGCTGCTAGACTGCCGGGCATGGTGAAACCTCCTGTGGCTCGCAGCGGGCCATCGTCTTTCGGCCGATCGCCAGCTCGATGACCTGATCCGCAATTCCCGATGCGGCGTTGCCTCGTCCCAGTCGACCTGCCGCGCAGGCCATGGCTTCCCGCACCCCGTCGTCACACATCAGTTGCTCCAAGACCTTCCGAAGCGCAGGACCGTTGACCGCCGGGTCAATCGCGTCGTGTACGATTCGGGCCGCCGACGCCCGCACCAGACAGCGGGCGTTGGCCCGCTGGTGCATGTCTTTGTGAAAGGGGTAGGGCATGAGCACCGCAGCCCGGCCCACCGCGGTGATCTCCGCCAGGGTCGACGCTCCCGCGCGGGCGATGACCAGGTCGGCGACAGCGAGGGCGTCGGCCATGTGCTCCGTAAACGCGAGCACCGTCGCCGGAACGTGGTGCGCACGGTATCCCTGCTCGACCCGCGCCCGATCGAGTTCCCCGGTCAGATGCAGGATCTGCCAGTCATGCAGCGTTCGCAGAAAGTCGAGATCGGCGAGCACCGCGTCGTTGATCGTTCGGGCTCCCTGCGACGCCCCGGTGACCAGCAGCGTTTTGCGATCGGGGCATAGGCCGAATCGCTCGACGCCCGCGGAGCGATCTGCCCGGTTGAACTCCCCACGGACCGCACAACCACTGATCCGCACGGATACATTTGCACTGAAGTGCTCTGCGGTCTGGGCCCATTGGGCGAAGACGATGTCGGCTCGCTGGGCCAGGCACCTGTTGGCCCGGCCCGGCAGAGCGTCGGGGTTGAGCAGCACGGTAGGAAGCCCCGCGCGACACGCCTCGCGCACCGCGGGCACCGAACCGAGCCCGCCGGTGCCGATCACCACCGCGGGGCTATCGCTTTCCAATCGCGACCGACACAGCAAGCACGATCGACGAAACCCCAGGACAATTCCCGGCCAGCGCCACGGCATGGGCGAGAGGGGGGGCAAAGTCTGGCGGACAAGCTCGCAGCAGGCGGAACCTAAGATGCGCTGGTCCACCCGTCGCCGCGTCCCGAAGAACACAAAGCGCACGTCCGGCACGCGCCGGCGCAAGGCCTCCGCGATCGCCAACGCGGGGAAGAGGTGTCCGCCGCTGCCGCCGCCGGCGAACACGATCACCGGGGTATCGTTGGCTGTCGGGGTCTCAATCACCATACCCTCATCTCCGAGCCGCGTGCTTCAGCACGCGCGAGCGATCGCGCAGGCTGAAGCCTGCGGCTCAGCGTCGCTCCCGCCTCGTTCATCCTCGTTAAGGGCAAACAGGTCTACCTGCCGGCCGCGGGTCGCAATGGCCGAGAGAATCCCGATCGCAATGCAGAAAGCGGTGACCCCGCTGCCCCCGGCGGAGATCAGCGGCAGCGAAATGCCGGTGGTCGGGGTCAGCACCGTGACCACGGCTATGTTCATCGCCGCCTGCAGTCCGACGGTAGCGGTAAGACCGAACGCCAGAATCCGCTCGAACCGGCTGGGTGCCGCCCTCATCGCCCCCAGCCCCAACCACACAAAGGCGCAGAACAAGGCGATGACCAACCCGCCGCCGAGCACACCGGTCTCTTCGCAGATCATCGAGAAGATAAAATCCGTGTGACTCTCGGGCAGGTAGCCGTACTTCGCCGCCCCCGCACCGAGCCCGCTGCCCAGCCAACCACCGGTGGCGATTGCGGTCAGGGACTGGATCGGTTGATAGCCCGCACCCAGGGGGTCCTCCCAGAACCCGCGAAAACCCTCGAGCCGCTCGAGTCGATAAGGCTGCGCGAACAGTAGTGCGGTCATCCCCACAACCCCGATCGACCCAAGTGCCAGGAGGTGTCGCAGGCGGCAACCTGCCACAAACAGGGTCAGCGCCCCGATAACCGCAAACAGTGCGGCCGTGCCGTAGTCCTCCATCCCGACGAGCAGGACGCAGGCCGCGACCGCTCCCGCAGCCGGAAGGAACCCTCTGCGAAAGGATCGCACGTCCGTGCCGGGCTTGGTTAGCAGCCCCGCCAAAAAGGCCACCATGGCGAGCTTGGCAAACTCTGACGGCTGAAAGCTGACCACAAACCCCGCCCCCGCAAGTCGCAGCCAGCGCTGCGCCCCGCGATGGCTGTCGGTGAGGCCGGGAATCAGGGCCACCGCCAGGCACCCCAACACAATCATGAAAACGACCTTGCCGAGCCCGCGGCGACCGCGCTGCGAGGCAAGCAGAGGCCTTGCAAACCGGGCGGTAAGCAGCATGGCCGCAACCCCCACGGCCGCGAAGATGAGCTGCCGGCCGAAAGGCGTGCGCCAGATCGCCGGACCCACCAACGGATCGGTGAGCGAGGCACTCGCCGAGGCGACCATAACCAACCCGATCAAGAGCAAGGCGACCGCAGCCACGATCAACCCCGTCGGGTGAGCGATATGCGATCGGTTGAGATCATCCATCATCCGTCATCCGTGACAAACCTCCTAGCCCGGATCATTCATACCGCAAAGAGCGCAGAGTGTTGTCAGGAAAGAAGTCAAGGCAAACACAAGCTACATGCCGTCTCTACAGAGTGTGAATCCTCACTCCCGGCATAACTCTCTTAAGTCCCTTCCTTCTCCGCCCCTTCTCTGCGGTCTCTGCGTGCTCCGCGGTAGTTCATCCGTCCTAGCGCAGCTTGATCGTCAGCAGGGCCAGGAAGGCAAACATCGCCGCAATCAGCCAAAAGCGGATCACCGTCTGGGGCTCGCTCCAACCACCCAGGTGAAAGTGATGGTGGATCGGGGCGCAGCGAAACACCCGCCGGCCACCGCTCCACTTGAAATAGCCCACCTGCAAAATGACCGAAGCGGCTTCGATCACGAAAACACCGCCGACGATCAGCAGCATGAGCTCCTGTCTGGTCACGACGGCCACGTATCCGATCAAACCACCCAACGGCAACGAGCCGGTATCGCCCATGAAAACTCGCGCGGGATGGCAGTTGTACCACAGAAACCCCAGGCAAGAGCCCAGGATTGCCCCGCAGATGATGACCAGCTCGCCGCTCTTGGGAACGTGGGGAAGCAGAAGCTTCACCGCCAACTGTTCCGTCCCCACGATGTAGGTGAGTATTACAAACACAAGGGCGCACAGCGACACGCAGCCCGAAGCCAGCCCGTCCATCCCGTCGGTCAAGTTCACCGCGTTCGAGGTTGCGGTCATGACCAACAGGGTAACGATCATGAAAGAAAGCGTGCCAAGCTGCAGCCCCGCCTTGTAGAACGGGACGCTCAAGATTCTGTATGCCGGTAACGCGGGCGGGTCGGCCAGCGATCCGAGTATCGCGAAGTTGCCCTGGCCGTAATCGTATATGTAGAAACCGAGGACCACGCCGAGGCCCATCTGAAACAAGAGCTTCTCGTGAAACTTGAGACCGTCGCGCGACTTCCCGCGGCGTTTGGCGGTCAGCTTGAGGTAGTCGTCCACCGCCCCGAGCAGCCCCAGCCAGAGCAGACAGACCAGCCCCATGCGAACGTAGAAGTTGGTCAGATCCGCAAACAGCAGGGTGGCCAGGGCGATCGGCACCAGGATCATGATGCCCCCCATGGTGGGGACGTTGCTCTTGTCCCGGGTCAACTCGTTTAGCGGGGCGTGATCGAACTCCGGTCGATCGCCCAGCTTCCACTTTATCAACTGCCGGATAACCCGCGGCATGAGCAGGAGGATCAGCACAAAGCAAAACAGGGCCGCACACGTCCCGCGAAAAAGCGTGTTCTCGTAGGCGTAGTGCCGGCCTTGCAGAAGTCCATGAAGCAGGTGATAGAGCACGTCTGGTCACTTCCTGGCTCAAAAGAAGCTATTCGCTGTTAGCTGTTTAGCTCTTAGCTATCAGCCTCAGCTATCAACTCCTGACCGTCGGCGCGTGACACCATCGCCGGGTGGAACCGCTCGGTGGCACGGTCAAGCGCCGGCTTGGCCGCGGGGTGTCCCATTATCCTGCACGGACCGTCCAGGTCGGCGCGAAGCCGGGCTACTACCCGATCCAGCTCCACTGCCCGCGAAGCCTTGATCCAACAGGTGTCACCGGGCGACAACGTCGACAAAAGCACGTCGCCTGCGGCGTGTGCGTCTTCACACAGGATCACTCGCGTAGCCCCACTCTTCCCGTTCAAGCTGCCGGCTGCCGCGATAGTGGCCGGCCCCACAGCCACCAGCGTCTCGATCCCCGCGGCAATCACCGCCCGCACCGCTTGCTCGTGGAACCCTGCGCCATCGGCTCCCAGCTCGAGCATGTCACCCATGACGAACACCCGCCCGGTCCGTGGGGCGTCGCGCATTGCGCTCACCGCAGCGGCCATGCTGGCGGGATTGGCGTTATAGGTGTCGTCTATCAGTTTCACCCCGGCGACGTCGATCAGCTTGGTCCGCCCGGGGAGTGGCTCAATCGAACCCAGCCGCTCGATGATCTCCGCAGGGGGGATCGCAAACCAGCGCCCAACGGCGAAGGCAGCCACGGCGTTCACCGCATGGTGCACGCCGGGCATGGGCAACTCGATCAGGTACCGGCCGTCCAGCTCGAACGACGTACCGCAAATGGTGCCCCGCCGGTTTGCCACCCAAAGCCCGGCCCCGGCGTCGGTCCCGACGGTTACCAATCGAGCCTGTCCGCAGCGTTTTTCTAAGAGGGGTCGAATCTGGGGGCGATCGACGTTGACCACCGCCAGACCGTGAGGGCGAACGTGGTCCAGCAGTGAGGCCTTCTCGGCGGCTACCCCGTCGATGTCCCGCAGGCCTGCAAGATGGGCTTCCCCGATCGACGTAATCACCGCCACGTCGGGCGAAACGATCCCGGCAAGCGCCGCAACCTCACCCGGTGCGTTGCTCCCGATCTCGCACACCAGGTAGCGATCTTCCATTTCGGCGGACAGCAAGCTGAGAGGTACGCCGATGTTGTTGTTGAAGTTCCTGGGCGACGAGCGTCCCTTCAGCGAACCGCTCAGGACGTGGTCGATCATGCACTTCGTGGTGGTCTTGCCGTTGCTTCCGGTGACCGCCACAACGACGGTGCCCACGTGCATGACCCGCTGGCGGTAGTACGCCGCCAGCCGCCCCAGTGCCTCGACCGTGTCGCTCACCACCAGGTACGGCACGGCAGGGCGAGGTGGGAGCGACGCTGAGCCGCAGGCATCAGCCTGCGCGATAGTTCGCCCGTGCTGAAGCACGCGGCTCGGGGTCGTTTGACCGACTGGAAAGTCGTTCCCGCAGGTGGGGGCGTCTTGCGCATTCGCTTCCGTACGGCTCACCACGCAGGCTACCGCCCCTTTGGAAACGGCCCGATCGATAAACCGGTGGCCGTCAAATCGCGGGCCGCGGATCGCGAAAAAGAGGTCACCCGGGCCAGCCTCACGCGAATCCGTGGTCACCCGGCGCACGCTGATGCCGTCATCGCAACGGTCCAAACGGGCCCCGATGGCTTCCGCCACTTTTGCAAGTGACATCGGGATCATGTAACACCCTCCAAAGCATCGACCCCTTCCAGGCAGGCACGAACCACCTCAACGTCGTCGAAGGGCAGGACCTTGTCGCCCACGAGCTGATACGTCTCGTGCCCCTTGCCGGTGATCAAAACAGTGTCGCCGGGCCTTGCGTCACTAAGGGCTGCGGCGATCGCTTTCCGGCGATCGACCTCGACCTCGAGGCGACACCGGCAATCCGACCTGGCGGCGCAAGCCGAAACGAACCCCTTCAAGATTTCCTCGGTGATCGCCCGCGGGTTTTCGGTTCTGGGGTTGTCGCTGGTGACGTAAGCGGTGTCCGCTGCCGCCGCCACCGCCGCAGCCATCCGCGGGCGTTTGCTTCGGTCACGGTCTCCTCCGCATCCAAAGACGCAGACAAGCCGCCCGCGAGTCAGTGGCCGAAGGGCGTTGAGCACGCTCGTCAAGGCATCGTCGGTGTGGGCATAGTCGACCAGCACGGTGAAGGGGCACCCGGGGGGGTCGACGCGCTGCAATCGGCCCGGCACGTGGGTTACGCGCTCGAGCCCGAGCCGGATCGCCTCGGGGGTTATCCCCAGCGCCCACCCGGCCGTCGCCGCCGCGAGGGCGTTCATCACGTTGTGTCTGCCGAGTAACGAACACCGCACCGCCTGCTCGAACGAAGGGCCTCGCATGACGAACGAGCTTCCGCTCGCGTCCATCGTTTCCACATTTGCCCGCACATCCGCCCCGGGAGCATCAAGCCCAAAGGTCACCACTCTCGCCTGCGAACGGGCCACCATCCATTCACCCATGGAATCGTCACGGCTGACCACCGCAACCGCATCCGCGTCGAGTTCATCGAACAGCCGACGTTTCGTCTGCGCGTATGCCTCCATCGTCTTGTGGTAGTCGAGGTGATCTCCACTCAAGGTCGTAAACACCCCAGCCGAAAACGACAGACCGTCGCAGCGCCGTTGATCCAGGGCATGCGAGGACACCTCCAAAACAGCGTCGGTGGCCCCCGCGTCGCGTGCCCCGGCCAGGTGACGACACAGATCCAACGGACCGGGTGTGGTCATAGGCGCCGGCGTCCGGGTGGCGATAAGGTCGTACTCGATCGTGCCGATAAGACCGACCCGACGATCGGCAGCCTGAAGGATCGAACGCAACAGCCAGGAGACCGTTGTCTTGCCGTTGGTGCCCGTAATACCGATCAGACGCGGTCCGCCCTTCCCCTCCCCGCGGAGCCCGTAGCAGGCTGCCGCAAGCCCGGCGAGAGCACTTCGCCCATCAGCAACGCGCACGTAGACCGGCGCCGAGCCGCGAGCTTCAGCGCGCGCAAACGATCGCGCAGGCTGAAGCCTGCGGCTCAGCGTTGCTCCCACGTCCCGGTCGATCACGATCACCCCCGCCCCCGCCAAAGCGGCGTCCTCTACGAAGCGATGCCCGTCATGCACATCACCGCGGATCGCCACAAAACAGCTCCCGCGCCCGACGGCGCGCGAGTCGTCCGTAAGTGACGTTATCCTGACATCAGGAAGCGGCACGTCCTCCGCTACGGAAACACCCGCCCGCGCGAAAAGGTCGGGCAACATCCAGTCGCAGGGAGCAGCCGATCGCGGTAAAGTCGCCATGTTCGATCCGCATTCTATCGCCGAAGAATCGCGTGTCATCCCACCATGACCATTCGATGCCCATCAATGTCAGCCACAACGCGCGCACATTCCGCGAACATTCCGCCGTGCAATCTGTGAGTTTTCAGGATGTCACAAGCAACTCACAGGAGTGACCAAGAGCCTGTCACGGTAGGGCAAAGGTTCTCTTTGCCCAAAAGACTCTCTTTGCCCGCCAGGATGCAGGCACGTCGCAACGCCTACCGGGATAGTCTCTGAATCGATTCACAGCCCTGCGCACACCAGCTTGCCCTGTGTCGGCGCCCCCAGGTAAGAGAGCGTCTCCGAAAGAATCTCGCCCGCCGCCGGGGCCGCCACCGTGCCTCCGTAATAGCCCAGGGCCGCATTCGGTCGACGGATCATCACCAATACCGCCACCTCGGGATCATCCGCCGGCCCGGACGCGAGAAACGTACCCAGGTACGCCCCCGGCTCGTAGCCCCGTCGATCCGTGTAGGGCAGTTTCGCGGTGCCGGTTTTTCCCAAAACGCGATAGGGCCCTACCCGCGCCCGCCGGCCCGTGCCCTCTTCAACCACGTTTGCGAGCAGGTCATGGGCCATGTAACGGGCGACCGACGAGGACACCGCCCGCCGCACGATCCTGGGCGACTCGAAGGACTCCACGACGTTGCCCTGGGGACCCAGCAATTGCTTTACCAACCGCGGCCTGAGGAGTATCCCGTCGTTGACGATGGCGCAAAACGCGGTGATCAGTTGGACGGGGGTGACCCCGACCTCGTAACCCATGGGAACCGAAGACGTGGAATAGCTGGTCCAGCGTGAAAGCGGATACACCAGGCCGGCGCTTTCTCCCGGGCAGTCGATCCCGGTCCGTGAGCCGAAGCCGAACCGGAGAAGGGTTTCGTGCAGGGCTGCGTTGCCCATGCGGTGCCCCACGATGCCCATCCCAATGTTGCTGCTCTTGGTGATAATCCCCTTGATGTCCAGCAGGCCATGGGGGCTCGAATCGTGCACCAGGCGACGTCCGAAGCGAAAGACGCCCATGTGGCAGTCGAAGAGTTCCGTGGAAGAAACGAACCCGCCGTCCAACGCTCCGCAGACGATGAACGGCTTGAACGTGCTGCCCGGCTCGGTAGGGTCGGTCACCGCCCGGTTTCGGCCGAGCTGAGCCGGCCGGGAGCCGCGGGCTTTGGCCTGCGCGAGCGTTCGCGCAGGCTGAAGCCTGCGGCTCTGGCAGGCCATCGCCAGAATCGCGCCGTCGCCAGGCGACATGACGATGGCCACGCCGCTCTTCGCCTCAAAACGCCGCATCGCCTCATCGAGCCGTTCTTCCGCGATCCGTTGGATCTGCGAATCGATCGTCAAGACGACGTGACCGCCGTCGATTGGCGGAGTCGCGTAGCCCTCCAACCGCCAAAACGCTCGCCGCCTCGCGTCGCGGATGGTTGCCCGCCGGCCGTCCTGACCGCCCAGATGGGCGTCGTAAGTGAGTTCGATGCCCTCCAGACCGTGACCATCATCCCCGACGAACCCGAGGACCTGCCCCATCGATGACCCCAGTGGGTAGGTTCGAACCCCGTGATCGACCAACCCGACGGCCGGGCTCCCGAGTCCCTGGACTGATTCTGCGGTTATCTCGTCGACCCTGCGGGCGACGACCACAAAACGTGAGTCGGGCCGGCTGCGGATCTTCTTGGCGAGATCAGCCGGCCGCAGGTTGAGACATACGCTCAGCTTCGCCGCCAGGGCGTCCAGGTCGCCGACGAGGGATGGATCGACGAACACGTCTCGCAACTGCCGGCTGGCGGCTATGACCCTGCCTCCGGCGTCAAAGATCGTGCCCCGCCGTGCGGGGATGATCGTGTGACTGCGCTGCTGCTGCCGTGCAACCGCGTCCAGGCGAGGTTGCAAAGTGGCGTTGATCTGGCCCAGGCGTCCAAGCAGCGCCCCCAGAACGACTCCCACCCCGATCAGCACTGCTGCCCCGGATCGTCGCTGCCACTGATCGATCGGTGCTTCCGAGGCCATAACACTGTCACTCTATTGTTGGATATACGCCAGGCGAACTGCGCGGCGGGGTCGGCTCTTTCCCCCGGGTGGATCCAGGTCGGTTCCGAACCACTCGTAACGGTCGTAAACGCGCTGCGGAGTCCGCAGGCGGGCGACGCCGGTCTGGATCGCCCACAGCTCGCGTCGCAGGTGCACCCAGCGGGCCTCGTGTTTCAAGATCCGGGCGGCCACTCGGGTCTGCTCCGCCCGAGACCACACCACCGCGAAGGCAATTCCCGAAAGGGCAACCAGCAGGGCACACACGCGAACACCGGTCAACGCCCCTTCTCCTTGGCCCGCGTTGGGCCGGATGTGGGAATCTTGATGCGTACCCCCTCGCGAATCCGGTCCGGATCGGGAAACTTGTCCTTGTTGAGCCCGAAGATCTCCGGCCAACGAGCCGAGTCACCCAACTGCTTGCGGGCGATGCTCGAGTATCCGTCACCCTTCTCGACCTGGTACCACCGGAAGCTCAGGTCTGCGCCCGATGCGTCTGTCCTCTTCAAAGCAGCGGCGGGCGGTGCTTTTGGGTGCGTGATCATCGTGAGATCGGCCGCGGTCCCGCGCCCGTCCAGCACCGGCAGCACCAGTTCAACGCCCACGCCCAGATCATCCGGCCCGGGCAGAACCGAGCGGTTTGCGTCGAAGATGGCGTTCACCGCGGTGGACGATCGCGCGCCGTAATGGCGAGCCGCGATCTTCGTAAGGGTATCACCCGGGACAACGGTGTACCGACCACCCTCCCGGCGACCCTGCGACCGGGCCGCGGGCTTTAGCCCGCGCGGAGCTTCCGTCGTCTTTCGCGTTGCGGGAGGCAAGAGCGGTTCCGACCTGCCTGCATCCGGCACCACCCGTTGGGAGAGCGCAATCGCGTTCAGCTCGGCGCTCAGAGCGTCCAGCCGTTTTTGAAGGTCAAGTTGCCCCGTGGTCTTATCCGCAAAAACCTCGGGCAACGTCGTGCCTGCCCCGCCCTCGTGGAGTTCCTCGAAACCCGCAGTGTTCTCGGGGCGTTCTTGATCGACCAGCACCAGGCTCGCTCCGCTGGTTGGAGCCCGTCCCGCATCGGGTGAGGTGGAGACCGGACGCATATATGAATTCACCGTTGACGGACGACGATCTTTCCCGGTTTGAGCGGCGCGGGGTTGATTCAGACCGGGCGGATCCGTGGTGTTGGTCGCCGAAGCGAGTCCGGCGGGGGGCAGCCCGTCAGCCATACCGGCAGTGCGGGCGAACTGGTAGTCGGTGTTGGCGATCGGTCTGCCGCGATTGGCCAGGATGATCGCAAAGCAGATGATAAACGCCAGCCCCGCGAGCAACCCGAATTTCGTCTCGCTCGCCATCTCCGGCATCTCCCGCGTGACCGGTAGCTGCCCAAGTTGCAGCAAGCCGGCCGCTTGCCATACGTCAGGCCGTGCCCTGATCACTCTCCGGCAGTCGAACCGCCACGCGCAGCTTGGCGCTGCGCGACCGGGGGTTCGCCCGCCGCTCGTCACCATCGGCGACCAACGGCTTCTTGGTCACTATCCTGTAGTCCCCTTCGTTCTTTCGCCTCCGAAAGTCGAGCTTGACCACTCTGTCCTCGACGCTGTGAAACGCAATAACTCCGAACCGGCCGCCGGGCTCAAGTACGTCCGGAGCCGCCTCCAGCAACGCCCCCAAAGCCGGGATCTCACCGTTCACCGCCATCCGCAACGCCAGGAAGGTCCGCGTAGCCGGGTGAATCCTGGCCTTGCGAGAGTTCGGGTCAACGCCCACCGCCCGGGCCACGATACCGGCGAGCTGCTCGGTTCTGGTAATCCGGCCCTCGCGCCGAACTTCGCATATCCTGCGGGCGATCCTTCTACCGGCAAACTCCTGCGTGTTGTTGTACAAGAGGTCGCCTAGCTCGCGTTCTTTCAGCCGGTTGACCAGATCGGCAGCGGTGACCGTCAGCCGCGGATCCATCCGCATATCCAGCGGTCCGTCACGCTGGAACGAAAAGCCCCGCCCAGGTTGGTCGAGCTGAGTGGAGCTCACCCCCAGATCGGCAAGCAGGACATCCACCCGAGACACCCCGATGGCATCGAGCGTGCTGCCCAGAGCCGCGAAACTTGCCTGCCGCAGCACCACCCTGCACGAGCAGCCGGATAGAGCCTGTCCGGCGAGGTCCAAACATGCCGGGTCAACGTCAAACCCGACGAGCATTCCGTCCCCGCGGAGCGCCTCGGCAAACAGGCGGGCGTGCCCGGCCGCACCTATGGTGGCATCCACGACGGTATCGCCCGGACGCACCGCCAGCAGCTCACAAACCGCCCTTCTTAGAACGGGCGTGTGGCCGATCACGTCGCCTTCCACAGGAACCCTCGAAGAGACTATCCCGGTAGGGCAAAGATTCTCTTCTCCCACCGGGATGCAGGCGTTTCGGAGCGCCCACCCGGATAGGCTCCAGTCCGCCAACAGATCAGGGGATGGTCACACCTCCGTGGCGACACGTTTACCCCCAATGCGGCCCGGCACCGGGTCGTCAGCGCTTTCGCGCGTGACATATCTGGAAAGTCGGACATGGATGAATCGCTGGTTCGTTTAGCGGAGGCGCGGCAATCGAACCCGAAGCTCCGCCGCCTCAATCGGCGTGTGGCAGCCGGACGTTTCCTCCGGGCCAATCGAACGCAGCTTTCGCTGGATCCGCCGTAAAGGGCGGTCCGTGCCGCCATCCATCCCTGTCAGACTCCCCGATGCTGGCCGCCCGCCACAGCGAGGCGATTCCCTTCGCTTCTGCCGCTGTGGTGTCGTTGGCCTCATTTCAGAGTGTTCCTTACAACAAGACCGCTTCGCTACCTCACGGCCCCGACCGGAGGATGTCATCAGTCACACCTTCATCCCCCGCCGATCCGCTCGCGCCGCGCCACGGTCGAGCGGTTTGCCCGAAGGCTCCGCCTCCTGCTCTTTGCGTTGTTCCACTCGCCGCGGCATCGGGCCCCATACAAAACGGGCCGGTATGGCAGCGGGCTATTGCGGCTCTTGTGGCCTCATGCGCAGGAAGCCCTGCCAGTCAGGCCAATCGTCTCCTTCCCAATCGACCCCGAGCGAGCGATCGAGGTCCTCGCGGTTCCACACGTCGACGCGATATTTCTGGCCGACGAGGAAAACCTCCTCGCCGAGTCTGGCCTTCCGCCGAAGCCGATCCGGAACCAGGATCCGTCCCTGTTTGTCCACTTCCACGTACGACGCCAGGGCGTAGAATTGCAGCTCGAAACGTCGGGACTCCGGTCCGGGCATGAACTCGGTCGCGATGCGCGAAGAGAGTTCCTCAAAAGCCCGTTCCGTGAAGACCGACAGGGTGCTGCGATGCTCGCCGAGGGTGATGTACAGCCCCTTGCCGTCCCGCTCCGGGTCGATCGCCGCTCGTAGCTGCGAGGGGAGCTGGATCCGGTTCTTGGCGTCGATGGTGCGTTCATATTGCCCGGTGAATACCCTCATGGACTATCGCACATACTGACCCACTTCATGGGCTTCATCGGCAGAACCTACCACTTCAAGCCACCGATGGCAAGCAAAAAAAACCGATAATGTCTGGATTTCTCAATCCACGTGTGTAGCCGCCCAAATCAGCGTCAAGATATGGTGTGATTGCCCCGAGCAAACCCAAAATACCGGGCTACCGGGTGCTGTCAGTTCGGCGCGCCGGCGATCAGATTATTGACCGCCCGGGCGACCGACACGAAGTGGGGTGAACACCCCAGCATATCCGCCCTTCCAGTGGGCAGCGGCAGTTATTAGGGAAATGGTAGGGAGTTCGGCCCGGCCGGTGGCGTTCGCCGCGTTTCTCACATCGCGGTAGACATCTCGCGGTAGAGAGCCTCGTAGGCGTCGAAGGTCCGGTCAATGTGCCAGCTCTTCTCAACCACCTCCGCCGCCCGGCGTGAGAGACCCGAGGCGAGCGGGCGATCCGTAAGCAGCCGGCGGATGGCGTCGGCCAACGCCGGAGTGTCACCGTATGGCACTACAAGTCCGGTCTCCTGGTGCTCTATAAGATCGCGACAACCGGGCACGTCGGTGGTCACGACGGCACAGCCGGCGGCCATCGCCTCCAGAAGAGCGTTGGGAAGTCCCTCGGTTCGAGAAGGAAGGACGAACACATCCGCGGCTTTGAGCAGTGCCGGGACGTCGTCACGAGGGCCCAGCAGGTGAACTCGCCCGGTGAGGCTCGACCGTCTGATCTGCTCGGCCAGTTGATCCTGCAGCGGGCCGGTGCCCGCAAGAAGAAGATGAGCACGGGTCTCACCCACAATCGCCCGGAAGGCATCAACAAGGATCGGCAGACCCTTTACCGGATCGAGCCGGCCGACCCACAGGATAATGCCCGCGTCGCTGTCCAAGCCCAACGCCGATCGATCGATCGCAACGGCCTGCCGGAATCGCCCGGGGTCAATGCCCCCGCGCACCAGTCGCAGGCGGTCCCTGGGGATTCCCGCGTTTACCACGAGATGTTCGATCACCGAGGGGGAGTTGCCGATGGTGAATCGACAACGTCCGTGGGTGAAACGATCGACCCACAAGTGCCATTTCCGCTCGACCTCGACGGTCTGGATCTCGCAGACGACACGCTCCTTGGGGAACCCGGCGCTGCCCGCCGCCCAACGAGCGGCCAGGTTGGCGTGGAACAGAAAGGCATGGATTATGTCGGGAGGTTTGTCGCGTATGATCCGCGTCAACTCGCCGATGACCCGCAGGTCCCACCCGCCCCGCCCATTGCAACTGAGCACCTCCACTCCGTCGTCTGCAAGCATTCCCGCCACCGGTCCGGGTCCGGCGAGCGAGACCACCCGCGGGAGGTAGCCCCGACCGCCCATCGAACGGGCGAGGCGGTGCAGGTGCAGCGGCACTCCCCCGAGCTTAAGGTCGGTGATGACGTAGAGGATTTCCGTCGCGACAGCGCTCATCACAACAGCGGGCGGGCGAGTCAGTAGTCACGTCGGGAGAAGCACCACATCGCCCACAAGACGATGACGCCCTCGAACAGCAGGGAAGAGCCGATCGGGTAGAGGGGGTTTTTCAGAAGTTCCCTTTCTTCCACCTCGCGGGCCCGGCCCATGCGCATTCGGTCCGCCTCGGAGCTCGCCGCCAACACCTCGAGCGGAATGATATCCGAACTCGTTCCCGCTTGAGCCCAACGGGCCGCCAGGTAGTCGAAGTCACCGGTCTTGGGAGGAATCCAACTCACGATGCGCACCATGGTATAGAGCCGCCGATTCTCTTGAAGACTGGGATACGTATCGAAGAGCTGCGGAGCCTGATGAATCAAGGCGAACGCGAACCAGGCGGCGATGCTTATCAGGATGGCGGCCACGGTGCTGCGAGTCTTTATCCCCACGAGCACGGAAACACAGTAGATATAACTGAAAAGCAATATCAGCAGTGGTAGGGACGCCAGGTATCCCGGAGCCCAGACACCCCACCGCAGGCCCATGACCAGGAAGGTCAGCACCACGAACAACGTCCCCTGTAAGGCCACGAAGACCATGCCCCCCACGTACCTGTACAGGAACAAGCGGGCACGGCTGATAGGTTTACTCAGGACAATGTCGATCGCCCCGCGTTCGATCAACGAGGGGAACGTGCTCGCCGTTGCGATTATCATCAGGGCAATACCAACCGTCCCGAGGATGCCGCTCAACAGAAGGTAGACTACTATCCCGACCAGGCGGGATCTGCCCAGTTCCGACATCGGGTCGAACCGCTCGGTTTGAGAGGTCAGCAGTCCGAAGAAAAACCTCACCTTGCCATCCTCGAACCCAACGCTCGCCATGGCCAGGGCTACGAAGAGCGTGATGAACACCATGATCCAGAAGATCTTCCGATCAATGGACTCGCGGAAGCTGTCTTTGATCAGTGCCCAGAACTGCATCATGCTTGATCCGCTGCTTTGTCCGGCGACGGTGCCCGGTTCTGCTTCCCGGCGGGTACGGTAGGGGAGGCGGCCCCCGTCTCCTCCATCACCTGCACGAGAATATCCTCCAGGCTGAAGCGATGCGGTTGAACCGACTCGATGGGTACGTCTGCCCCGCGGAGCAGGTCGATCGCCTCGTTGACCTTGGCGGTCTCACCGCCGGTAAGGGTGATGAGATTGTCGTCAAGCGTCGCACCGAGGGTGTCGAGCTTACCGCGCAATCCGGTTGCGTCGCCAAGGACGGAGATTCGATATTCGACCGTATGCTCGGTGAGCTCGCTTAGCGTGCCCTGCCGGGCCACCAGGCCGTCGACCAGGATCGCCACCCGGTCGCAGACCATCTCCAGCTCGCTGAGCAGGTGAGAGTTGAGAAAAACCGTCGTGCCCTGCCCTTTCAGCTCCAGGAGCAGCTCCCGGACGTCCCGCCGACCGACCGGATCGAGCCCGTCGGTGGGTTCATCGAGGACGACCAGGTCGGGGTCGTTCATCAGGGCCTGGGCGATACCCACTCGCTGAAGCATACCCTTGGAGTACTTGTCCACCCGGGTGTCGCCCCAGGAAGACATCCCCACGCGTTTGAGAAGCCTGGCGGCATTCTCCCGGCGACGCGCTCGCGGCACTTTCGCCAGGGAGGCGTAGTAGTTCAATGCCTGCATTCCGGTAAGATAGCTGGGAAAGTGGGGCGTTTCCGGCAGATAGCCGATGTGGGCGAGTTTGCCGCGATGGCCGATCGGGCGGCCAAGAATCGTGCCCAGCACGTGGGAAGGCCTCACCACCGTCATCATGATCTTGACCAGGGTGCTCTTGCCCGCCCCGTTGGGGCCGAGCAGACCGAAGATCTCTCCCCGGCCCACCTGGATGTTGACCCCCCTAAGGGCGCGGATCGACTTGCCGTACGTCTTACGCACGTCGATGAGATCGACAGCCCAGTTGGTCAGCTCGGTTATGCCAACCATAAAGACCCCCGGCGTTCAATCAGCTCATCCGCAACTTCCGACACCACGGCGTCCGCCGCAAGATCGATCCACTCCGTATCGAGAAACCGCTTGAACCACGTTCGCTGCGCCTTCGCCAGCCGTCGCGTGTTGATTTTGATCATTTCAACCGCGTCCGCAAGAGGAATACCGCCCTCGAGGTGCTCAATGATCTGGGCATATCCCAAAGCCTGCCGGGCGGACCTGCTGAGCGGCTCGGGCTCCCCCAGCAGCCCACGGACCTCGTCAACCAGCCCCGCCTCCACCATACGCTTTACGCGGGAGTTGATGCGCTGGTTCTCCTCCTCGCGGGAGCGGCGCAGCCCGATGAAGACTCGCCTGTATCCTGATCGGTTCCGGTCCCATTGTTTCTGCAGCTCGCTTATGGGCCGGCCGGTAAGCTCGAACACTTCCAGGGCCCGGACGATTCGGCGCAGGTCGTTGGGGTGGATTCGGCCCGCGGCTGCGGGGTCGATCTGCTTCAAGCGCTCGTACAGAACTTCGCGTCCCCCCTCGGTGCCCTCTTCCTGCAGGCGAGCCCGAATCGCCGGATCGGCTCCGGGACCCTCGAACAGCCCTTCAGTCAGCGCCTTGATGTATAGCGGTGTGCCGCCGACGACGAACACCGGCGCGTCCCGGGAGTGAATATCCGCGATAGCCCGCTGGGCGTGAGCAACGTACTGGGCAACCGAGAAGTCCTCCGACGGTTCGACGACGTCGATAAGATGATGGGGAATGCGGGCCCGAACCTCGGCGGAGGGCTTGGCCGTGCCGATGTCCATCCGCCGATAGACCTTCATCGAGTCGATGCTGATGATTTCGCCGCCGCTGCGGCCGGCTAGCTCCCGCCCCAGGCTGCCCTTTCCCGAACCGGTGCAGCCGATGATGAAGGTCAAGGCGATCACACGCTAACGACCCGAGTCACCTCAGGGATCTGCTCTTTGAGGTTGCGCTCAATTCCCAAAGAGAGGGTCATGCCCGCAGCGGGGCATCCCATGCACGCTCCCTGCAAGCGGACGGAAACCACCCCACTATCGTCAACATCGACGAGTTCAACATCTCCGCCGTCGTTCTGCAGCGCCGGCCGCAACAAGTCGATCACCGCCGCCACCCGGTCGCGCAGGGACTCGCCCGCCTTGGAATCCGCATTCGTTTGATCACCCATTCCCGCCGCCTCCCAATAACCATCCCGCTTGTTCCGCCGACACCTGACGTCACCGAACCACTCGACACGTTGTGCATTCTGCACGGGTGCCCCATTCTTGCGCAGCAAGGGTGGGGAACCGATCGTTTCTCAACGACTCTCGCATACGGTATCCGTCCCCCACCCTTCGCCAGAGGCGAAGGACGGGGCACCCATGCAGTGTACCCGCACCGCTACGCCCCGACAAGTTAGGACTTGTGTCGTCGCTACGCGCGAGCCGCTCGGCCCGTTGCCGGAAGACCGCGGGGTCCGGCGATCCGTAGCAATACGACCGCGAGACCGACCAAGATCAGCCCACTAAGGACCCAGCGAACGGTCGGATGACCGGCCAGGGCGAATACCATCCCGATCATGCCCAAGGCCACGATAACCGCCACGACCTTCTTGAGAAGCTGCTCGCGATACAGCAGCGGCGTGGCAATCCCGATCGAACTGTACGTGCCGACAATCACGCCGATCAGAAGAGCGAAGGCGAACCCGTGGACGCCCTTTCCGCCGAACCAGTACAGGATGGCCACCACCAGGAAGGTGGTGAACGAAGTAAGCAGGGTGCGCGACAACGTCTGGTTGATACTGGTGTTGATCACCCCGGCGGCGAGCGCTCCGGATTTTCCCCGGTTCTCCCGGATCCGGTCGAAGACCACGATCGTATCGTTGAGGCTGTAGCCGATGACCGTGAGCAGGGCGGCGATCATCGATAGGTCTATCCTGAACTCCTCGATCAGCAACCCTTTCGCCAGGAAGTTGTTGAACACAAAATGGCTCAGGGCCACCAGCCCTAGGGTGATCGACACGTCATGCACCAGAGCGACAATCGCCGCTAGGCCGAACTCCTTGCTTCCAAACCGCAGCCAGACGTAGGCGACGATCGCACCAAGGGCCAGCACGATCGCAAAGATCGCCCGGCTCTGGGTTTGGCCGGCGATTTGGGGCTCGAAGTTGATCACTTTGGACAGCGACTTCTCCCGCCCGAGTGCTGCCTCGATCTGGGCCAGTTGAGGCTTTGCGAGCTGCTCCTCCCACTGAACCTCGTCGTCCTGATAGCGAAGTGCATCGTCGCTGGCGAGGATGGCGAACTCTTTGTAACCGGTTCGGTCATCACCGAGCGGCGTGGCGGATCCTAACGCGTACACCGCGGCGTCATGGGTCCGATACTGCTCGAACTCAGACTGAAGCCCCACCTCGCGCAAACGCTTTTCCAGCTCTTCCACCGTCAACGGTCCCTCCGGAGCGTCCAGGACCACGTGAACCGCCACACCGCCGCGGAACTCGCGAACGTCAAACGCCGCCTCGCCGCCGATGACTTCCGAGAGGTAGTGATCCTCCGCCTCCACCAGGAAGAAGGATTCTTTGGTCAAGTTCTCGTCACGGATAGCCGCAAAACCGATCGCCTGCTGGACTGAAAGCCGATTGCCCATGGTGGTCAGGATCGCCGTCTGAACGAGTGCCCGGTTGGTCTCGACGGTCACCACCTCAAAGGAGCGCCCCTTTTGCTCCTCCGTCCCGCTCGAAATCTCGCTCACGGTCTGCACCCGAGCTCCGCGCAGGCGGGCGGCGGCAGCGGAAGCCGCCTTTGCGGCGGCGGTGACCGCTTGCTCGAAGCCGGCCCGATCGAGGCCGGGCCGGTCCTCCTGACCGGGCTTGCCGTCGAAGACCGCGGTGTTTCCTGTGGCGGTGATTCCATCGCGTTCGAGGTTGTTACCGAGGGACTGCCGCATCAGTACGCCTAGTTGCTTCCCGGTAAGGTCGGCCGAGGTCAGCGTAAACTGCGTCGGCACCTCGCCATCGCCTATCGTGGCGGATTCCAGCCGCTCCGCAGCCTTTTGAAGCCATCCAACAGCCGACTCAGTGTCCGCCTGGCCGGCGCCGGTGATTAGCTGCCGCACCTCGTCGTCCGTCAGATCTTCTCCCGGTTTGAGATCGATCTGCACACTCGTCCCACCCAGGAACTCGATATCGAAAACCGCCTCTTTGTTCGTGGTGGCAAGTCCCACGAAAAGGGATGCACCCGCGGCGGCACAGACCGCCGAGATCGGCCAGAAGAACCTCCGAAGGGCCAGCCAATCGACCGTCGGCACGCCGATGATCCGGCGCATCGACAGGTCCTTCAGCCACCCCTTGAAGATAAAGGTATTGAACACCAGGCGGGTGACGAACAGGGCGGTGAACATGCTCGTGGTGATTCCGAGTCCCAGGACGAGGGCAAAGCCCTTTACCTCCTGGCTGCCGACAAAGCCGAGGATCACGCAGGTGATCAACGTTGTCAGGTTGGCGTCCATAATGGTCGAAAACGCCTTGTCATAGCCCACGTTCAGGGCCTTCTTGAACACCATACCGCGGGACCGTTCCTCGCGTATGCGCTCAAAGATCAGCACGTTGGCGTCGATGGCCATACCCACGGTCAGAATCAACCCCGCAATGCCCGGCAGCGTAAACGTCGCCTGCATGAGGGCCATGGCGGAGAGCACGAACAGCAGGTTCATCGCCAGGGCGATGTTGGCCATGCCCCCGGCGGCGATCCCGTAGTACACGAGCACAAAAAGACCTACCACGATGCCCCCCCCGATGGCTGCCTGCATGCCCCGCGTCCGGTTGGTTTCACCGAGGCTGGGCCCGATGGTCTTTTCCATCAGGGGTGGCTCCTTGAGACGCGCGGGCAGGGATCCCGCGTCGAGTATGCGCACAAGATTGCTGACCTTCTCCTGAGTGAAGCCCCCGGTAATCTGACATCGCTCCCCGATCCGCTCGATGATCGTGGCAGAGGACATGGCGGTGTCATCCAGCATGATGCACATACGCCGATCGACGTTTTCTCCGGTAAGCTCTCCGAACAGCTTCCCCCCGCGCCAGTCCAGAGTGAAATTGACCGTATTCTCTCCGGTCAGCGGATGGCGGTCCGGGTAAACCTTCCGCAGCGTCCAATTCGCCTTCCCCTTTCGCTGCAGCATCTTGTAATCCGCCCCGTCGTGCATGAGCGCGTAGTATCGGCCGGCGTATTCCTCGACGATCGGTTGGACCGGGTTATCCTTCTCCTCCTCGACCTGAGATTCGTCGTCCAGGCGCATGAAGCTGACCACGTTATCGATCGGGAACCACACAAAGACGTCACCCGCCTGATGGCGCGGGCCGAACTTCGCCAGTTGCTCGGTGTACTTGCTGATCGGCTGACACAGCGTGGGGTTCTGATCCTTGGTGGAACTCGGTAAGCTGGGATCGTGGTCCGCGAGGATCCTGAACTCCAACACCCCCGCCCCCCTGATGCGACGCTTCAGGTCGGAGGGGTCCTCCAACTCGGCCTTGTCCACCGCCCACTCATCATGAGCCTCGACCGCCCGGGTCAGAAGATTGCCCGTCTCCTCCGCGTCATAGGCAGGGAAGCTCTCCATGAGCTTGACAAGTGCGCTCTCGCGCTTGTTGCCCTGACCCAGGGCGAGTATGTCGGTGAGCCGGATAATCGGCATGGAAGTGTCCAACAGCTTGTCCAAGGCCTCTTCGTATGTCTTGGAGGCGGTCTCCCTGACCCCGGGGTCCGCGTCATCGGGGACGGCCGCACGGGCGTCGGAGGCGTCGCTCACCGCCGATATCAGCGGGCCGCGCTCGGGGATTCCGCGGACCAAGGCCGTAAGGGCCGCGTCACGCTCCGCAGCCGGGGCGTGCAGGGCGAGCTCAACTTCCTTCCGCCTTATGTTCAGGGCCTCAACCTGTTTCAGGGCACGGTTGAATGCTCCGCGACGGGCGAGGGCCTCTTTGGGGGGGCGCGGCATGCGAATCTCGAGACGGGTGTTGCCCACCGGACGCCACTCGAGGTTTAGCTGCCCTTTAGGGTCTACCCGTTCCTTCAGTATCTCCATCACCTTGCTGGACAGGCCCCCTATTTGCCCCCGTTCCAGACCGGTCGTGTCGATCTCATACAGGAGGCTGGTGCCTCCCACCAGGTCTATCCCGCCCTTGAGTTTCTTGCTCGGCGGGTAGAGAATCACCATGGCAAGTACCACAAGCCCGATGACCAGCAACCACTTCATCAGTCGATTAGGATCGTTCATAGCTCATTTACTTCTTCCGTAAAGCGGGCAAACGCCGCATTCGATCACCTGCATGTCAACCAACAGCGTCAGAAAAGCCAAAACCTGCGTAAGAGGGGTTTCCCGCCAGGTCAAGACCGGCGGCCTAAGCCGGCCGGGGTGGGGCGTGAGACCTCACCGGAGGGGCCAGGACCCGAAGAGACCTCGACACGCACCTAGCTTCCGCGATGAGCCGCTCGAGCCGTGGCCCGGTCTGGTTCGTCGTCTGCACCCCTGCCCGGCCTCTGGCGAATGGACGGAACCCCGCAGGCCCGGCAAACGCCGTTCGCAGGGTTCGGACGCTGGGCTCAGATGAACTCGGCCACAACGCGATCGTGCCGAACGAAGCGGGCTCCTTGGCCGGCTCCTCGTCTGTCGGACCGCTGTCGTCGGCGACATCCCGCTCCTCTTCAACACTACCGCCGTCAATCACCGTCGGTGCGATAAATGCACCGAGGATGTAAGCGGGTGTGATTGCTGCCGGCAGGAAGCAGCCGAGAAGTAGAGCGGCTAGCGGACGCATCATGGTGGCGTGCATTGTAGCGCCGACATCCCAGCGGGCAATCACAAACCCCAAGGAAATGAATTCACTTTTTGCGAGTTTGCGGGAACCTGGGCGAGCCACTCCCCGCCCGAAGTGACCCTCCAGTACCACCAGATTCCCCTCCATAATATCTTTCAGGCGCTAGGGTTACGTCGGATCCACCACTTTGCACGAGAAACCCGAACTGACGGAATTATTTCGTGGATTTGGCAGATGGACTACCTATAATGAGTGAGTCCCGGCGTGGACCCGTAGGTTTTTTTCGAGGATAATGTGGAACGAGGACAAACGAAACAACGTGTTGAGGACCTTCATTTCTGCTTGTACCAGAGAGCGATCCACCCGGAGTTGTTCCACATCCACCGGGTCAAGCGGGTCGAACAGAGCAGGTACCAGGCTGAGATCTGGGTGATCGGACTCGCCCACGTCGTCACCGTCCAATTCGGCGACCAGATCCTCACCGAGCTGATCGCCGAGGACATGGAGCTGCTGCCCAAAGTAGGTTTGGCCACCTCCTTCCGTTTCCGGGGCGAGCGAGACCACGCCCAGTCGTTCAACGGCGGTATGAAATATATACTGTCAACGCAGGTGGAGCGGCTGAGTCCTCAACTCTTCCCCGCCACCCACCGGGATTATGTGCACTACGCCCAGAACAGGGGGATGTTTGTCTCCTTCGACGAGTGGACCCACGACGGCCTGGCTCCGTTTTCGTTCGTCGATTTCGACGCCCGCGACCATGAGCTCCACGTGCACGCGTTCCATGCGTTTCCGGAGGATCTGACACTCCTTAAGACGCAGTCCATTTTTGAGATCGGTCGGCGCAAGCCAACCGTGAGACGTTAGGCCGCGGAACCGATCGCCGGCCGGTCTGGACGGTCAGGCCGTCGGAAACGAGTACCTCCACGAGGAAAGCGCTCACTTGTTCCGCGGGGTCTCCCCCCCCCCACGTGCCCGCGACTTGGATCGATCGTAGTTCACTCACCCGGCTGACGAACCCGATATACCCACGCGGCTACGCGGCCTTGCCTGCCGCTGCGCGGAGCGTCCGCGCAGTTCGCAAGGAAGTCCTTGTCCGGAAGAGGGTGCAAGCCGGTTCGCCGTCGCCGGGAGGGCCTGGCCAGCATGGGAACGCCCGAAGCGAGAGAACGAGCGTGCCGACCCGGTGTTTCGAGACGCCGGTTCCTCGGTCTGGCGGCTGCAGCCGCCGGCGCCTCGATGTTATCCCGAGCCCGAGGAGGCCAAGCGGAGGGCAAGCTGCGAATGCCCCTCGGCGCAGATCCGTCACGTGTGGCAAGGGTCAGCTCTTCCCACGTAACCGGCGATTTCGGGGTCCATCGGGTGATCGCCGGCGAGATGCTCGAGGCGGCCTTGACCGCTTTGACCCGGACGAGAAGCGCCTCTGACGCCTGGCACATGCTGCTGGAGCCCGATGACGTTATCGGTCTGAAGTTCAACCGGTCCGGGCAGGCGTTGCTGGGGACCAGTGAGATAATCGCCGGAGTTGTGATTGAGTCGATTGTGGCGGCGGGTTGGCCCCCGACACAAATCGTGTGCATAGAAGCTCCCGAGGGCGTCTCTGCCCGGCACGGCACTTCGCTTCCGCGCTTGGGATACGATGCTCAGGTCACGGATTTCGGCAGCGGTCGGGACCAGTTGGCCGCGGTTTTGAAACAGGTCTCCGCCCTCATCGATATTCCCTATTTGAAGACCCACAACTTGGCGGCGTTGACCTGTGCGATGAAGAACCTGTCCCACGGCTTGATCAAGCATCCGGCGCGATACCATCGCTCCGGGTGTTCGCCCTTTATCGCCGACATCGTGTCCCTGGAACAGATTCGTGGGAAGCTGCGGCTTTGTCTGGTCGACGCCCTCCGCGTGGTGTACGCCGGCGGCCCATCCCCGACCGTGAATACGATCAGCGACGAGGGGGTTCTGCTGGCTTCGCTCGATCCTGTCGCGATTGACAGCATCGGCCTGGGCATGCTCAACGACATTCGCCGGTCGCGAGGATTGGATCCCATAGCGCGTACGCCCGAGGACGTGGGTTACTTGGCCGCGGCCCACCGCCTGGGATTGGGCGTCGCCCTGGCACATGGAATCGAGGTGATCCAGGCGGCACCGTAGACCCTGCGGGACCGGTGGACGAAGCCGATGGGGAGTTGGCCCACGTTGGGGATTTTTTTTAAATTTGGGTGATTGACAAGCTTGAGCGGTCCGAGTATAGTTAGAGTTGGTGAAGTGGATGAGAGACTGTGCACCCGGTCGATCAGGCCGGGAATTGGTATGTTCGTTTATGCAATGATCAGTCGATAAATAAAGCATCGTTTTGCTATCATAGTTTTTGTTTTTCGTTCCTCTCTCCCACCCCACCACGAGCCGCCACAGCTTTCAGGCGGAAAACAGCTGTTCCGCTGTCTTGTACTCTGCTGGCGGCCAAGATCGGGCTTCGGTCGGCCTGGGTGTTGACCGGTTGACCAGTGCGCACTACGCCTGGAAGGCGGAGTCCGATTGACAGGAAAGCGTCGGTTAGGTGTTGAGATCGGTTGACACTCACTCGCCCGGGCTGTAGCTTGTACAGCAGTGAGCCGGTGTCTGGTACCGATCCGTGCATCGGCTCATGTTGTTTTGTTTGTGTCGTGTGGTGGATACGCTGTTTCGGCGTTGCACGGTAGGCGGACCGCAACGTCCGCGTGGAACGGCGGAGCAGCAGAGTTGTGGTGAATAAGTGAGAGGAGAAATTGTCGTGAGACGAAAACTTAGAGCTTTTACGCTGATCGAGCTGCTGGTGGTGATCGCCATCATCGCTTTGCTGATCTCGATCCTGCTACCGAGTCTGTCGCGCGCTCGGGAGCTGAGCAAACGTCTGGTCTGCGCGTCCAACATCAAAGGGTGCGGCACTTCAGCCAAGATTTACGCGAACGACAACTACGAAAAGTGGATGGTCCCGGCGTTCAAACGGAGCGCAATCAACAACGAGGGCATCAACTACACGGTCAACCCGAATGGCATCGGTGGAGAAGGGCCGGTAGGCTATGAGCGGGATGAGGAGAGCGAATCGGAGAGCGCGTTTGGACAGGGCGGGACCGCAGTGCTGTCGGTGACCCGGGCCTTTTGGATGATGGTCCGAACCGGAGACATTACCGTCAAGCAGTTCATTTGTCCCAGCAGCGGGGACGAGGACGATGGTACCGAGGACATCGATTACTACTATGATTTCCTCGAATACCGGCACATCAGCTACGGCTACCAGGTGCCGTTTGGCCCCCGGGACACGCGGCCTCGTGAAGGCATGGACAACCGTCAAGTGGTCGCCGCTGACAAGGGCCCGTGGTACCTAGACGAGCCGGCAGACTGGACGTACAACGGGCAGGACGTCACTCTCAACGATTCGCCGAGGGCCTGGCGGAAGTTCAACTCCGCAAACCACGGGGGGTCGGACAACGGCGAAGGGCAGAACTGTCTGTTCGCCGACGGCCATGCCACCTTCATGCGCATTCCCGCGGTCGGGATCGATAACGACAACATTTACACGGTCATAACCGACCCCTGGCATATCCAGGGCTTCAACCGAATTCACGGCGAGGCCCCGACGGAATTCGACATCCCACCCTATCCGGGCATGAATTCGCTTGGCAACGGCGACAACGACTATTCGTCCACGGACTCGCTCATTTATCCGTAGACTGCTGCCGGAACGTACTGCTGCGTAACTTGTGGCGGCGGGTGTCATGCCCGCCGCCTTTTTTTTGGGGACCGCGCGGCGTTACCGAACCGGATGAGTCAGAATACCTCATGGGGGAGACCCCCCCCCCCTCAGCCCTCGGGACGCACACCGGTCGACTTGTGGGCGGAACGTTGTCCATGCTGGACACTGATCATGCTGTGCATGCCGCCGCGAACGTTCCAGGTTGATTCGACGAGCATCCACTTCGGCTGACAGGCTGCCACCAGGTCGTCAAGGATTAGGTTGGTGACGTCCTCGTAGTATATCCCCTTTGATCTGAACGTCTGAAGATACTGTTTGAGGCTTTTGAGTTCGAGGCAGGCCGGGCCCGCAACGTAGCGAATTGTCACGGTGGCGAAGTCCGGCTCCCCGGTCTTGGGACACACGCTGGTGAACTCATGGGCGACATGCTCGATAAGGTACTCGCGGCGGGGATGCGGATTGGGAAACGTCTCAATTGCGACCTGGCCCATGGCGGGCGTCTCCACGGCGAGCGGAGCGGACTTCGTTTTCACGTAGCGACCGGCCCCCGTGGGGGCGGTGCACGACACCCGGCGTCTGGGGGCATTCTACGGTCTCGGATGGTACTTGCGATGGACGTGGCGGAGTTGGGCTTCGTCCACGTGAGTGTACACCTCCGTGTTGGTGATGTAAGCGTGCCCGAGCAGTTCCTGGATGATTCGCAGATCGGCCCCGCCGGCCAGCAGGTGAGTCGCAAAGCAGTGCCGCAGTGTGTGGGGCGAGACGTTACCTGGGATGCCCGCCGCCCGGGCGTACTTGCGCACCAGGCGCCAGATGTTTGTCCGGTCGAGCCGGCGCCCGCTGCGCGACAGGAAGATCGCCGTGCTCACCCGATCGCCCAGCAGACGGTTGCGCAAACCCTCGAGGTAATCACGAACGGCGTTTAGTGCGAATCGGCCCACGGGAATGATCCGCTCTTTCCTACCCTTGCCGATGCAACGGAGGTACCCAAGGTCAAGGTTGAGCTGATCGAGGGAAAGGTCGACGGCTTCACTGACCCGCATGCCCGTCGCGTACAACAACTCGAGCAGGGCCCTGTCCCTCGAAAAGAACTCGTCGCTGGGCTTGGGAGCAGCCAGAAGGGCCTGAACCTGCGTGTACCTGATCGTATCGGGAATCGTACGCCATCGCCTGGGGGCCTCCAACAGGGAGGCGATATCGCGTCGGAGGATCTTCTCTGCGAAAAGATGCCGCAGGAACATCCTGACCGAAGCGAAATGGCGAACGATCGAAGACAGAGCAAGTCCTCGCTGCTGCAACTCGATCAGGTGTTGCCGCACGTCGTCCATGGAGATTTCGCTCGGCTCAACGTCGCAGGCCACCAGATGAGACCAGAACTCCGCCAGATCACGCTGGTAAGCCACCACCGTCGCGCCGGCTAAACCGCACTCGACAAACAGGTGGTCGAGGAACCGCTTGATCAACGGCGCTGGCCGTTCAACCTTTCGAGCCGGTTGGATCGCAACAAGCATTTACGCGCGCTCTTCGATAAGGCATACACGGTGTTGAACACCGTTCCCGGACAATTAAGAGGCGTATCCGCTCGAACACGCGCTCACACGGAACCACCATTGTACAACGGCGCTCGCCCTAGTCAAAGCAGCGACTTTCCGTTATGGGGCGCAGTCCGCTCGGCGAAGATCGAACAATATCGGACTGCCGCTCCGGGGGCGATGCCGACACGGATACCTGCCCCAACCGTGCGTGCGGGCTAGCCCGGATTATTCATGGTTGGTGACGGGCGGGTTGTGAGTTGCGGCGCAGGGGTGGGCGCGGCGTCTTGTGCACTAGATGGCCAGGGCGGGCGCAGAAGACCCCCTTACCCCC
>SDBU01001480.1_pt1 | contig 33501 bp, 31 predicted proteins | sample 2277071 | NCBI WGS metagenome assembly SDBU01 (sample SAMN10397929, study PRJNA504765) | marine sediment metagenome | isolation source: marine sediment core GS08_GC12, 126 cmbsf | place: Arctic Ocean: Gakkel Ridge, Loki's castle | collected 2008 | reverse complement strand
GCGTCCCTTTCTTTCGGCGAAAGTTCTTCTGTTTCGCGCTGCGCCGGTTCCACGACAGTCCCGTATTCTTCCTGTGCATCTTCGCTATCCGGTCGATTGTCGATTACCTGACGCAATTCGCCTTTCAGCCTTTTTACGGCTTCCTGGTGTTCTCTTATTTTTGCCTTGATCCTCTGCGCCCGGCCAGCATCCTGCGCCATTACCTCAACCGGCAGCAGCGAAAAGGCAAAAACAAGTACCGTTAATACCGCGATCACCTTTCTCATGTTCATCATCTCCTTTCACCTGGATTTTTGGACTTTTCTTTAAACACCAATTCATTGTTCTCAGAATCTATTCTCATATGGAACCTGTTCAAAAAAGACATGCCTAAAAGAGGCTTGTCCTCTGTCAGCATTTCTATTGCATTAGCCTCAACGTTTTCGGCTTTCAGTCCCGCAACCTCGACAGACTTCAGCACTATCCGAAACCCTTCCCTTACGGTACCATCCGCTAATGTCACTTTGATCTTTTTTGAAGATTTTATCCGCACTCCCAACTGCTTTGCCATTTTAAGGGATATACTCACGCTCGTAGCTCCGGTATCCACAAGCATTTTAGTTTTGACCGCGTCGTCCAGGACCGCATCTACAATGATCCTTGAACTATCCGAGAATTTCAGCTAAAGAGGATGCTGGTTTGAACTCTTCATCAAGCTGGGGCAAAAAGGATGATTGTTTCTCTGAAGAAAGCATACCCTGAAACCGGATGAAGGGAGCCGCCTGTTTGGTTAAAACTCGCATCTTTTTCAGTTGCTCCAGTGAGAAAATGCTGTGTTCTCCACGAGTCTTTATAATTCTCTTGGCTGACTCGGGGCCAACACCAGGCACACGGAGAAGCTCATCGTAGCTTGCAGTATTGACATCAACCGGGAAAAGCCAGGGCTGTTTTAAAGCAATGACAAGTTTTGGGTCTCTGGCCAAACGAAGATTGCCACTTTTCTCCAAAGCCAGCTCCAGTTCCTGAGGCGAAAAACCATAGACCCTCACCAGCCAATCGGCCTGATAGAGTCGGTGTTCTCTCATTGGAGGGGTGGGAGGAAGCGACTCAAGTCTCGAGCCTCTTACCGGACGAAAGGCACTAAAATAAACCCTTTTTAGTCCCAGGTCATGGTAAAGAGCCTCGGTGGTGCGTAAGATGTCACGGTCGGTCTCGCCAGCCGCCCCAACCACAAACTGGGTTGTCTGCCCGGATGGAACCAGCCTCTCATTGGCAGTGGTTAGCTTCCTCACCCAGCGCATACGCTCCAGAATGCCTCCTCTCAAGTCTTTTTTTGAGCTTAATTTAGCCAGATGCTGCGTCGTTGGCGCTTCCATATTAATCGAAACCCTGTCGGCCAGCTTGCAGCCCTCGACAACAGAGTCAAAGGAGGCTCCTGGTAGAATTTTAAGGTGAACATAGCCTCCAAACCGGTAACGAAACCGAAGAATTTCTACCGTCTTTATCATTAACTCCATCGTCTGCGAGACGTTTTGTCCAATCCCAGAACTAAGAAACAGCCCTCGCACCAGGTTTTTACTATAGAGTTCCATAAAAAGCTTGGCTAATTCATCGGGCTGAAATGAGCAACGCGGGTTATCCCGCCCAATTTGATTGACGCAATAAGCACAATCGTTAACGCAGATATTAGTGAGGAGAACTTTAAAGAGACAGACGTAACCACCACCAGGCAAAGCCGCCCGGTGAATGAAACGTAATGGTGAGTTACGACCAGAGCCAAGTCCACCATAGCCGCAGATATCGAACCGGGCAGCCGCAACCAACATTTCAAGCTTCTCTACAGTTTCCATCTCAGTTTACTGCCTGAATAATTAGAACATATGTATTACTTATTATATCAAGAAACAAAACCGATTTAAAGCCCGCGAGAACAAGGAAATACCACTGAAATGATGGCTTAATTTGACCGTAGTACAGTTAATGTTTAAAATGAAAGAGATAAATAAACCATCTGCGAAGGCGAAAAAAATGGATGTCCACGCACTACACAAGATAGGTTATGGTCTGTATGTGATAACCTCAAAAAAGGGCAATCGTTTCAACGGGCAAATTGCCAACACCGTCTTTCAGGTAACCCCCCAACCACCAACCATTGCCGTCAGCATCAACCGAAACAATCTAACATGGGAGTTTATCAAGGCAAGCAAGGTCTTTACTGTTTCTGCCCTCTGCGAAAAGACACCGCTCACCTTCATCGGCCGCTTTGGTTTCAAATCCGGTCGGGAGATAGATAAGTTTGAGGGTGTTAATTACAAGATAGGTGAGACAGGCGCACCAGTAGTCCTTGATAACACCGTAGCCTACCTTGAAGCCAGGGTAACTCAGGAAATAGAGGTGGGCACCCATACCATCTTCATTGGCGAGCTGGTTGGTGCCGAGGTCATTTCAGACGAAACCTGTATGACTTACGACTTCTACCACCAGATTAAGGGAGGGAAGACACCCAGAGCAGCCGCCACTTACATTGAAGTAAAGGAAAACTGAGCAAGAGGTAAAATCCAATATGGCAAAATATGAATGCACCGTTTGCGGCTATATCTACGACCCGGAGCAAGGTGACCCCGATGGCAACATAAGCCCGGGAACACCCTTTGAAAAGTTACCCGATGACTGGGAATGCCCGGTCTGTGGAGCCTCCAAGAATGAATTTGAGAAGGTGGACTAAGATGAAAGCACGGGAAGTTAAAGCTAAAATTTACTGGGTTGGTGCCCAAGACTGGGACCGAAGGCTGTTTGATGAGTTAATACCCCTCCCCGATGGTACCAGCTATAACTCGTATTTAATTTGGGGCAGCCAGAAGACAGCCCTAATTGATACCGTTGACCCAACCACGGAAGAGGTACTGCTCAAGCGACTGGATGACCTGGGCGTTAAAGATATAGATTATGTCATCGCTAACCACGCCGAGCAGGACCATTCCGGTGCCCTGCCCAAAATACTGGAGAAATACCCTAAAGCAAAGATTGTTTCGACCCCCAAATGCAAGATGATGCTCATTGACCTGCTCCTGATTCCGGAGGAAAAATTTATTACCGTTGAGGACCGGGAAACAATTTCACTGGGTGACAGGACCATGGAGTTCATCTACGCTCCCTGGGTTCACTGGCCGGAAACGATGTTTACCTACTTAAGGGAAGATAAAATACTCTTCCCCTGCGATTTATTCGGCTCTCACCTGGCAAGCTCTGAACTCTATGTTGCCGACGAAGGGCAGGTGCATGAGGCAGCCAAAAGGTATTATGCTGAAATCATGATGCCCTTCAGAACCAATATTGAAAAACACCTAAAGCGTCTAGAGGATTATGATATTAAGCTTATTGCCCCAAGCCATGGACCAATCCATAACCGACCCGAGTTTATCCTCGGTGCCTACCATAGCTGGGTCTTTGGTAAGCCAGAAAATATCGTGGTTTTGCCCTATGTCTCCATGCACGGCAGCACGCGCCAGATGGTCAAATATTTGGTTGAGTCTTTGGTAGAGAAGGGGGTTACAGTAAAGCAGTTTGACCTAAGCCAGGTTGACATCGGGAAACTAGCCATGGCGCTGGTGGATGCGGCTACGCTGGTCATCGGCACGCCAACGGTGCTGGTTGGTCCTCACCCCTTGGTCGCCTACGCCGCCTTCCTGGCTAATGCCCTGCGACCCAAACTTAGATTCGCTTCTATTATTGGTTCCTACGGCTGGGGTGGCAAGGCTAAAGAAACAATCATCGGGCTGATTCCCAATCTCAAGGTCGAACTACTGGAGCCAGTGATAAGCAAGGGGCTACCGAGGGAAGAAGACTTCAAAGCGCTGGATAATCTGGCTAGCACCATTGCCGAAAAACATCAAGACTTAATAAAACTATCATAGAGAGCCGGAAAAGCACGGCAGGATTTTACCTTTTAGAATAAGGGACAGTGGCTCTAATGCACCTCGAGGTAGAGCGATGGGGACAGATTTTAGTTTCATGGCTGGTGGTGCCGCCGGACAGGGCATACACCTTATGGGTATGGTCATGGCAAGGGCAATGTCACACGGAGGTTTTCATGTCTTTGCCGACCAGGACTATGAGTCAAGGGTAAGGGGGGGTCACAACTTTTTCCGGGTTAGGGCTAGCGACCAGGAGGTGCTGGCTCTATCTGAGAAGCTGGACATCCTGATTGCGCTCAATAGAGAGACGCTAGAACTACACCGGCCTGAAGTGAAAAATGAGGGCGTCATCATCTTTGATGGAGAGCAAATTAAATTTGATGCTCCGGACAGTCACTATCTTGATGTGCCCTTGACAAGACTCTCCGAAGAGACAACGAAGAGTAGACTTATGACCAATACCGTGGCTATCGGCGCTGCCCTCGGGACAATTGGGTATGATTTTAACCTGCTGGCGGGGGTGTTAAGAAAGGAGCTGGCCAATAGCGGCGAGAAAATCGCTGAGGATAACGTCAAGGCAGCCAGAGCCGGCTTTGACTACGCTTGTAAGCACGGTAAGCAAAAGCCGGGCACGACCCTTAAACCACTAACCAGCACCAGGAAGTGGATGCTGCTTAACGGTAACGAAGCACTGTCACTCGGGGCTATGGCTGGAGGCTGTAAGTTCATGACTGGTTACCCGATGACACCGGCAAGCTCAATCATGGAATACCTGGCCGGTAAAAGCCAACGTTTTAATCTCGTGACCATTCATGTTGAGGATGAGATCTCAGCTATCAATATGGCAGTTGGAGCTGCCTTTGCCGGCGCAAGAGCCATGACTGCCACCTCGGGGGGTGGCTTCGCCCTTATGGTTGAAGGTCTATCACTGGCCGGTATGACCGAAACCCCGGTGGTGGTAGTACTTGGTCAGCGGCCCGGCCCTTCCACCGGTTTACCCACCAGAACCGAGCAGGGTGAGCTTTGGTTCGCCCTTCATGCCGGTCACGGTGAGTTCCCCCGAGCGGTCCTGGCGCCAGCTACCGCCAGGGAAGCCTTTTATGCCACCATCAAGGCATTTAATCTGGCGGAAAAATATCAAACCCCGGTGATTATTCTCACTGACCACCACCTGGCTACTTCATACGCCACCGTGGCAAGGTTTGACCTGAAACAAGTCAAGATTGACCGGGGCGAGCTTCTCTCCGACGAAGAAGTTAGCAAGTTAACCGATTACAAGCGACACCTGGTTACCGAATCTGGCATTTCCCCCCGGGCTTTACCCCTTCAAGGCAAGGAACTGGTAGTAACTGACTCCGATGAACACGACGATGCGGGACATATGATTGAGGATGCCCTGACCAGAAACCAGCAAAACCTGAAGCGACTACGCAAGCTCAATGGTTTGAGGACTGAAATTGGTAACCCCTTATTCTGCCAAACTCCAGATGCGGATTTTACTCTTATCGGCTGGGGGAGTACCTACGGGGCGATAAGAGAAGCCGCCGATTTACTAAAAAAGGATGGCATTGGGGTCAACATCCTTCACCTTAGTGAGATATGGCCGTTCCCGGCAGGGGCGGTAGCCTCAGCCCTAGATAATGGAGCCAAAAGTATTGTTGTTGAGAATAATGCCACCGGGCAGATGGCACAACTAATCCGGCGGGAGACCGGATACAAGGTCGATGGCAGCATTCTCAAATTCGACGGCCGTCCGTTTTCAGCCCAGTACATTATCAACCAGTTGAAGAAGGAGGCATCCTAGGTATGGTTACACTCAAGGATTATGCTGAGGCAATACCTATCGCCTGGTGCCCGGGCTGCGGTAACTTTGGCATCCTGCGGGCTTTAAGGAAAGCACTGGTTGAGCTTAATTTAGAGCCACACGAGTTACTGCTGGTATCAGGTATCGGGCAGGCACCCAAGCTGCCCCACTATACCCACGGCAACGTCTTCAACGGGCTTCACGGCAGAGCCATTCCCGCCGCCACCGCCGCCAAAATCGCCAATCACGAACTGAAGGTAATTGTCGTTGATGGTGATGGCGGCGCCTATGGCGAAGGCGCCGGTCACTGGCTGGCTGCCATGCGACGTAATGTCGATCTGACCTACATGGTTCACAATAACCAGGTATACGGACTGACCAAGGGACAGGCATCTCCAACCAGCGACCCCGGTTTTGTCACCAAGACGACGCCACTGGGAGCCAGTCAGCCGATTAACCCGATTGCCGTGGCTCTAGCCTCGGATATTAGCTTTTTAGCGCGTGGTTTCGCCGGTGATATTGAACATCTAACCAAACTCCTCAAAATGGGCATCGAGCACCGAGGTTTTGCCCTGATTGATATTCTGCAACCGTGTGTTTCCTTCAACCGCAAGAACACTTACCAGTGGTACCGCGAGAGGGTCTATAAACTGGAAGAGGAAAAGGGATACGACCCAGGCGACAAAATAGCTGCCTTTACCAAAGCCCAGGAGTGGGATGTCCGAATACCAATTGGACTTATCTACAAAGAGGGAAGGCCAGTTTACGAAGAACAACTGCCGGCTCTAAAAGCAATGCCACTGGTCAAACAGAAGCTTGAGCCGCTACAATTTGAGGAATTGCTTGACGAGTTTGTGTAGAGGCTAATATTGCTTATAATAGACACACACAACAATCTACTGGTTGGGAGTGGTAAATGAGTCAGAATTCAGAACCTTTAGCCCTCGGTATTGACCTTGGTGGCACCAAGATACTGACGGCGGTGGTCAACACCAAAGGAGAGATACTGGGACTAAACCACAGTGCAACTCCAGCCTCAGAGGGCCCGGAGGCAGTTACCCAATCAGTTCTAAAATCGGCCGGAGATGCCTTAAAACAGTCAGGTATCACCATTTCGGCTCTTGGGGCTATCGGAGTTGGCGCACCCGGTCTCTCCAACCCTGAGACGGGCATCCTCTTTACCTCACCCCATCTACCCAAATTGAAAAATGTCCCCCTAAGGGACATCATCGAAAAAGGGCTTGGCAAAAAGACTTTCCTTATTAACGATGCCAATGCCGCCGCCCTGGGCGAGCTTTATTTCGGTGCCGGACAGGGGGCTCGTAATTTTGTCTATGTTACTATCAGCACTGGTATCGGCGGCGGTATTATTATTGATGGCAAGATTTATACCGGAGCCTTAGGTACCGCCGGAGAAATAGGCCACATGACCATTGATGATACTGGACCCCTCTGTAATTGCGGCAACCGGGGCTGCTGGGAACAACTGGCTTCCGGGACAGCCCTGGCTAGAGAAACCAGAGAGCGAATCAAAAACGGAGCCGAGACTTCTATTCTGGACTACGCTGGTGGTAGTATTGAGAAGGTAACGGCCGAGGTTATTCACCGGGCGGCTCAAGCGGGAGACACATTAGCCAGAGAACTCATCTCCCAAACCGGATACTACCTCGGTGTTGGTCTGGCTAATCTAATCAACATTTTCAACCCTGAGGTGATAGTTATCGGGGGTGGCTTATCCAATATCGGTGAAATGCTCCTTGACCCAGCCTTTAAGGAGGCTGGAGAGAGGGCATTTAAAGAGCCCTACCGGGCAGTGCGCCTTACTCGAGCCGAGCTAGGGGGAAATTCTGGTGTGCTCGGTGCCGCCGCCTTTGCCCTGGAGGAACTGAAAAGTCCGATGTGAAACTCAAAATAAAAGAGTCTCATTCGCTCAATATTGAAGCAATAAAAGCAGAAGGAGGTATCAAGATGGCAATCACAATTGGTATTAACGGTTTTGGGCGTATTGGCAGACTGGTGCTTAGAACAATAATGGAGAGAAAAGAAGCAATCGATGTAGCGGTGATAAATGACCTCACTGATACCAAGACCAATGCTCATCTCTTCAAGTATGACTCAAGTTACGGGATTTACCCCGGCAGAGTGGAGTGTACCGAAGATTCCATTATCATTGATGGCCGGCAGGTTAAGGTGCTGGCTGAGCGTGACCCAGCCAAAATTCCATGGGCGGAATACGGAGTAGAAATCGTAATTGAATCCACCGGGCTTTTTACCGATGCCGGCAAGGCTTCAGCCCATCGGCAAGGGGGAGCGAAAAAGGTAATTATCTCAGCCCCAGCCAAGGGGGAGGATATTACCATTGTCCTCGGTGTTAATGAGGATATATACGACTCCAAAAAACACCACATCATTTCCAACGCCTCCTGCACCACCAACTGCTTTGCCCCAATGGTGAAGGTTCTTCATGATAACTTTGGCGTCAGCCGCGGCCTGCTCACTACTGCCCATTCCTACACCAATGACCAGCGTCTTCTCGATATGTACCACCGCGACCTGCGCCGAGCTAGGGCAGCGGCCGTCAATATCATCCCGACCAGCACTGGAGCCGCCCGGGCCGTAGCCCTGGTTATTCCTGAACTCAAAGGCAAACTCAATGGCATTGCCCTCAGAGTGCCGACCCCAACCGTCTCCATTTGTGACTTCGTCGCTGACCTGAAGAAGGAGGTTGCCGCCGAAGAGGTTAACCAGGCCTTCAAGGCAGCCGCCGAAGGGCGGCTTAAGGGCATCCTTGAATATTGCGATGAGCCGTTAGTCAGTATGGATTTCAAGGGCAACCCGGCAAGCGCCATCATTGATGCCGAAAACACGATGGTAATCGACGGGAATATGGTCAAGGTACTGGGCTGGTATGACAACGAATGGGGCTACAGTAACCGCCTGGTTGACCTGGTCTCCTTTGTAGCCAGCCAGGGGCTGTAGGACTGGGTCAAGGAAACAAGATGTCAAAAAAGACGGTGGAAGATATCGAGGTTGCCGGTAAAAGGATACTGCTTCGCGTTGATTTTAACGTGCCGATGGAGCCGGATGGAACCATCAGCGATGATACCCGCATCCGTGCCTCCCTAGCCACCATAAAATACCTGATAGCCAGTAACGCCCGAGTCATAGTTTGCTCCCATTTGGGCAGACCCAAAGGTAAGGCAGTGGAGGAGTTAAGACTAGCACCTATAGCCAGGCGACTCTCATGGCTTCTGGGTAGACCGGTTGAGACGCTAAGGGACTGCATCGGCCCTGAAGTGGAAAAGGCGGTATCAAAGTTAAGGGATGGCGAAGTAATAGTTCTTGAAAATCTGCGTTTTCACCCCGGGGAGGAAGCGGGTGACCCGGACTTCGCCCAAGCCCTGGCCCGACTGGCTGATATTTATGTTAATGACGCCTTCGGCTCAAGTCACCGCACCCACGCCTCAGTAGTGGGGGTAGCCGGATACCTGCCAGCTGTATCCGGCTTCTTAATGGAGAAAGAACTTGAGGCTTTAGGAGGAACACTGGAAAACCCAGGGCGCCCATTTGCCGCCATGATTGGCGGCGCCAAGGTAAGTGACAAACTGGCTGTTTTAGAGAATATTATCAGTAAAGTTGATATCTTACTCATCGGTGGCGGCATGGCCGCCACCTTCCTCAAAAGCCAGGGTTACACAGTAGGCTCCTCCAAGACTGAAGATGACAAACTGGATTATATCAAAGAGCTTATGGAGAAGGCGAAGTCCCTTGAGATCAGGTTTTTACTTCCACAGGATGCAATCGTAACTGACAGGCTGGAGGCTGGTTCCAGCACCAAGACAGTGCCGGTAACGGAAATACCAGACGGCTGGCTCATCGCCGACATTGGGCCTAACACTATAGAGGAATTCTCCCAGGAGCTTAAAAAGTGTCGTACCGTGGTCTGGAATGGGCCGATGGGGGTATTTGAGATAGAACAGTTTGCTCAGGGAACACACAGTTTGGCTCAAGTTCTAGCCAATCTTAAGGCAACTACGATAATTGGCGGCGGCTCAACAGCTGAGGCAATGATGAAATTGGGGCTGGCCGGTAAAATGTCCCATGTTTCCACTGGCGGCGGGGCTTCGCTTGAATTTCTAAAAGGCACGGTGCTACCCGGAGTCGCCGTACTACAGGATAAGTAAAGGGCTGGTTAAATTACCGCCCAGGCGGCATAGAAGCTTGATTTAAGGATACTCCCATCACAGAGAGGTGATTTATGAGGCTATCTATCGGCAAACTAAGAAGGTTACAACAACTAGCCAACCCTAAGGGGTTACTGACCATGTGTGCCCTTGACCACCGGGGAGCACTGAGGCGAGCTCTCAATGAGCAAGACCCTGATTCGGTAAGCTACCAGGATATGGTTAATTTCAAGCTTGACCTGTGTCGGGCGGTAGCACCTTTTGCCAGTGCCGTCCTGCTTGACCCAATCTATGGGGCTGGACAGATGATAGCCGCAGGTGTCTTGCCCGGGCATACAGGATTACTAGTTAGCCTGGAAAAGACCGGCTACAGCGGTGGCAGCACTGCCCGACTCACCGAGCTCCTGCCTGACTGGGGCCCCAAAAAGGTAAAAAAAATGGGGGCTTCAGCCGCTAAGCTCCTCATCTATTTCCGACCTGACCTCAAGGATACTGCCTCAAGACAGCTGGAGCTGGTAGCGAAACTGGCTGACCAGTGTCTTAAAGAAGATATACCCCTACTGGTTGAGCCAGTAAGCTACCCGGTTGAGCAGGTCGGCGTATCTTCAAAGAGGTTTGCTGATATGAAGCCGGGGATAGTAATCGAGACCGCTCGGCAGATGACCGCCCTGCCCATTGATGTCCTCAAGGCTGAATTCCCGGCCGACATGAAATTTGAACAGGATGAGGGGAAATTACTCAAGTTGTGCCAGGAGCTAAATCAGGCGTCCCGGCTGCCATGGGTAATACTCAGCGCCGGTGTTGATTTCGAGACGTTCAAAAAACAGGTCGAGATCGCCTGTAAAGCCGGAGCCTCAGGTTTTCTGGCTGGACGTGCCCTGTGGCAGGAGGGTGCTCAAATTCAATCCAGGGAAGAAAGAATGGATTTCTTCAAGGATACCTCTGCCCCACGACTTAAGGAATTAGCCGAGATAGCGTGCCGGTACGGGAAACCCTGGTATTCCAAGATGGGGACTAAAGATGGTAAATTTGAACCAGTGGCTGAAGGCTGGTACCAGAGCTACTAAAAGATAATTCCAAAGCCCTGAAAAAGATCTAAAATGATGAAACAACCCAAATTTTATCGAAGACGAACCAAAATAGCATGTACCTTCGGACCGACAACTGGTTCAGTGGCGGTAATTGAACGGCTACTTTTAGCCGGGATGAATATCGCCCGGCTTAATCTATCGCATGGGGAACTTTAGGAGCACACCAGCTACATCCAGACGATAAGGAAGTCAAGCCAGCGTCTTAGAATAGATGGCAGCTATCTTTATGGACCTGCCCGGGCCAAAGTACCGCACCGGAAAGCTAAAGGATGGTCAAGCCATACTTAAAAAGGGTGCCGAGGTAGTGCTCGCCTCAAGACCAATGGAGGGTGATACCGGGCTGGTGCCGGTAAATCTTCTCCAGCTACCCGGGATGTAAGAGTTGACGATACCATCCTCCTTGATAATGATGCCATCCAGTTAAGGGTACTGGCTAGAGAAGCTAGCGAGGTAAAATACCGTGTAATAGCTGGCGGCATACTCACCAGCGGGCGCGGCATTGCGGTGCCTGGCAACATCAATCTGCTCAAGGTTGAAAAAGTCTATTAGCTACACCAAAAGAAACTGAGATTGCCAGTCTATCGCGCTTTACCTTGGCTGACTACCATTTTTATCGCTTTTTCAACCTCTTCGGGGTCCCCGAGATAGTAGCTTTTGAGCGGTTTTAGACTTTTATCAAGCTCATACACCAAGGGTATGCCGGTAGGAATGTTTAGTTTCGCGATATCCTCATCGCTTATTTCATCGAGGTATTTAACCAGTGCCCGCAGGCTGTTACCGTGGGCTGATATTATTACCCTCTTTCCCGACTTTATCATAGGTGCGATCACCTCGCGCCAATAGGGTAAAAAGCGGTTATAGGTGTCCTTCAGGCTTTCCGCCAGTGGCAGGTCATTCTCATCCAAATCCCTGTATCTCGGGTCATGACCGGGGTACCTTTCGTCTGTTTTCTCCAGACCTGGTGGCCTGATGTCATAACTTCTCCTCCAGATAAGCACCTGCTCCTCACCAAACCTGGCGGCGGTTTCTGACTTACTGAGTCCCTGCAGGGCACCGTAATACCTTTCATTAAGTCGCCAAGACCGATAGACCGCTATCCACATTAAATCCATCACATCCAGGACAATCCACAGTGTCCTGATGGCCCTTTTCAGCACCGAGGTAAAGGCAAGATCAAACAAATACCCCTGCTCCTTTAAAACCTCTCCAGCCCTCTTTGCCTCAGCGATACCCTTTTCGGATAAATCAGTATCAGTCCAACCGCCAAATCGGTTCTCTTTATTCCAGATGCTCTCACCGTGTCTTAACAGTACCAGTTTGAACATAACCAACACCTTTACCGAAATGTTGCACCTATTTTAACACAAACTACGACCCGAGGGCATAAGACCTGTAGAGCTATAAACCAATAACCTTCGGCTGTGTTAAAATGGTGATGATGAAAGCTCAGATCTTAAAAGAAATTTCACCAGTTGAAAATAAACCTCTGGAACTGGTGGAGATACCGGTTCCAGAACCAAAAGCAAACCAAATCCTGGTGAAGGTCTCCGCCTGTGGAGTTTGCCATACCGAGCTTGACGAGATCGAAGGCAGGCTTAAGCCAAAACTGCCGGTAATTTTAGGTCATGAAATTGTCGGCCAGGTTGAAAGTTTGGGTTCGGAGGCGACCAAGTTCAAAATCGGAGACCGGGTCGGCATTGCCTGGATTCACTCTGCCTGTGGGAAATGCCGTTTCTGCCGGGAGGGCAATGAAAACCTGTGCTCTGAATTTCGCGGTACCGGCTGTAATACTGACGGTGGTTATGCCGAATACACCGTTATCTCAGAAGATTTCGCCTATCCAGTCCCGAATAGATTCTCTGATTCCCAGGCAGCACCACTACTCTGTGCCGGGGCAATTGGTTTTCGTGATCTGAGGCTTTCCGGGATTAAACCAGGGCAGAGCCTGGGGCTTTTTGGCTTTGGCGCTTCGGCTCATATTGTTCTTCAGATAGCCAAACACCGGAGCTGTCAGGTTTATGTCTTTACTAGAAGTGAAAAACATCGCAATTTAGCTAAGAAGTTGGGAGCAGTCTGGACGGGCAAAGCTGAAGATGACCCTCCACAGAAGGTTGATTGCGCCATTGATTTCACCCCGGTGGGTGAGACCGTACCCAACGCATTGAGGGTTCTGGGGAAGGGTGGCCGGCTGGTGATTGCGGTGATTCGAAAGCGAAACCCGATTCCACCCCTAGACTACGCTCGGCTACTGTGGGACGAGAAGGAAATCAAGAGTGTGGCCAATATCACCAGAAGGGATGCACAGGATTTCCTGCCCCTGGCGGCCCAAATCCCGATTATACCTGAGGTTCAAGAATTTAAACTTGAAGAGGCAAATGAGGCATTAATCTTGCTTAAAGAAGGCAAAATTCAAGGAGCAGCAGTCCTGAAAATGGCATAAAGGAGGCAAACATGAAGGTAGCTAAGGTAAGGGAAATGAGAGAGCTGGATACAAGAGCAACCGAAGAGTTTGGCCTCAGCCAGGAAATCCTGATGGAAAATGCCGGTGGGGCGGCTTACTTCGTCATCCTGAAGGAATTTGGCGTAAAAGATAAGAAATTCGTCATTCTCTGCGGCTCCGGCAACAACGGCGGTGACGGCTTTGTTTTAGCCAGGAAAATCCATTCGGGTGGTGGCGAGGCAAAAGTATTTCTTCTGACTAAAAGAGAAAATTACCAGGCTTCAGCCAAAAAAAATCTGGACATAATTTCCAGATTCCCGATTGAAACCAGAGAGGTTAGCTCAATTGATGAAATAAGAAACGATATTTTCAAAGCAGATGCTATCGTTGATGCCATCTTTGGCACCGGTCTGGATAGAAATGTTGAAGGCATTTACCGGGAGGCAATCAGGCTAATCAACCAAAGCAAAAAGAGGGTCTTTGCCATTGATATCGCCTCGGGGATAAACGGCGACAGCGGGCAGGAGATGGGGAGCTCGGTTAAAGCAGATTACACAATAACCTACGGCCTGCCCAAAATAGGGAACCTCCTCTACCCGGGTTATGGAAGTGGTGGCAAGCTTTATGTCTCTCATATTTCCTTTCCACCCGCCCTCTATGATTCTGAGTCAATTAAGGTGGAAATCCCAGAACCCTGTCCACTCCCGGAAAGAAAGCCAAGTACGACCAAGATGGATTATGGGCCAGCACTGGTCATTGCCGGGGCGGCCACCTACTTCTGGGCACCCCATGCCTCGGCCTATTCCTTCCTCAAAGCCGGAGGCGGCTATGTCTATTTAGCCTGCCCCAAAACCCTAGCTCCATTCGTGGCTAAGCGCGGCCGGGAGGTTGTTTTTCAACCGCAAAAGGAAACCAGTTCAGGGAGTATTGCCCTGGAAAATAAAGATAGTCTTCTGGAACTTGCCAGAAGAATGGAAATTGTTGTCCTTGGGCCTGGGCTCTCCTTAGACGAAGAAACTCAAAAGCTGGTTAGAGAACTAACGAGAGAAGTTGACAAGCCGTTACTGATTGATGGAGACGGGATTACAGCTATCTCTGAGGAGATAGAAACTATCAAGGAGAGAAAAGCGGAAACCATCCTTACCCCTCACCTGGGGGAGATGGCCCGGATTACAAAATTAGAAAAGGATGAAATCGAGCAAAATAAGGTGGACATATTATCAGAGACCGCCCGAAAACTGGATGCCACTGTTGTCTTGAAAGGACCTCATTCTTTAACTGGGTACCCTGATGGCAGAGTCTTGATTAACGCTTCAGGGGCAACTGGTGGTGGGGCTGGGATGGCGACCGCTGGCAGTGGAGATGTCCTGAATGGAACCATCGCCGCCATGTTTTGTTTGGGGCTTAATATCAAAGAGGCAACCAGAGTAGGGGTTTTTGTTCACGGACTCTCCGGGGACCTGGCGGCCAAAAAGAAGGGCCCAGACGGCATGACTGCCCAGGATGTACTGGATTTTCTCCCTTCGGCGGTAAGATACTACCGAGAAAACCTGGATGAGATTTCCGAAAACCTCTATGACACCGTCTATCTGGTCTAAGTTAAATGGCAACGACAGAAGTAGTTAAGGGACGGCTTATGATACTAAAGCTAGTGGCTATAGCAACAGTACTGATGTTATTCTCAGCTTGTGCTCAAGACACCACCCCACCGAGCCAAGCCGAAACAGAGACAGAAGCCGCTTTTGCCCAAGCCAGAGAGAAGATGGTTGAGCAATTAATTGAGAATTGGGGAATTAGTGACCCGGGAGTGATTGAAGCTATGGAAAAGGTACCGCGACATCGCTTTGTCCTCCCTGAGTATCTTGATGACGCCTATGAAGACACCGCCCTGCCAATTGAACACGGACAGACCATATCATCACCCTCTATCGTTGCCACCATGACAGAACAGCTTAGGCTCAAGCCGGGAGATAGGGTGCTTGAAATTGGCACTGGCTCCGGCTATCAGGCCGCGGTGCTGGCTGAGCTTACTAACCGGGTTTACAGCGTCGAGATAATCGAGCCTCTAGGGCTAAAGGCGGCCGCTTTGCTTGAAGAACTGGGCTATGGGGTGCAGACCAAGATTGATGACGGCTATTATGGCTGGGCTGAGTATGCCCCATTCGACGCCATCATTGTTACCGCCGCCCCTTACCATATACCCCCACCCCTGCTTTCACAGCTTAAAGACGGAGGCAGAATGGTTGTTCCAGTAGGTGGTCCGCCGGGGTTTTATCAAACCCTGTGGCTCGTCGAGAAAAGTGGTGACCAGATCAAGTCAACCAACCTTGGCCCAGTGAGATTCGTACCACTGTTAGGTGAGCGCTAGCTGTCCTCCAGCCTGTTTTCTTAAGTCCCTCATCCAGTACCAAGCGACCCCGGCTCCAACCAAATAAATACCACCGGCTACCACCAGCACCCAGGAAAAGCCTACCAGCAGGGCTATCATCAGCGACAGGATAGAGCTTATCACCGAGAAACAGCCGTTGATTCCCCAGGCCCAGGGAACCAGCTCAGGGGCTGAAGCAGCCACCAGTCTTATCCCTGAAGGAAAGGGAATACCCATGAGAAAGCTAAGCGGTGCCAGAACACCTACAGCAACCAGTAACCTTACAGGTAGCGGCTGGCCAAGCAAAGCCTCGAAGAAATAAGGGAGAAATAATGGGTAAACGAGCACAAGCAGTCCAAGCCCCAAGATAACCTGAGGTAAAACCTTAATTAGCCGGGCAGAAAAAAGACTTCCCAAGCCAGAAAAGACCAGTATGGTAAAGAGCACGATGGCAAAAGCATAGGTGGGTTCATCCAGAAAAAGGATGAATTTCTGCATCATCGGGATTTCAATGAACAAAAACCCCAGACCCAAGGCTGCAAAATAGATAAATAGTCTCAAGCGAACACTGGAAACTGGTAACCCGCTTGGCTTTACTCTTTTTTTAGGACGGAGGTAAAGGGGCAGCAAGATAAAGATTGCTGAAGCCAGCACCGCCGCCAAAAACAAAACCCCCACAATAAGATAGCCGGCACCACCGAAGGGCTGCCAGGTCTTACCCAGGCTCTGCCAGACATAAGGCAATTGACTCCATTTGAAAAAATGAAAGAAGAACGGCCTGTCATCAGTAGCAGGTGAAATATCATAGGGGTAGCTTGAAAGGAAAGCCTCCCTTTCTGAGGCTGAGAGGATATTGACAGTAGCTTCATAATAGACTTCACGGGGCAGAACATTATAGCGGTTGAGGTCGTCAGGACCTACCCCAGGGAAATAGACCACATCGAAACTGCGCTCGTTGCAAAAATCCCTGATTATTGAGATATCCTCAAGGGTAAAAGGGCTTTCCTTTAAGATTAGGGTAATGGTCTGGAAACTTCGGATGGCGGCTAGCTGCTTCTCAGGATGAGCAATACCCATATCCTCAAGCGCCGCTGTAACCAGTGACAGGAGACGAACCCCCTCACTGGGTGGCACCTGAATCCAGCGAGTGAGTGATAAGAGTCCCCCCGGAGCCAGGTGCTGGTAGTATGCTTTAACCGCTTCCACCGTGTATAGATAATTCTCCGATAGGCTATAGGTACCAGCCGTCACCGGCTGAAAGCCACCAGCCAGTGCTACCTGAATCACATCAAACTGTTCTTTTGAACGTTTAAGATAACTCCTAACTCCTTCACTGACTACCATTACCTTGGGACTATCCAAAAACTGACCCTTGCCTCCAAACCTCCCGATAGTTTCGATAACAAGGGGATTGGAAATTACCGTCACCACTGAAGCAGACTCGTGGCGAAGTGCTGTCAGCACATCCAAGCCACCCTGTGGTTCGATAACCAGTGTTTTCGGGCTGGATACCAGATGATAGACCAAAGCAGAAGGTAAGTACTCGGTAAAATCAGCCTCTCCAGCCTCAATTTGAATTATAGGGCTCAAGTTTTCCCCATCCACAGTCAGCCCCAATTGAGGTGGCACCTCACCCTTGTAGTTGAAACTAAGTCCCGGCGCCAGATGAAGACTACGACTCTTGATAACGTCAACCCGGGAGAAGGCGTTCCACTCCGTTGACAAGATTTGCGCCTGCGTGTGACGTAGAACCTGACTTAGACTTTTATAAGGCGACATCTTAATTTCAAGCACCGCTGGCGAGCTTACCATCAGAATAATTAGCCCTATCCCCCCGGCAATTGCCAGGCCCAAAAAGGGTTTTAAACGAGGCAGAGAGAAGACAAAAACTGCCCCCAGCCCAAGTAACGCCGACAAAACCACCGTGCCCCCACCTCCAAAATAGGATGGGCTTACCAGCACCAGGAGAGAACCCAGGCCTGCCCCAATCATATTAAATCCATAGAGGTTCCCTGCTCTAGCCGGCGTCTTGGAGAGGGCAACCCCAAGAGCCAGGCCGGTGAAGAAAAAAGGGATAGCCAGAGAAAGATAATAGACTATCAGATAAAACAGTTGCCGACTTTCTAAAGTAATTCGGTAAGAATCAAAGGGGATATTGTTTACTATCAGATAACCACCAAGGGAACTCGCCGAAAAGAGGGCTGCAAAAATTACCAGCAGGTGGCTTAGGTCTTTCTTTATCAATCGTGGAAACAGGGATAAGAATGAACCGCTAACGCCAAAACCAAGCAATGCCAGGCTCACCACCAGGAAGGCAAAATGATACCACTGAGCTACGGAAAATACCCTGGTCAGGGTAATCTCAAAAAGCAGTGTCGCCGCTGACAGGAGTAGAATCCCGAGGTAAACGAGGAACATCTCCGCTTCTCCCCGGTCACAATTCTAACACATAATCAGGCACTTACCATCCAGATTAGCCGCAGCCAAGACATCAAGCCAGTCTATGGTATAATTTTGCCAGTAACTAAAGGGGTTTGAGAATGCAAGGCCTCAAGCGTCAGGATGTTGCCTGCAACCTCTGTGGAGAGAACGACGCAAAGCACCTTTTTACCGTTCGCTCGTTTAACGTGGTGAAGCGCCTGATTTGCGGACTGGTATATCTCAACCCAATGCCTCGCCAGAGGATATCACCAGGACATATGACCGGCGCGAATACTACTGTAATAAAGAGACGCAGGAGGGTTAACCTTTCGGACGGCATGACCCTCCATTCACGAAGAATCCAAATGGCCGAGCTACGTTACAGCAGCGGTACGAATTTCTCCATATCCAGAGAAACTGGCTTATAGGTGCCATCATCAACCAGGGCTTGATGTCTGGCTATTTCTTCCTCATCAAGGTCGATACCAAGCCCGGGCGTATTTGGAATCTCAAGATAACCGTCAACAATCTTTATCTTGGGTGTTACCGCCCAGGGAGCAAACTCTTCATGCTCTAAAATCAGAAACGGTGGTGTGGCAGCACACAGGTGCGCCGCCGCCATAGCGTTGACCGGACCAAAGGGATTGTGGGGTGAAATCTTAACCTGATAGGCTTCGCACATATTGCACACCTTCCTGGCTTCGGTTAAGCCACCAATCCGGCCACAGTCAAACATCAGTATGTCCACGGCACCGTTTTCCAGGAACTCCTTAAGCTCAAGCTTGGATGAAAGTCTCTCTCCATTGGTAACCGGCATACTAACATGCTCCATAACCCGTTTCATGGCTTTTACCATCCCGGCTGGCACCGGCTCCTCATACCACATGAGGTCGTATTTTTCCAGCATTTTCCCAATCCTGATGGCAGTTGAAGCATTGAATTTACCGTGACACTCAACAATGACATCAACGTCATTGCCAACCGCCGCTCGCACTGCCGCCACCCGTTCCACCGCAGCCAGGATTTCACTGGGCCGGTAGCTGTGATAGCCATCGATTCCCGGCTCAAATGGGTCGAACTTGAGTGCCGTGTAACCTTCTTTTACCAATGCAAGGGCATTTTCGCCGAGTTGCTCGGGTGTATGCTTGACCGCACCCCACGGCTCAGGAAATAGGTTGTCGGTCTTTACATCCGGGAATGAATTCCATGACCCTTTAAGGTGAGGGTAGAGGCGAATCCTGTCCCGGTAGAGTCCGCCAAGCAATTCATAAACAGGTACTCCCAGGGCTTTGCCTTTAATATCCCATAGCGCCATGTCAACCCCGCTTATCATCGGACTGGCATAGCGGAAAGCTGTGGCATTATATAATCTTCTCCAGATTCTCTCGATTCGGAACGGGTCTTCCCCAATTAAGAGATTCCGCAGGACTTCGGCTTGAGCCTCAAGTATTGGCTTGTGCAGGACTATGTTCTCGCCAATCCCGGTAATCCCTTCATTGGTGTAGAGCTTGAAAAACGAGAAGCTGCCGCACCGGAAGACCTTGATATCGGTTATTTTTAACCCGGACATTACTTTTCCTCCCTAATCTGTCACTCTCAATTTCTACCACTCTAATATAAAACATCAAATCAAAAGTTGCAACATCAAGAATAACATTTCCTTCGCCTGTCTATCGTAGCCAAGCGTTAACAAGTACACATTTGAAGAACTTGACAAAGAAGGCCAGTTTCTTTAAAGTGTCTAGCGGATGACGATTGAAACCAACCTGACCGAGGAAAGAACTAAACGGCACCATCGGGAGGGAAGCTGGTCAGATTTAACCTTTCCCGACTTGCTGGAACAGGTTACCAGGGCTTTCCCGGACAAAATCTTTATCACCGATTCAAACAAAGAGGTTACCTATCGCCAGTTTGACTTGGCCGTACGAAGACTTGCACTCCACTTTTTGAGGCTTGGGGTTAAAAAGGGAACCCTCATCTCGGTTCAACTGCCAAGTTCAATTGAATACTTTGTGGCAATGATGGCGCTGATGAGGATTGGCGCTATACACCTGCCCCTGCCGCCACGTATTGGACACGAAGACCTCAAGCGCGTAACCAGTTTATGCAACCCGGCTATATCCCTTATCCCACACGAGTTTGGAGGGGTTAGGTACCTCCCGATATATGAGGCACTTCGTTCTAAGCTTCCCGGGCTGAAGTATATCTTAGTTGCCGATGAAGAAGCAGGGAGCTACGGTGAGGGGGTTCTTTCGCTTAACCGGTTGCTTAAGGAGCCATTGGAGAAAGACTATCCTGAGGACTATTTAGACCAGTTCAAGCCATCACCAACCGACCTCTGCTTAATTCAACTCACCTCAGGAACTACTGGTTTGCCCAAGGGTGCCATGCATAACCACGAGACCTGCCTCGGTGGTCCAATCCTGGGTTACCAGATAGCTGGACGTCCGGATGATATCTTTTTATGCCTTTCCCCAGCCTTCCATACTGCCGGCACAACTATCTTCACCCTGGCCATGTACTACAAATGCTCCATGATAATTATGGACCGGTTTCGGGCGGAGAGAACGCTTGAACTCATTGAACAAAAGGGGGTGACGATACTATCCGGGGTACCAACCCACTATGCGGATATGTTGAACGTGCCTGACTTTGAAAAGTATAACCTGCAGTCGCTGAGGCTTACTTTGGCTACAGCGGCACTAATGCCGCCTGCTCTAGCCCGCAAAGCAGAAGCACGACTCGGATGCCATCTTCACATCTTCTATGCTCTAACCGAAACCAAAGCCTCGGGCACCTTCGTCTTGCTCACCGAAGGAAGAGAGGAAGTGCGCTACAATACTCTAGGCAAACCCACCCCCTATACCCAGATTAAAGTAGTTGATGGCGAGGGTAAAGAGGTTGCTCGAGGCAAGCCAGGCGAGATTTTAATCCGGGGACCAGGCAACTTCGTCGGCTATTATAATGACCCTGAACTGACACAAGAAAACCTTGATGAAGACGAATTTTTCCGAACCGGCGATTTAGGCACCGTTGACCGCTGGGGCAATATCACGATGACCGGACGCAAGAAGGACCTGATAATCCGGGGTGGTGAGAATATTTATCCCAAGGAAATCGAGGATACCCTGCTTAAGCACCCCCGGATAAAAGACGTAGCCGTCATTGGCGCGCCGAACGAGAGGCTGGGTGAAATAGTCTGCGCCTGTATTGTCCCTGAAGTGGGGAAAGTGGTGACATTGGAAGATGTGGTTTCATTTCTTAGAGGTAAGATTGAAACTCACAGCCTGCCGGAGATAGTTAAAATTATGGACAGCCTGCCCCGAACTGAATCGGGGAAAGTGCTTAAAGCCAAAATAAAGCAGGAAATAATAAAAGGATAGAGTAAAACAGGTGGTGGCCCGGCACTGGTTCACCTGCAACTGGTGCAAAAAGCCCTGGAAGATTTATCAACCTGAGGCCAATTGAACTTAGATTATTGACCAGACCACTAATCTGAATTAGCGTGTTCTATGGAAAAAACGAAACTGCCGTCCTGGTTTAAAAAGAAGCCCCCAGACCACGAAACCATGCTAGCCGTAAAAGGGCTCTTGGATGGGCTGGGCCTGCACACCATCTGTGAAAGCGCCCTCTGTCCCAATGTCGGGGAATGTTTCGCCCAAAAAACCGCCACCTTTCTGATTCTTGGCAGTATCTGCACCCGAAACTGCACCTTCTGCGCGGTAGAGAAAGGGCTGCCAAACCCAGCAGGCGAAAAGGAACCAGAGCACCTGCTCCAAGCCGTGGAGAAACTGGGGCTAAACTATGTCGTCATCACCTCGGTCACCAGAGACGACCTTGCCGACGGCGGTGCTTCCCAGTTTGCCCGAACAATTAACCTGCTCAAGAAGAAGGGGGTCATGGTTGAGGTTCTTATTCCAGACTTCCTCGGTTCTACCGAAGCACTTAAGGCAGTAGTCGCCACTCGCCCGAATGTGATAAACCATAATATAGAAACCGTGCCTCGTCTTTACCCCGAGGTCAGGCCAAAGGCAGATTATAACCGTTCAATAGAGCTGCTCTTTACGGTAAAGAGGTTAGACCCAGGAATAGTTACCAAGTCTGGTCTGATGCTTGGCTTAGGAGAAAGAAAAGAGGAAGTAATTGAGGTGATGCAAGACCTGAGAGAAGCCGGCTCGGACCTCTTAACTCTAGGTCAATACCTCAGGCCCTCCCCCAAACATCATCCGGTGGTGAGGTTTATCCCTCCCGAGGAATTTGACGAATACCAAACTATCGGTAAGGATATGGAGTTTATCGAGATTGCCTCGGCGCCCCTAGTCAGAAGCTCCTTTGAAGCGGCTAAACTATACGAGAAAGCCAAAAGCCAGCTTAGTTAGATTTGCCCTTACGACCAGCTTTGCTCTGTTCTGGAGATAATCTCATCCTGAACCGCCGGTTCAAGGGTGATAAAGAGGGCGCTGTAGCCGGCAACCCTGACCAGCAGGTTAGGATATTTCTCCGGATGTAATCTGGCATCCTTCAGTGTTTTTGCTGATACCACATTGAATTGAAGGTGCATCCCCTTGAGAGCGAAGTAGGTTCTGATTAGTGCCGCCACCCGTCTCATCTGCTCCAGTTCTTGGAAGGAAACCGGGTTGAACTTGAGGTTAAACAGTGTCCCATCAGCACACAAAATGTGATCCAGTTTAGCCACTGATTTAATGGTCGCCGTGGGACCACTTATATCAGTGCCCTGCACCACCGACACACCTTCATTGGTAGGTTGTCCAGTTTTTCTACCGTCTGGACTAGCATCACAATGGCTACCCATCGCCACGTGCGAGGTCACCACAGCGGTGTGAGTATTACACCGCGCCCCGGTGGTAGCGATTGTATAGTTGGGCATGTCCTTAACCGCGCAGGCAAACACCTCCTTAACCAAGAGGTCAACATAATCATCGTCATTACCAAATTTCGGGGCTGAAAGGAGAATCTGCCTTATCTCCTCACCAGTCGGAGTGGTTGAGTCATCCTCAAAATCGGTCTCCAGAGCGTTCTTGACTTCCCCGGCGGTTAATCTCCTGTCTTCAAAGACAACCTTCTTTAGAGCTGCCAGCGAATTGCCAGCGCTGCTCATCCCGACCTGAATCATACCACCGGTGCTGTAACGGGCGCCACCCCATTCAATGTCCTTACCCTTTTTTATACAATCATCCATTAGCGCCGAAGCGAACGGGGTCGGTGTTAAATCTGCAAATGCCCTGGCGACGCAGTTAATTCCAGTAACGAACAGCCGGTCATAATAGCCAAGTTGAGCCTTATAGGCCTGCCATAACTCTTCAAAGGACTTGAAGGTATTCAGGTCATTATTATCTGGATTGGAATGTATCTGAACCTCAGAACGAGGGTCTTTGCCGTTATTGAGGGTCAATTCCAAGATTTTTAGCATGTTATACTGACCGGAATGAAGGCCCGGTTTAAGGCTCTTGCCCGGCTGGGCCGGCTCGACACAACTGCAAATGGCGTAATCATAGGCATCCTCAAGGGTTACTCCCACTGCCAGTTGTGATGGGATGATAACTTCATCGTTGAACATTGCCGGCTGACCGCCCCGATGGATGTTGATGACCTCACAGCATTTCAGGAGGAAATCCTCCGGCATGCCGTTCCAGTAACGGACCTGTACCAGCGGGCTGGGTAATTTTAGATTGGCGGTTGCCTCAAGGGCGAGCCAGGTAAGATCATTGATGGCCGATTTGGCGTCTTTAGTCTGTCCACCCAGATTCACGGCTTGAAACATCGGGTAACCGGCGGTATATCGGGTGTGATACCAGCACCTCAACTTGTTGATTTCAAGGGTCTTAATCCAGAGACACTCAATGAGCTCCACAGCCCCTTCGGGGGTAATTCTACCTTCTCTGGTATCCTTCTCGTAGAAGGGATACATATACTGGTCAAACCTGCCCAGGGAAATTGAGTGGCCGTTGGATTCAATTTGAGGCACCAGATGAGCCAACCAGAGCTCCTGTATTGCCTCCCAGAACGTCCGAGGGGGACTGGCTGGAACCCGCTTAAAGTGTTCGGCAATTTGCTCCAACTCAGCTTTTCTTCCGGCATCTTCCTCTTGCTCAGCCAGTTTAATCGCCAGAGAACTAAACCTACGGGCAAAATTGATTGCCGCTCTCAGAGTGATAATCGCCGCCTCGAGGAAAAATTTCTTCTCCAGTCCCCCTGGCTCCCAGAATTTTATTTTTTCCAATGCGTCTTCCGCTTCACCAATGATGCCCGATAAGCCAACTTCAAGGACTTTGGGATAGTTCAAGATAAAGTGGCCGTTACCACCAGAATCTCCCTGATTAATGGAGAAAGCATGCTGGAGGAAAGAAGCCTGGTACACCTCATCCGGCAGCAGGCTCATCTTGTATTCCTGAACCGTCTTGCCTTTCCACCATGGTGCCAGTTCACGTAGCACTGCTTCATCTTTCTCACTCACCCGGAATCTGTCTCCCGGCCGCTCGTCGGGCCTTACCGGGTTGCCGTCAAGCTCGTCAATGAGGAAGTGGATGCCGAATTCCGGAAAGACTGGCGCTGCCCTGGCTTGGCTGGCTTGGTTCCCCACGATTAGCTCATCGGGTCTGATGAAAATGCTCATCTCGGCCAGTATTCTCTCCAAGGCTCTGGCGCGCCTGATAATCATCGGCTGACCTTCAGTATCTTTCATCGACTCGGTCAAAAGATAAGCTCGCTCGGAGCAAATCTCGGGTTCGATGGCAACGAGGCTATCCCTGAGCCCGGCTGTTCTTTCCGTAATCGGCTTTTTCAGCCCTGGGTCAAAGCAGAGCCGACTCTTTAGCTCTTCAAGATAGGGCAATGCTACAGTCGTCACCTGTTTTGCCTCCCTCTACAGGAGTAGGGTTACATCTAATTTGAGCATATATTTAAATTGGGCAACTTGTCAATGTGGGTTAGTTTTGGGACTTTTACTAATGCACTCGGTAGCGCTCGACGATTTCCTCGTCCAGTTCTATGCCGAGGCCCGGACCTTCCGGCAATTTAATATAGCCGTCCACTACCGGCATTTTCTCTCTGGTTAGCTCCCATCTGATTGGTGTTTCTTCAACACAATATTCAAAGATAAAGGCACTGCGGCGTGATGCCAGAAAGTTGAGGCAAGCGGCCAGACCAATGCCATTAGTATAGAAATGGTTAATTACCCTGATAGCAAGGTCTTCAGCCATATCGGCAATTCTGATGGCTTCAGTGATACCATTGTTTTCGACATCTATCTGGGCAATATTGATGCCGCTTCCTTCCAGAAAATTCCGCCAGGTAAATCTCCCGGCCTCTCCCTCACCAGCCGCAATTGGAATCGGAGAAACGCTGGTTAATTTCCTGTAACCCGCTAGATTTTCACGGTTCAGCGGCTCTTCAAGGAAAAGAAGATTGTACTCTTTGAATTGCTCTGCCCGCCTGATGGCGGTAGCAGTGTCCCAACAGCAGCCAGCATCAATTAAAAGATCGTTATCATCTCCAACCCCTTTCCGGGCGGCTTCGACCAACTCCAGATCCAACTTTTCACTCTGCCCAAGGGGTGCCCAGCCGAACTTTACTGCCGTGAAGCCCTTGTCCACCCAGCGCCTAGCAATCTCATAGGTGCTTTTACCATCCGGGCCAAACAGAATACTGGCATAAGCACGAAATTTCTGGTGAAAGGCACCGCCCAGAAGCTGGTAAACCGGCTTTTGGTAATACTTCCCGGCGATATCCCACAGGGCAATGTCAATGGCGGCAATGGCATGGCAAATTAAGCCGCGCCGTCCCAGACGAATATTCTTCTCCTGCAAGAGGTCATTGATAACCTTTATGTCAAGTGGGTTCATCCCAACTAGCTGCCTGCCCAGTCCGCCCGACCCGAGACCACTTGTCGGTGTCTCGATAAGTGCCTTGAGCGCATGAGGTGAAGACATTGCATCCCCAATTCCTATTATACCCTCATCAGTTTCGATTTTAACGATGATTGCGTCCTGACAGGCACTTGAACGGTTGGGCAGAATTTCTTCTTCCGGCAGACGAAGTTCAATGGCTTCAACCCTGGTGATTTCCACCTGATTTACCCCTCCTCTACTAGGTCTTTAGAGCCAAGATTATCTCCCGGCAGAAGCAAGGTAAGTCATCAGGTTTACGAGAGGTAATCAACTGACCATCGCGAACCACTGCTTCATCAACCCAGATTGCGCCGGCGTTAATCATATCATCCTTGATACTGTAAAAGCTGGTTAGCTTTTTGCCATTAACAATACCAGCTGAAGCTAACATCCAACCGGCATGGCAGATGGCAGCCACGATTTTTCCCTGCTCGTAGGCCTCCTTGACCAGCTTAATCATTCCCGGATCTCGCCGCATCAAGTCCGGGGCATAGCCTCCGGGAATAATGACAGCATCATAATCTTTTGCTTTGGCTTCGCTGGATGCAATGTCCGTCTTGACTTCGTAGCCATGTTTACTAGTGTGCACTTTATTTTTCTCCCGTCCGACCACGGCTACCTCAGCCCCGGCTTCCTTCAGTCGAAGCAACGGATACCACAGCTCCAGCTCTTGGTAATTGTCCTCAGCCAGTAAAGCTACGCGTTTTCCTTCAAGTTCCACAAGACCTCCTTAAGTTTTATCCTTTGATAACCCCGATTGGTTTCGTTCTAGCCACGATTCTAGAGATACCGGTTTGACGAGTAACCTCAACTACCGAAGTAACATCTTTATAAGCCTCCGAGGCTTCCTCGGCCAGGTCTCTGATATTGCCCGTCTGAACCGTTATGCCCCGGGCCTCAAGCGACTCGAGCACCTCCCGACCGCTAAGCATCCGTTTAGCCGCCGCCCGACTCTTAAGACGACCGGCACCGTGACAGGTTGAGCCGAAGGTCTCCTTCATCGCCAGCTCAGTTCCCACCAGCACATAGGAAACCCGACCCATATCCCCAGGAATAAGCACCGGCTGTCCGATTTGAGCATACTTCTCGGGAACCTCAGGATGACCGGCCGGGAAGGCTCTGGTGGCACCCTTGCGATGAACGCAAAGGGTCAGCCTTTTGCCATCTACCTCATGCTCTTCTATCTTGGCAATATTGTGAGTCACATCATAGATTTGCTCAAGCCCGGCCTCCTCCTCAGATTTACCCAGCACCCGGCAGAAGGCTTCCCTCACCCAGTGGGTAATACACTGGCGATTAGCCCAAGCGTAATTGGCAGCGCAACTCATGGCCGCCAGGTAAGACTGTCCCCGGGGGGATTTCACCGGGCTACAGGCAAGCTGACGGTCAGGTAAATCAATCTGGTACTCCTTTATGGCACCGACCATTTCCTTAATATAGTCGTCGGCCGTCTGATGTCCCAACCCACGAGACCCGCAATGAATGAGCAGCATGACCTGACCTACCCGGTCTATACCCATAACACTGGCTATCTCCGGCTCATATATCTGGTCAACTGAAGCGACCTCAAGGAAATGATTACCTGAACCGAGTGTGCCCAGTTGAGGCATGCCACGCTCTTTAGCACGGCGGCTTACCTTGGCAGGGTCAGCCCCAGCCATCTCACCTCTTTCCTCGGTAGCCTCAAGGTCTTGGGGCTGGCCGTATCCCTTCTCCACTGCCCACCGCGACCCTTTGGCCAATACCTCATCAATCTCACCAGAACGGAGCCTAATCCTGCCTTTTGAACCCAAACCGGAAGGGACACTATTGTAAAGGGCATCTAACAGTCCCTTTATTTTAGGAAGGACTTCTTCCCTGGTCAGATTGGTACGCAGCAATCTGACCCCGCAGTTAATATCGAAGCCAACTCCACCCGGGGAGACCACCCCATCATCAACCCGCATGGCAGCCACCCCACCGATCGGGAACCCGTAACCCCAGTGGATATCGGGCATAGCCAGGGAGTAGTTCACTATTCCAGGCAGAAAAGCTACATTGGCTACCTGCTCAAGGGCTTGCTCCTCCAGGATATGTTCCATCATTTCCTCGCTGGCATAGATAAGCCCGGGCACACGCATACCTTTTTTGTAACTTTTTGGTATTCGCCAGCGGTAATCATCCACCTTCTCCAGGGAACCACCCCATTTAGTCATCTCTTCACCCCCTAAACATCAAGGATAACCCGAACCTGGTTTTTCTCCTCATCTACTTTTAACATATAATAGGTGGCCGACTTGACTCCCATCTTCAGTTGATGGCGGGACGGGTCATATTTTTCTCCGTAACATACCGCCTTTAACTGCCGTCCGTTGAAGCCCTTAATGTCAAACCTCTTAAAGAGGAGCATTTCAACATCAAAGATGTATAGCAAACGGTTAAGCCATTCAAAAAGCAGGCTTTCCGAATCCTCCTCGCCAAGCTCTAAATTGCGAGACTCAACCTTCCTAACCGTCCTGAGGTCGACCATTATCGAGAACAGACCATAGGCAACGTTGGCAAAAGCCTCGGCTAAAGTCTGGCCGCTGGCAACAAGTCCAATATCTGCAGTGTGCTCTATCAGTTTGAACCTTCTCATCTAACTGAATACTAGCACCAATTCTGTTTGCTATCAACGCCGCTGTCCGGTTTATATTACCAGCTCCATTCCGTCGCAAGATAGGATAGCTTCGCCATGTTCTTTCCTGAAATCAGCCTCATTTTCAATGGTTTCTTTCCCAAGATGGGTAAAAATAATATGGCTGACGCCATACTTCCGGCACCAATTTATCTGAGTGGTGATTCTGGTGTGGCCAAAGAGTTGGTCATCCTTTCTTCTCACCAAGTTAGCCCTTAGCGATGAGCCATCCCCGATATAATAGTCAACGCCTTTGAGAATATTTTCTTTTTCAACAATATCCACTAAATCAGGGTTATAGACAATGGTCCTCTCCGACACTGTAATTTTGTAGCCAACTGCCGGACACCTGATGGAATGTATCACCCGATAAGGCAGACATTTAAAGGGGCCAACCTCAAACTCTCGACCCGGTACAACTACCCGGTTGTTTTCCGGCAGATACATTCCATAGTCTAAGGTCTCTTCAGTCAGGTAAACGGGAATCCCCGTTTTTACCTCCTCATCAAGCCAAAGATGATGGTCTGGGTGGGCGTGGGTAATAAGGATAGCATTCGGCTTTATTTCCTCAAGGCTATATTTGTGGAGTTTTCCATAATCAATGAGTAGCCGGGCTTTATCGGATATCATAAGTAGTGAAGAATGGTATCTGTGTTTCGGAGATGACTCTTCAATCTCTCCCTTTGTGCCCAGAAAGACTAACTTGGTCACTTCGTCCTTTGTCTCCGATGGGTTTTTAAGTCAGGCAGTCGCATCACCGGCAGGAATAATGCCCCTTAAAGACGATGAATCTGGCTCAGCAAATCATGAAAGTCAGAAAAAGCACTGCATGAAACGGGGTCGTCACCAAGCAATTTCAACAGATGGCTGGTAGCAAATACATGGCTGGCACTGCGTGCTGCCTCCAAATCCGAGAGCCCGTCCCCGACATAAATCAAATTTTCGTCTCGTTTTTTCAGCCAAGTCAAATATTTTTGCTTAAACCCCCGGTCAATAACATTGCCATCAGGGTCACGGTAGGACACCGCAATACCATCCCTAGTGAAGGAGGTTCGTCCGCAATGCAATTCCAGATTTTGCCAGCCAATCTCATTTAACACAGTTTCAATATAAAAATCCAGACCACTGCTGACAATGACCAATTGAGTTTCACTATCCTGACAATACCGGATAAATTCTCCAAAGCCCGGTTTTACTTCTATATGCTGGCGAACGAATTCCTGAAGCTTTTCCCGGGATTTTTTAATCAGCGTATATTGTGATATGTTGCTCTGCTCGACGGTTATATCGCCGTTAAGGTAATCACTCTCAATCTTACGCCAGCCATCCTGAGCAAAATGCTCTCTCAGCAAAACGCTGAGGTTATTCCGGATTATGGTGCCGTCAAAATCGCATTGAACAATCATAGCTTGATACCCTTCAAACGTAAGACTCTTGATTTTAGCCATCTCAGGAAGTGAGTTAAGGCTGATGGTTATATTCGATTCAACAGTATAAGACTCCCGGCCCCTAAGGTACGGAATCCCTGTTTTTTATTATATATTTAACCAAATACTAACACTAATAGATTACCCGGCCGAAGACGGTTTGTCAAACCAGGCCCGGCAGGAATCCAACTGAATACGCAATCCCAGAAAGGTATTGACCTCTGATTGCAAATTCTGGTGAGGCTACTTTGTATTTGACAAAGCATCATCAAGTTATAGACAATGGTAAAAAGCCACAAACAGGCCGTGGTTTTAATCTGTTAACCGGGGGTACATTGCTACATCAGGCTGCACCAGCCACCTGAGCAATAGGGGCAATCGACTATCCGGGATAAGGAGGGGGTCAGTGAGTTTCTGGAACAAGCTTCTGAGCTGGTTGAGTCCAAAGGAAGAAGATAAAAAAACGGTCAAGGCAATCTGGAATGAGGTTGTATTAGCCGAAAGTGACCAGTATGAGGTCGTCGAAGGCAATATCTATTTCCCACCGGAATCGGTAAAATGGGACTATCTCTCGGAAGGTAATAGGCAGTACACCTGTCCCTGGAAAGGTGAAGCACGCTATTATGATATTACTATTGACGGTAAGGCTAACAGCAATGCCGCCTGGAATTATCCCGAACCGAAGCCAGCGGCCCAATTCATTAAGGGTTATGTGGCATTTGAGATGGGGAAGGGTGTAAAAATCGGAAACTAGCAGTATTTATACAGGAAGACAATTATAATAGTCCACACCCCCGTGTGGAAAGCAAAACTTACTGAGTAGAAAAAGTGGATATGTCTCAGGCATTACAGGTGTGGTGGGCCTTGCCGGCATCAGTAGTTATTGCTACTATCGCCCTTGCCGCAGGTATCAGCGGCGCTTTATTTTTTAGCCCCTTCTTTCTTTTAGTCATCGGGCTTCAGCCAGCGCAGGCTATTGGTGCTGGGCTTCTCACCGAACTCTTCGGCACGAGCTTTGGAACCTTCAACTATGTTCGGCAACGGGTAGTCGATTACCTGACCGTTCGCTTCCTTCTTTTAGCATCAATACCAGCCGCTATTGTCGGCGCTTTTTTGGCAAACCGTGTCGAGGGTGGAATACTGCGAATCATCCTGGGAGTAGCCTTGGTGCTACTAGCAATAATCGTGCTCTACTATAATATCAAGAAGGGCAAAGCAACTACCGGCCTGATTCTAGACCAAGCGAGAAAAGTAACCACAATTAGAGCTAAAGACGGCAATACCTATTCGTATCGCACCTGTAATCGCAGCATTGGTGTTCCCCTGACTGGCGTTGGCGCCTTCCTCACCGGCTTGATGAGCGCCGGACTGCCAGAGGTAACCACCACTCAACTCATGCTTCGCTGTCACATACCACCCCGAGTGGCAGTAGCCACCGCCATCTTCGTACTTACTATCACCGTCTTCTTTGCCGCCGGAGTCCATGCCCTGAGTGCTGAGCCGGCCTGGTATGTAGTCATCTGGTCTGTTCCGGGTGTTATCATCGGGGCTCAGATTGGGCCCAGACTTAGTGGCAAAGTGCCACCTAAAACTTCCGAACGAGTGCTCGCCAGTCTCTTCCTTGCCATTGGTCTCCTAGTAATCGCTCTAAAAATCTGGGGCTAATATCAATAAGGAGGTATGGACAAAATGGTTAATCTTGATATTCTAATAATCGGCGCTGGAACGGCCGGTGAGTACGCCGCCGGCACCGCCAGCCAGAAGGTTGACCTAGTAGGTATGATTGAAAAAGGACCGGTTGGGGGTGAGTGTATTTTCCATGCCTGCATTCCAACCAAAGCACTGGTCCATGCGGCACGGACTTATAAAAAGATGAAAAGCGCCGATTTTTATGGCCTGCCCACTCTGGATAAGGCAGTCAACTATAAAAGCGTTAAACTCTTTAAAGACCAGATTGTAAGCAGCATCGGCACCGGACGGGATGAACGCTGGATTAAATCAGGCATAAAATTATTTAAGGGCAATGCCCGATTTATATCCCCCCATGAGGTTTCAGTTGCCGATGAGGTGATTCGGGCGGATAAAATCATCGTCACCACCGGCTCGATACCAGCTGTGCCACCGCTCCCGGGGCTTAAAGAAAGCGGCTATATTACCAACACTGAAGCCCTGGAGCTGGAACAGGTACCAGAAAGGCTGGCCATCATTGGCGGTGGTGCCGTCGGGGCAGAATTTGCCCAGGTATTCAGCGCCTTTGGCTCCAAAGTGCATATCTACGAGGCGCTGGATAGGATTCTAATCGCCGAAGATGAGGAGATATCAGTGACAATAGTAGAGCTATTTGCCAGGCAGGGCATCTCGGTATCAACTAAAGTCATGGTAAATGAGATTCGCACCACCTCCTCAGGGAAATTAGTCATCACCAAATCTCAAGACGGGCAGGAAGGAAGCGAGGAGTTTGACGAAATACTGGTTGCCACCGGCCGCAGACCGGCGATTGAAGAGCTTGAGCTTCCAGCCGCCGGTATTGAAGCCAGTAAAAGAGGAATCACCGTTGACGCCTCACTCCAGACTAATGTGCCCCATATCTGGGCCGCCGGCGATGTTACTGGAACCTTCCTCTTCACCTTCGTTGCCGGAGAGCAGGGTAAAACGGCAGTAATAAATGCCACCGGTGGTGAACGCAAAGAATTAAACTATGATGTTCTGCCACGAGCCACGTTCTGTGACCCGGAAATTGCCAGTGTTGGCTTAACAGAAAAGCAGGCACGGGAGAAGGGCTACAAAATAAAGGTTGGTAAATTTGACTATGCCAACCTGACACGAGCCATCGTTTCCAATGAAACCGATGGATTTATCAAAATCGTAGCTGAAGAAGGCTCCGGACGTATTCTTGGCGGCCACATTTTAGGTGCCGAGGCATCAAGCCTGATCCACGAGGTCGCCGCAGCCATGCTCAAGAGACTGACCGCCGCTGATATCGGCAACACCCTTCATGCCTACCCGACGTTTTCTGAAGGGGTGCGTTACGCCTGTCAAGCAGTTATATGAAGAAAAAGGCAGCTAAGTCGAATTCGAGGGGGTAAAGATGGCCGAAACTGGAATTGACCAACTGTGTATCAATACCATCCGCTTTCTGGCAGTGGATGCGGTGGAAAAGGCACGCTCGGGCCACCCCGGGATGCCACTTGGGGCATCCCCAATTGCCTACGTCTTATGGGACCGTTTCTTAAAGCACAACCCCGATGACCCAAAGTGGCCCAACCGGGACCGCTTTATCCTCTCGGCTGGCCATGCCTCAATGATGCTT
>SDBU01001479.1_pt1 | contig 33507 bp, 76 predicted proteins | sample 2277071 | NCBI WGS metagenome assembly SDBU01 (sample SAMN10397929, study PRJNA504765) | marine sediment metagenome | isolation source: marine sediment core GS08_GC12, 126 cmbsf | place: Arctic Ocean: Gakkel Ridge, Loki's castle | collected 2008 | reverse complement strand
AACCCCTTTAATTACATGGTATGGTCCTATAGAATGTTGCTCACAGTGTGGGGAAGTATACGCTTTTTATCATGAGGATCAAGATGAGTAAATCACTTTCAGGAATACCCGCGACCATGACAACGATCCAAGAAGTTTACGCGAAATTCCCTGCGCCTTATCCACTTCTCCATAGCCGGTGTCCTCTCAAAGGTACCTTATGCAAGCTTAGGGAGTGTGGTCGGGTTTCAAGCAACTGTATTTTAATTTCAATTCAAATTTGGAGTCCTTATGACGACAACCAAAGTGATTAGACTGAAGCGTTGGAAGATCCAAATCCGTCGCCCCTGTTGTTATCCACCACATATTTATACTGTGATTGCAGTCGATGAACTAGATGCCAGATTGCTCACTCTTTGTCTCGACGGCGTCTTCTCAATGCTTGGTAGAACTGAATTAACCAACGAAGATGTTATTAACGCCCAGAAATGCACAAAAATTTTGGAGGTTTCAAATGCCTAGTGGGTTCGATAACAGTATACCGGGTTCTGAAGCGGTGAACGAGATGGCAATCTCCCATTCATTAACAGGAGAGAAGATAGGGAAAAGCATTTGTTATCATGGCACTGATGCAAACACTGCTCGCTGCATTTTGCAAAGCGGCTTCTATTCCGACACCTGGTTTTCAACTGGTCTGGGAACTGCAATCGCACAAGGTGGTCTTCATGTATTTGAGGTGGCTTTCGATAATATCCCTAAAGACGAACGTGGCCGCGAGTGCTGGCAGTTTCATGTCCTGGCCGTAATTCCAGCGAAACGTATTATTCGATACCGGGCGTTTCAGGTTACAACAGTCTTCGAGAATCCCCAGCTTCGTCGTGACGTATTTATGTCGAATTCTGAATGATTCCATCTATGCGCTGCTTAAAGCAGATAAATGTTTCACCGCTGTGAAGAGACCTGGATAGATCTTGAACCTAGGTAGGAATCACTTGACACCATCGCTTTTAGGATATAGGGTTGCAGTAGACACTACTAACTAAGGAGTACCAATGGCCACGACAAAAGTGATTAGATTGAAACGATGGAGGATTGATGTTCTTACGGATACTCCAAATCAGGAGGATGTTATATACACTGTGATTGCTGCGGATGAACTGGACGCAAGAATCATAGCTTTTTGTCTGGATGGTGGTTTTGGTACAACTATGTTGACAATGCGGCACGGAGATATTGAATTAGTCAAATCGTACACAAAAGTATTGGAGGTGTCAAGTGCCTAAGCTGGAGATTGAGGATTATATCTTGGTACTGAAATTCAAGCTTCAAAGTTGTGAAAATCACTTGACACCATCACTTTTATGGTATAGGGTTACAGTAGACACTACTAAGGAGCTTACATGAATTCACCAGATTGGCTGATCGAGCCGTTGCTGCTGTTGATACTCGTCGCCGTGGCGCTGATGGTGGTTTTGATACGACTATGTTGACAATGCGGCACGGAGATAAAGTATTGGAGGTGTCAAGTGCCTAAGCTGGAGATTGAGGATTATATCTTGACACTGAAATTCAAGCTTCAAAGTTGTGAAGATCACTTGACACCATCACTTTTATGGCATAGGGTTACAGTAGACACTACTAAGGAGCTTACATGAATTCACCAGATTGGCTGATTGCGTGGGAAAATAAAACCGCCGAGCGTAAGGTACGGCTTGAAGCAGCTTGCAGTGAAGCAGTCGGTGTTTTTGAGAAGCGCTTCCCAAAAAATGATGCTCATCTTGAAGCGCCTATAGCTCTAGCCGCTTGCCTTGAAGTTTTTGATCTTGAAGATCATAAGGATGCTGGGCAATTGTATCTTGAGTGGTTGGTTGAGCATTACGTCGGGCGAAAAGTTAAAGCAAACATTGATGACATTAAGGCAGTCGTTGCTGGCTTAAAGAAAGCTGGCTACGCTGAAGATAATCCTTATCGTTGGAATGATGGGGATAATAAGCTATTCTATATTCCGCATGAAGAAGGGCTTATTTTCTGCGCAGAGTCACAGAATACTAATTACATCTATCTGCTTTATCCGGCATCTAATACTGAGGGTATGCCAGAATACTTTGCTGAGCAAGATAGGTTTCATATTCGTCGATACTATGATGTGTATGAGCCAGATAAACAGGATAAGCAGAATAGTGAGGAAGCGGCAAAGTATAAAAAAGGCGGTATTACGACAGCCATTGTCAATTCAGATTGGCTAAGTCAACGTTGGAGTGATTGCCTACCCAATAATAGGTGGCCGCGCCGCCCCAGTTTAGCCTACCTCAAAGCACAAAATTTCAGTTTTAGGTATTCTGATTGCCGCGATATGGGTTACGTGTTGAGCTATGAAAAGCTGAAAACCCCCAAGGCCGAAAGAGCCCTTGATTATTTTCCCGATGTCCGCACAGCTTTCTTTGAAATGCGTTGCGCGGTTGAACAAGTTGAAGATAATTTTGAGGCCGAATGCTAATATGAAACTGATCTATTGTCCAGCGTGTGATGATGTGGTGAAGCTCGACACAACTGTACGAGCTTGCAAATGTGAAACTAGCTGGGGCTATTGTAAGGCGAATGGCTTGAATGCTTTGTATTTTGGGCTTGCAATACCTTTGGGTTTTGCAAATAGTACATTAGTTCAAGCAATAAGGAATCGACCAGATGAAGGTAGGGGAGAACGTTTTGAAGCTTTCGTTATACCAAAATCATGCCCCACTTTCAGGAAAGCAAAGTAACTATGACATTCAATGAACTATTAGCCATCTTTCGAGAAGATGATTTAGATCGCAATAGTGTATTAGTCTTCTCCCCCAATGACGATCCAACTGACGAGTTTATCGTTGATGAAGTAGTTAGCGAGGGCACCATCATTCGCTTCTTTCTGAGCGGACGCTAATGATTCATTCTGTTGAATTCAAAGAAGATTGGCGATGCTTCAAAGTTGGCGACAGCTTTGACTTCCGCCCCGGTGTTAATTTACTGGTTGGTGATCAGGGCTGTGGCAAGAGTAGTTTGTTTGCTATACTACGTGACGCAGCAAAGAATGGCGACAAAAGCTTGAAGAAAAAGGCGCGAGTGCATTGCGACAAGTCTCAGCTTTTCTCATTTGATTTTGAGCATGAAAATCCACGCACTGTGGGTTACTTCTTAGATGACACACTGAGCCAGGTTGCAGCTATGTTTAGTAGCCATGGTGAATGTAATCGTGCCGTCTTTGCTGCAACGAGAACTGCGTCAGATTGCGTCTTACTGATGGATGAGCCTGATATGGCTCTCAGTATACGAAGCTGCAAGATGCTCGTACTGCAACTCAAGGCACTGGTACAGCGCAACTCGCAGGTTATTATTGCTGTCCACAATATAACCATGATTCAAGCATTTGACGAAGTTTTATCTTTAGAACACCGTAAATGGATGCCGAGCGCAGAGTTTATCGCAAGCCATTTGGCTTGCGTCTACTGCGGCTGCCACCCTTGTGGATGTGGAGGCTAGAGCAAATGAAACGCACAAAAATTCTTCCTGGCGCTAGCTGGCCGATAACTTACAATTACTTTGAGCCTGGTACTTATGTCGTACCTACTTCCCATTGTTGTGCGCTCACTCATGTGTATGAGGGTCCATTACTGTTTAAGGTAACAGTATGCCGCGAGCCGACTTTTGTGGGAGATTTTTGTCTTGTTTCTGTTGAAGGCCGAGAAGACGAAGAAGAAGTTGATGCCACATGGCTCCGTGAGGCACACCCCGTTGAAATTGACGCTGGGGATCGAATTGGGCGACTTTACTAACACGGAAAGACTGATATGAAATTTTATCAAGTAGAAGCGTGTACTGGGGGAACCTGGACAGCTATTCCGGGCCAAGCATACGGTTGTGAGCCGGGCATGTTCAGGCAAATGCTTGATTTGTTGTCGCCTCTAGCAGGACAGCGAGTCAAATGTGTAGGAGATTGGTCTAATTTCCCAGAGGCAAAAGGATGGCGGCCCGACTATCTCTACAGTGCGAAAACAAATAATTTTCGAGTGTGGCATAAAATTCTATTTGACTTTTAGGCCAGTTGTGATAGGATTAAAGTAGAATGAATAACACAAATGAAGTGCCCCTGCTCCACCAAGTTCGCTCACCAGAAGGACATGAGGGATGGCAGTGGATGAATGGGCTAACTTTTTACTATAACAAGGATGATGTCTGTGATAACGCTGACGCCAAATTTTTGGCTATGGAATGCGGTGAAATTACCATGAGGATACAGCGTTTGCAGATGATGGCGCGCCATCGTTCGGAACAGGTGTGTGCAACTGAACCGATTATTCTCAATTTTGAAGAAGAAAAAGCACAACTTCAACAGAATCGAGATAATGATGATGACGCTAGGTGATTTTCGCAAGTGTACGGCCGCTTTGCCTGATGATATGCCACTATTCTCAGGCGCGCTTGATTACTACTACCGGCATACCAAGCACAATGATGCTAAGCGAAAAGAAACCGAGCCCAGTTTGGATGGATACTTGAAACTAGCAGACTCTATTTTGCATAGGTCCAGTAGACCTCAATAGGCTAAAACATGATGACTCTAGGGAAATTCCGAGGGATGACGGCTAAGTTGCCCGATAACACGCCGATGCTTTCGGAGGACCGTTGTTATCAGAATTCTCGCCCAATTGTTACAACAGTGATTATTGTGCCCGCTAATCACTCAACGGGGCATTACAATCGGTGTGGATTTGAGCCTGATTTTGGCGACGATCCCGAGCGATATGGACTCTCGACAGAGGAGCACGTCCAAAGAAACCGAATAACAGCAGTGGTGTTTGAATGATTATTACTTTGCAAATGAAACATGGTGATTATCCAGTTTATGCCCGTTGTGACGCTGAACGTGATAAAGCTTACCTCCACTTGTTTAAGCTTATGGACGGGTACGGTTTTTATGGAAATGTAGACGGAGATCAAGTCGAGTGGCTTCAGGAAGCGAGAAAGGGTGATACTCGTTCCGCTCGTTGGTTGTTAGATTACCGTGCCGACCGTGGTTACGATTACGAAACAATTGAAACAACTTACCCATTGGAGCCGTAATGAGCACTCTAAACAGTAAGGCTCGCATCTTAGTGGATGAAGCAGCTATGGGCGTTGCTGGGGGGCGGCGACAATCCGTCATACAGATGATGCAGAACTCTCTAATAGCGATGCGAAACGAAGCTGAGCCGCGTCTAGTTGAGTTAACAGAAGAAGTTGCCACGTTGCGAAAAGCTTTGGCTTACTATTATCAGCCCACAAGTGAAGAACTGGATGCGTGGAGCGAACATTGTGCAACTATCGAGTCATGTGGCGGTAATCCGCCTGACTACAAGAGCTGGAAAATTGAATTAGCACTTAGCAAAGCAAGTTGATTATGCTAACTAAGCTAAAACCGATGAACAGGAAATCGTGAGGCGCGTCACAGTGTTAGAAGAAGATAATCAAAGAGCTTTGGTATACATTCTGCAGGACGAATTATTTTGCTTGAGAGCAGATATGTTTGCCGCTGCAAAGGATGGTAAATATCAAACCGCAGCAGAGCTCACGGGTTTAATTCAAGAGATTCACAGAACCATTACAGCCCTCCTGAAAGAAGATGATGTCTCACATTGAGAACAACCATACTGTCATTGCCTGTCCGAGCTGTGCTAAAAAAGGTGACAGTCGCGGCGCTCTTCAATCTTATTGCCATCAGGATGAGTCCGACTGCCTTTATTGTGCCTTCTGTGGTTGGAAAGGAACCTATGAGACTTGTCAATCTTATGAGTTTCCATGTAAAGTCTATAAAGTCGTAGAGATTGATATGACTGTAGTAGAAAACTTTCTTAGTATTGCTTTACAACAACGATGTGAAATTCTACCTATAAGTACCGTAGCTGCAAATGTGGCAGGTGGGGTATTTACTGTTAGTATCCCGTGCAATGATGGAGCTGCGGGTCTTATCCGACAGCCCAAACGATCCTATTACGAATTGTCAGTAGTCTTGAACTATCTCGTATCCAAAGGGTGGTTGTTCCCTGCCATGTATAAGGTGAGTGTCAATGTTTAAGTGGAACTATTCTATTGAAGTACAGAGAGTTAGTGGCGACTGGAGTCACGGCACAATTTGGGCTTGTTGCCCAAGTAATTTTCGAGCATTGCTTCGTTACATTAACGGAGAAAGTGATCCTTGCACCGGGTCAATTATTGTTAGAACTAACGGGCCTCCCACCCGTATTCGTCGCGCTGAGAATAATGTAGAGCCTGACTTCCGTTGGCCCGACGACCGAAAACTAGCCCCCGGTGTTACACCCAGGAGATAAACAATGTTTGACTTTGACCCCCAAGAAATCTTAGCGCAAAACAATGTTGAAGTCACATGGTGGGACTCTGTTGTCGACGACTACGGAATAGTGAAAAAGGAGGGAGCCGTAAAAGGTTGGGGGCTTAGCTGGAAGCATGGCGCAATCTATATTGGCCCATGTCTGAAACATAAAGCCATTGAGGGTGCGGCTATTTTTGTCCTTCTATGGCTAAAGGGTGTGTCAGCTCAAATGGCGACTCAGCTAATTATAGCTTACGCTTTCATTGAAAGCTATCATGACGCGATTGAGACGTATTCAGGTTTTATCAATAATATTGAGCACTTCTGTCGTGAAGGACATGAGACGGTGCGTGGAAGCATAAGGATTCAACCGGAGTGAGTTTATGGAAGTATGGTGGCTGTCAAGCACGAAAATGACTGTGAAAGTAATTGTAAGAGATGGGAAAATAGTCGGGGGTGCAACAATTATTCGTGTATTTATTGGGCAGCCATTGTCGAATCTTGTTAATTGGATGCGACGAATTGGGCCACCACTCCGTCAAGAATGTTTATTGAGGGAAAACGATGACGCCTCTGAAACTGGATAATTATGTACGTTGTGTGCAATTTGACGAACAAGAAGAATGGTACGCATATTCTTCTGAAATACTCGCATGGTTTCCCCTCACGGCTGAAAAAGTGGCATGGATTTTTGAGATGACGCCTGCTTTTGAGGTTGAAACAGTGCTAACTTGGTGCCGCGAAAATTGTTACATTGCTGCACACAGAGATTCATCTGGTGAATTTTCATTCGAGAAAGCTTGACGAATCATGCTGTGCAAATACAATTGTAACATGATAACACCCGATGAAATAATTGACGGTTGGCGTAATAAGGTTATGTGGCTTACGCTGGATGAAGCAGTTATTTTAATGAGGCATCTAGGAGGTTTTGAGCACGATGAAATAATAATCCGGCATGGGGGTGCCCGGAAAATTAGGCTGTGTGATTTACGGCAGTATCGTGATGGCCAGGAATATTGCATTAATATTCGTCCTGTTTACTTTGACGGCGGACCAACCAGTAAAAAGCGTTACAGAGGGACTCTTCTTACGATGATTGTTGACCGAATGCTCGCAGTAAGTATTGAAAAAGGCAACTCATTCGTTCGCGCCACGGTGAAATATGCGTGTAGAAAATTTTCAAGTAGTTCTACACCCTTGGCGAAACAAGCGTCCTAGAAACACTAAAACAAATAATCAAAACTGGAGCACTCTAATGCTACTTGGCGAACGTATCAAAAGAAATTACGAAGATCCAGCACAATGTAAACTTACTTGTCGGACGCCTGTTATTATACGTGTGGATGGTCGTGCATTCCATACATTCACTCGTGATAATTTTACAGTGCAGCAGTCTGCAAAATTCCAGGATGCAATGGTTCTCGCAGCAGAGATTGTTGCGGGTGAGATTCAAGGATTCAAACTGGGCTATGTTCAGAGTGATGAAGCCAGCTTCCTTATGACAGATTATGACAATCTGCAAACCCAACCATGGTTTGGAAATAACAAATCAAAGATTGAGAGTGTGAGCGCTTCGATTATGACGGCCGCCTTCGCTCGTTGTATGCGGCTTGTCGGGGTGAATGCATTAGCAACATTCGATGCTAGAGCATTCAACATTCCAGAAAATGAGGTTGCAAATTACTTTCTCTGGAGAGCGCTGAATTGTCAGCACAATTCGGTTACAATGTTTGCGCAAACTTATTTCTCACATAAGGAGTTGCAAGGCGTATCAATAGTTGGGATGCAGACCATGCTGGCTGACCATAGGCATGATTGGGAGCGTGATCTGATGGAAGAAGAGAAGTATGGCTCGTTCCTGCTACGCAGCGGCGAATTACTTACAGACGTGCGCCCTGAATTTTCAGCAATCGAGAAGTTGTGGCAGCAATCTCAAGTCTCATAGGAGGAAACTATGTGCGGAATCGTAGGAGGCTTTGCAACACCCGACCGACTAGCCAAAATGTTGAGCCGGATCCAAAACCGCGGGTTTGAAAGTGCTGGAGTTGCAACAAACCGTTGGTACTGGAGGAGTGGAGGAAGTGTTCAAAAGTTAATACGGGAGCACAGTGACTTATGGACAGGTGATTATGGAATCGCGCATACTCGGTATAAAACTGATAATGACAGTGAGATTCAGCCAGTGATTCGACTGCGAGACGGCCACACATTTGATGCCTTCGCATTCAACGGGCAAGTTGAAGATGGTGATACTAAAAAAATCTTCAAAGCTGTACAATCCAGAGATTTGAGCACAGTTAAGGGGGCTTACTCATATGTATACCTGGATTCGCTTCGGTGTACAATTCGGGCAGGGAGGGATAAATATGGTTTTCACCCACTATACTACTCCCCCTCCCAGCGTCTAGTAGCCAGTGAGACTGCCGCAGATCTTTATATTGATGACTGGGAACCGATTGAGCCTGGAACAGAGATTGATGTGGCGACGGGGGAAGTAATGAGTCGAATACCACCGCAATGGGCGAGATGTTTTTTTGAGTGGGTGTACTTCTCTGCAATTCAAAGTCAGTTCGATGAGCTTAGCGTTTACACCGCGCGACGAGACTTAGGATCTTTACTTGCACTGAATGAGACTGAGCGGGACGCAGATATGATCGTCCCAGTTCCTGACAGCGGGATTGCTGCGGCTGAGGCAATGTCAGAGGCGCTAAAGATTCCACTTCGGATAGCAATTTATAGGGATCGCAATGCAGAGAGAACCTTTATCAGTGAGAGTGGTTGTTCCTCAAAGTACATTATTACTCCGGAGGCGTTGTACGGTAAGATTATTTTAGTGGATGATTCCATTGTGCGGGGGACGACGCTAAACCATCTTGTGCCCCGGTTACAACATTACTGTGATGAGATTCACGTGAGAGTCACTTGCCCAAAAATAACACACTCATGCAGATATGGTATTCATATCACGGGCGCTGGAGCACATACAATTGATTCTGCGAATTCCGTGAAATATTTGAAGCCAGTTGATATGCAATTTGTGCATGGTACATGTCGAGCATGTGTGACAGGAATTTATCCTGACGACGCCTGACAAATTATTTTCATTAAACCTGGGAGCATTAAAATGATTTACTTGGGATACGACTTCCTGCGTCAACAATGCGTAGCGAGCTACAAAGGAGACATTATAGTCTGTCAGAACACTGATCGAGCAGATCAGATCCTCGACGGTTTATGTGCTGTCGGAGAAAAGCTTTCCCGACCTCAAGACATTTCCCATGAGGAAGGTGGCGTGGAAGTTGTCGCTATGGTTCAAATGCCTTGGGCATACACGGTAAAGTATTCTGATCAAGCTTGGTCAGATTTGTTATCAGTACAGGAATTCAGATGAAAATTCCATTAACACAAGGCAAATATGCGATTGTTGATGGCTGTGATTACACATACTTGAATCAGTTTAAGTGGCATTATAATGAGGGTTATGCTAAACGCAACATAGGTAAACGCCCCAATCGACGACGACTACCTATGCACCGTGTGATCCTTGAGCGAATGGGTTACAAGGATTTTATTCAGCCAGATCACATCAACGGAAATGGATTAGATAATCGTAGATGCAATCTTCGCCCCGCTACTGCATCTCAAAATAGATGTAATCGTGGCAAGCAAAGTAATAATACGTCTGGTTATAAAGGCGTTTGCTGGGACCGTAAAAAATGGCGTGCTTATATAGGAGTAAATGGGAAACGAATACATCTTGGATTGTTTGATAATATCAAAGATGCGGCGCGAGCCTATAATGAAGCCGCTCTCAAGTATCACAAAGAATTCGCGCGATTCTCTTGACAAGTCCTGTTCCATGACATATAGTTAAAGTAGACGCCCCAAAGGTTAGACATGAAAAATCTGTTTCTCACATTCGCTATTCTCCTCACAATGGTCGCAACTGCCAACAGCCAAGTAGTCCGTCCGCTGCCCCAGTTAGTCCAAAATCTTTCTAATGAAAACTATGCGATTTGGGCATCATGGCAGAATCAACAGGCTGCTCGACGCGCCGAAGAAATTCTCACTGATACTGCTTGGGACAAATTCAGCTATGCAAAGCGATTGATTAGTAGTAGCTTCGGTCGGGGAAACACCTCAACACAAGTTAGTAGCAGTTCTCGATCGTCTTCTCAATCCGGTAAAGGCTGGTTTGAACGTTCAGGCTCTAGCAGTGGCCAAGCTACTGCTAACTTCAATCGATACGGTGGCACCGTTATCACTTCACGGCAAGTGAGGTATCGTAATCCAAGTTACGTGGGTGCTGGCACTGTCATTACCTACAATCCTTGGACTCGACTCCGGGATGGGATTGGTTCTCCGAATTGGAACAACCTATTTGTTCCATGCAAAGAGGGCACTCTCACACTACAGGAAGCTCTTAATCAGATTCGGGGACCTCAGAATTCTGAGAAAGTCTTTACGATTCTAATGGAAGATTACTTTGACTAATCACATCTTAGTGTACGGGACGTTGAAAAAAGGTGGGCACAACGATTATCTGTTAGCGGAGTGCAAGCTTGTTGGGATAGGGAAAGTATACGGTTGTCTACTTATCAATTTGGGCCCGATTCCTGGCATGCTGCCGGGCACGGTAGCGCGAGGAGATCACAGCGATGACGCCATTGGCGAAGTTTACGAGATTCCCGGCGAGAAATTGTTCCACATCCTGTCCAAATTGGATCGATTAGAAAACAACAGGGAATGGTACACCCGAGTAACAATGCCTGTTGATATGCTCAGTTACAAGGGACAATCTACCGCTGGGGCCAACCGACGTGTATTAGACTGTATTATGTATCTCTACATGCCACATGTAAACGCCGATTCACTTGTAAGCGGGGGGAGCTGGGACACTTTAGCGGAAGGCGGACCATAGTTCAGATGAGTAGGGGGTAGCTACGCGAGAGCATGGGGAGTGATGGATTCTGAGGCGGATAGCAACCGCTTACGGGATCTTGTCGACACTAACCCTGCTGCCCCTTCTCATCTGTCCGTCGTATGCTTAGCTAGAAAACGGGCAGGGTGGTTATGATAGAGAGAGTGTAAGTTGAAAGCGGGTACAACGCAACCGCTCGAAACTAGGCCAGCACTCGCTCCGCCACCCTGCTCGTTGTGTGAATCCAATCAGTATGGAATGAGAATGCAAGTGTATGATGATCAAGGAAATATGTGTGACGACCGCGCCACACTGTGTAGCAACAAAATAGTTGAGCAAGTAGCAAAGTTGTATGCTGTTCTCTATGCTGATGGAATGACTATTGTTGAAGCACGAGCACTGTTAAGCTATCTCAATGCCAATATAGCTTATACCGTAACTATGAGTATTTTACAGAGAAAGGTTTCTGATGCAAGTGTATGATGATGCGGGGAATATGTGCAACAGACTGGCTGCTACAATCTCGCGGCGCGCGGTATGTATGGTTGAAAAATTGTTTGCCGCCCTTTTCGCGGATGGGATGACCATTATTGAAGCACGTGCATTGTTGGGTTATTTCAAGTCTGACCTAGACTTAGCGATTACAATAAGCATTTTACAGCAACAAATAGAGGCTTTACCAGATGAAGAATCAACTGATCGATAACATTGAGGACACCCGGAAAACTCGCTGTATTAGACATGTAGAGTCCATTGCCAAACAGCATTTTGATTGTCTCTTTGATTCCGGGGCTAACGTTGCGGAAATCAAAGAAGTAGCACAACATTTCAAGCGGGCTATTCAAGCAGCACTTGTTGATGCTGTTATTGGCCTACTAGAGCAAATCGAGGCAAGAAAAAATGAGGCGACTTAGCACTGGTCTGATAGTGACGCGAAGAAATTCAAGGGGTGAAATTGAGCTGCTTTTTCAGTTCAAACGTAGTCACAATGAATGGGAATTTCCGGGCGGTAAATTAGATGGTACGGAAACTAGCGAAGAATGCGCTTCCCGTGAGTTGAAAGAGGAAGTATCCCTTGAAGCTGTGAATCTTGAGCAACTTTTCTACTTAGATTATGGCTTAGATTATGGCTGCGTCATGTTTTTAATAACTGAGTGGGAGGGACAGCCAAGCATCACAGAGCCTGATAAGCAATCAGCTATAGGCTGGTTCCCGCTGAGTAATTTACCTCGCGACATAACACAGTGGGCACGTTTAGCAATCGAAAAAGGTTGTCTGCTAGGGTTAGGGAAACTGGCATAGGGGGAGGGTCTAATTTGATTGTTCCAGGTTAGAGAGTCTTAGAGATAGTATTAAGCACGGCGCTTATAAGCAATAGAGATACATACGCATCGTGACTACGGTAATTAGTATGTTCAAAGAAAGACTTAGGAGAGTTCAATGAAATCGCTTGGTATAATCACTATAGCCCATTGGGTGTCGGGAGAAATTGAAAAAGGGTATACAGCGTATCTTGAACATAAAGACAGGTTTGCCCGCCTGAAGCACGTTGTAAGCGACGGCGGGTATATGCGCCCGCTGTTTTACCCTGATGCCTCCATACTTGAACACCTCTCCACTGAGGCTGGGTTTTTTGACGATTGGGAAGATATTACCTTGAGCACATTGGTGTTTTTAAGCACTGACGAAAACCTGTCTGGCACCTACATTGATAAAGTTGTTACTGACAAAAGGTTTTCAGGTGCCGTGTGTTGGGCCTCAAAGGTGGTTCCTACTGTAGGTTCATTTCCCGGTATATCCGCTGAAGGTGATCTTGAGTTCGAGAAAACTCTGGCAGGGATGAAGCGTGACTATTTGGCTGGCAGTATGCCCGGGTTCTGGTGGGATTATCTTACTGGCAGTCTCTGAGAAAACGCCCAGGGACATGCAGTGCTAGTTGTTAGTTAGTAGCTTGTTGAATCCTTTTGACAACTAACGTTAAGAAAAAAGACTCAATCATTTGGACACTGATTGAGTCTTTTTGTTTAGTGTTGTGCCGGATAAGCGCTAAGCGCTAGCGCTATATTAGAGGGGAAATTCCGAACGATGTTAAAAAATTTGGCACGAAATTCCAAATGTGTGTTAGAAATTTTCGCGCCGTTACAATTTTTTATACCGTTACAATTTCCCAATCATTATCACTCTTATAAGTATCTTAATCGTTGGGACCTATCCAGATAGGGGGATTCCTCTAGTCCTTAAAACCAGCGTGACCAGAAAAATTATCCTGGTCATTAATATCGATTGACGCATCACCTTCTACCAGTCTGGATTAACGGGGTCCAGTCACACATACCCCCAGCCCTAATCATCCGTAGTTTTGTAGCGGCGCGCATATTTGTAATCTGGCCGACTTCTTCCCGTGGCCTCTTCTCGTTGGGCCAATACCAGACGGTAGTTCTTTTCGAGGTTCAGCCAAAAGTCGGCTGGATACGGAAGGACCCGCGCAAGTGCAAGGGCCGTGTCTTCGGTAATACTTTGCTGGCCCTGGATGATCTCGTTGAGCTTGGTGGGCAGCCAACCAAGTCGCTCTGCGTCATGCCCATCACATCCAATGATTCCCGGATCGTAGCGCCGGGTGGGATTACGATATCGGGGCAAGTAATCCGTGGGGGTGATATGCGGCATTAGTGGTGTTTCCGACCCGTGACCCTACTCACGTTTGTCTACTTAATGGTATATGCTAATCACAACGTGTCAAGGGGAAAAGGTGTATATCTGAAATATTTATATTGTACTAGTTACCGGGGTCCAGCATATCGGCGCCACAAGTCGAATCGAAGATCTACAATCACCCCGCTACCTGCAACATACAATAGACCCCACCGTGCCCCCTAGAATCGCCTCCCCACAGAGCAAGCTAACTTGATTCCTTCGGGCGCGCGACGCCGTCAGATAGACGCTGTGGGCTTAGAATCAATGGATTATAGTTGGTTGTAGGTTGCGGGTTGTTGGGGTCCTGACCAAGAACCATGAAAAAACCCCACTATATGGGGGTTTTCGTGACTCCATGTCTGTAGGTTGCAAACATCCGCCTTGTTTGGGGTTTGGCGGCTACCCACCAGTTTCTATTCACTCCCTACTGATCCGTACACTAAAATAAATTAAAAACTGCTAACCTTAAATTCCATATTATTAACATTTTCGCCCTAATCCTTTCACCTAGTGTATACGGGCGGGTGTGATATCGGCGAACGGACGGACGGCGCCGTGACGGGGCGGACGGGTAGACGGGTAGGGTATACCAACAATATCCTCTCGCTCAGAAACGGAGAGTGGGAGTTCGCATACACTAGCAACATCTTCCGAACACTCCTCAGCATTCGTCTCTGTGACCTCCCCGCCGTTTCCGGGCGGGATCTCGAATACACTAACAACATCTTCTCGACGCTCTTCGTCATTTGCCTCCGTGCCCTCATCGGTCCCGAGACCATTGGCCCAAAGCGCAGGAAGAAGACTCCCGTGTTTATTAGCAATCCTACGCCAGTAATCGAGAAGATTGGTATCATCAATAATTTCAACAAGACCCCGCCAATTCGTTCGAGTGATACGGCCCAACACATTATCAATCTCATCAAAAGTCAAACCCTTGACAGCATCGACAAATCTCACATGAAGAGCAATCCAATTACAAATCTCACGTGAATTAAGACTCCCCTGATGTATACGAACCTCAATACTGCCATGTGCCAAATAAGCCCGCCAGTTGACAAACTCAAATCGGTCGCGTGATTCAGCAAAATCCTCAGCATGTTCCGCGGCCCGAATATCTGCGGCGCTATACTGAGGTGAACCACACATCGAATTCTCGCCGCGTCTATGATCGACAAACTTCTTCCAAAGCGGATAAGTCTTACGATAAGCATAAGCGACTTGCAGAATCTCATCGCTAGAAAGGTCGCGCGCGTCAAGATGTATGTGAAGCCCACAAGACCGATCAATTGACCAGCCAAACTTATCGGCAACAGTACACAGAGTCCTAATCTCCTGGAAACCCTCATCACCCTGCAAAATCGGTGAAATGAACTCGCGTCCGGGGGTGGAACATTCATACACACACCCCCACTCTGTTTGGCCGTGCAAAGTCCGGTAATTCTCACAGTGTTCGGTCTCTATCTCAACACCGAAACGACGCTCAGAGCCGACGTGACTAAACGTAAGCGCATTACCGCTCCATGGCTGCACTTTCCAAATATCAGCGTGTCCAAAACACCCCCCACAAAAAGGATCACCATCCCAACCGTTCATAGCCTCCCGACTAAATGAGCCGCTGCAACAGGAACAGCGGAAGTAAGTCTGCTCAAAACATTCCTCACAATAATGATTAGAACGATTTGGATCGGTATAAACCTCACGAGTGGGGAAAGCCTCATCGCAACTCTCACAAATGAACCAGTGATTGTTCCAGCACGGTAGACAATACTCTTCGGTAGGGTTATCAGGATTTGTACGAACGACGCCGTTTGCACGAAGTGTGCGACGATTGCAATACGTGCAAACAGAGAAAACCTCAGCATCGCACTCAGAACAACGACGCTTGTCATCAGGACCAATTCTCAAATCATCGCATTCCCCCCACTCATCATAGCGAAGCATCTTGCCACAATCTTCACAATTGATATAGAGGTCATCGATGCACTTCGCGCACATCGGCCCCGCCGGAGTAGGATACAAATTGTCCGCCTCCGTGCCGCAGCCACCGGCGCACTCCGAAGTAGCGTCGAGACGCTCGGGCACGTCTACTCCCTCAAACAGGTTACATTGCGTTGGCATGATTGTTAGCTCTCACCACAACACTTAAAACAAGACAAAATCATGGGGATCCCCCAAGTTTATGTGATCACTACAACCGTTCGACGACACTCGCGAACCCTCTTTGACGACACATGCCCGTACAAATCAGCATCGTCCCCCACGTCCGGCTCAAACGGGGCGGGGGTGGCATAGATATGGTAGATTGCCGTTGGTATCTCCACGCGAGGATACCGATAACTATGGTCTGGTGCATCCGTAAGCAATGGGGTATCGCCCGGTAAGTCAGCCGTCAATGCCCGGAAATCAGCGAGCGTCATGACGACTCCCTTGCCAAAGACATGCAAAGCTTACACTCAAACATGACCTCTCCCGTATGGTTGAACAATTGAAGATTGCCGTGTCCAAAATCAACACAGATAGAAGAAATCCTCTCGCCGACTTTGAAGCCCCCAATCGGTACCTTCAGGATACAGTCGTAAAACTGCAAAGCCAACGTATCCTGGACATCAAACCGCTCCCAAGTAAACAGTCCCTTTTCCATTATTTCAAATCTCCAAAAGGTTTTCACTGACTATTAAATTTCCGCCCAGCCGCCGATATCACAGCCGCTGCCGCTGTCACAGCTACTTCCGCTCCGCGCGTCGCTATTACAAAAGCTACATCCGGCCTACACTCCCACATTGCCGGTTCCCGGCGTGACGAGTGTATTGCAGCTTTAGTCGCCGTCGCTTCAGCCACTATAGCGTTAGCCGCTTCTTCTGCTGCCGCCACCGCTGCCGCCCATACCCTTGTCTGTGCCGCTGCCGTCGCGTTTGCGATTGCAAGCCTTGTTGCCCATGCTGTCATTTTTCACCTACTCCCCCTGGGCGACCGTGTCGCCGCAGGGGCATTGAAGTTTGCAAACTCTATCCTGCATATTGGGCAGCGTGCTCCTCATCCGACAGACCTTGGGAACTAGGAGAGCAATACTCAGCCCATGCACTCTGCCAATCTGTATCATAGTCGCGAACAATGTCGTCTGCCGTCTTACTTAGGTAACCGTCAACATCATGCTCAGCCTGCCATGAACGGAGGCCTTTCCGACCGGCGCCGCCACACCTAGATACAGAATAGTCTTGATTCTGATGGGGGGCAACATACTTGTCGCTTTCCCAGTTATAACCGCTGTAGGTGCCGTACCGGGCAATGCACGATGCCGATAGAGCCTTTGACTCAAACGCTTTGATCGGAGAATCAACGTCAGCGGAATTGGCGACAGTTCCATCAGCACTCACTCGAATGACTTGACCATCCGTAATCACTGTGCCATTGCCACCAGTGCAACTGTCAAGATGTGTCCAACTTGACGAATAGTAAAGCACACCATCGATAATATCGTAAGCAAGCTCACCACTGTAACTAAGCAGATAGAAGTGCTCACCGTCATACCAGGATAAGCCCCAGTATCCGGAAATGCCTTCAAGAGCTTTTTGGTAGTCGCCACGCGCCTTATTAAGAGCCCAAAATAGGTGCTCTGAATCCACCTGAAACTTAGAAGGAGCTTCACACATCCCGTTATGGGATCCGATGATCCGTCCGTACCGGAATGGGTGAGAATTTCGTCGATTCACCTTGCCACGGGTGGCAAAGCGTGTATGGCCGGCTACAAACCAGCATGACTGTTGTGATCGCTGCAACCACGTTTTGACCCGCTTTTTGCACAAAACGGTTGACGGGTCGCCTGCCCCCTTTGTCATCTTACCAGACGAATCAAAGAAACCCAGGGAGTCTGTCCCTCGCTCTCGGTTTGCCCAGGTCAAGGCCCGAACAATCCCGATGTTCCACTTTTTGTTGGGTTGAACTACAACGGCGCCAAAGATTCCGCAAATGATGATACCCTCTGCTAAGACACGCTAACACATCAGTCGCAGAGTGCGACTATTGACAATGCCGGACGGGGCGCCTTAGCAAGTTGCTCCCATCCTTCTACTTTAACTATACCACGCTGAGACTCAAAGTCAAGTGAATGGCCGAAAAATCTCAAGCATTCTCGCGCTCCTCACAGAGCTTGAAAGCCTTATCGTGCAAACTCTGCATAATCATCTCCTTAGGTATGTTCCACACATCCCCGCCCCCGGAGGGGACGGGGTCCTTTGTACCGGGCCCGACCAGCCAGCCAATCAGTAAGAGGGGCATCATCGATTAAGTCAACAAGCGCCCGAAACTGCTTATTACTAGCACCGTCGAATTGATCCTGCAATTCCTGAAAAGACAAATTTCTGACGCCATCAATAAATCTGCAATGAAGAGTAATCCAGTTGCAAACCTCAATAGCATCAATAGTCCCTTCAAGCAAACGAACCTCAAATGTTTTGTAATTGCAGTAAGCTGCAAGATTAACATAATCATACCGGCTCTGGGCACGAGCAAAAATATGGAAACTCACAGATTTGGTGCCGCAAGCTCGCTGGATATCACTGCGCCGGTAATAGGGTGCATGGCAATACTGGTTCCAACCCCTCCAAGCGGGGACACAACATAACCACATCTTATAAGTTAGAGCATACGCATAAGCGATATGAAACAACTGTTCGTCAGTTTCATCACGCATATCGTAATGTGTATGACAACCACAATCAGCATTGGTGGTCCAACCGCTCTCAGTGGCTTCAGTTAGAAAACCCTCAATACAGTCAAGCCCCTCATCCCCGTAAAGAATGGGAGAATCAAATTCGCATCCACTTACTGAGGGGTCGCTTTTACAGCCAAAATAAGTCACGCCCTCTAACAAGTGGTACCCGTCGCATGATGCAGTTTCTACTTCGACCCCGTACTTTCGCTTGGAATGGATATGCTCATAAGTTGCCAGCGACACATCAAATGGTGTGGGACGCCAGTATGCTGATCTATATTGCCGCCCCTCCCAGCAGTCAAAGCAACAATACACCCCGTCAATAAAGTAGAGACTGCTCCGGTGCCGGCGCGTCAATTTGGCACAATCAGCACAGATTGTGTAATATGCTTCATAGCAACAATTGCAAATCCCCCCAAAGACAGACATATTGGCGCGCGAGCGGCGCAGATGACAATGGGTGCAACGAACAGAAGCAGACATAGCGGTCGCAGGCATTTTACCTCCCCTTTAAGTGAGCAAGGCGGGCGAATGGTGATTAACCCGTTCACACAACCAGCCAGTAAGAGCCGAGTCGTCCACAATTTTGAGAAGAGCCGAATAAATATGCTTGGGCTGGCCAGCAAAGGCGTAGTCGAGATCGTCGTAACTCAGTTCCTTGACATAATCAATAAACCGGGCATGTAGCGACACCCAATTACAAATAGTGCTGGCGTCAACAGTGCCCTCCAGCAGGCGAACTTCAAAGGTACAATGAATTGGGTATGCCATAAGGTTGACATAATCATAACGATCCGAACCTCTACAGAAACTCGCAAAAGACAGCCCTCTGTCACTACTTGCGCGGATATCCGAAGCATTGTAGCTCGGCCTGTGACAGTAAGTATTGCCGCGACGAGCATCACTGACACTTCGAGACCAAAAGGTATAAGTCTTCGCATACGCATAGGCAACACGATACAACTCATCGTCAGTTTCATCGCGCATGTCATAATGCGTGTGACAACCACAATTGTCGGTAGCAGTCCAACCTTGCTTACTGCCAAACCTTAAAAGCGCCTCAATCTCAGCGAAACCCTCATCACCATAAAGAATGGGCGAGTCAAATTCGCGGCCAATAATAGAGCAATCGCCCTTGCATCCAAACCTAGTTTTCTCAAACAAGTCCTCAAAATTGGCACAAGCGGTAGTTTCCACTTCAACGCCGTATTTCCGCTTGGAGCGCATGCGCTTGTAGGTTGCAATAGACGAGTCAAGCGGAGTGGGGTGCCAGTGGCGCAAGTCGCCGCGACGGCACTGGTGGAGCCAGCAACCATAACACATAGGATTGCAGTGAGTGGTATCTTCTTGCAAAAAGTAAGCGTCAGACCTACTGGTGGTGCCGCGTAAAAGGCTGCCGCACACACTACAAAGGGTGTACAAACGCTCATAGCAGCAAGCACAAATACCAGTAAAAGGCGACATATACTGGCGCTGATGATCGCCGTGACAATCAGTGCATCGCACGACTTCCAACATCGAAGAAGGCATTTAGTGAACCTCAATAAGATTGTCTGATTGATTACACTTAACCATACCACATCAAACACACTTGTCAAATAAAAAGCCATATAAAATGATAATATGAATTATCGGGGTCCTAAATAGAAAGGCGCCGGCGGCTACTCCAGTCGCTTTTTCATCCTTCTGCAATGTTTCTCCACTCTTCCCCTACGTCTGCGGCCATTTCCGCTGCCTCTTGCTTCTCTATTCCTACTGCTTGAGTGTACCACGCCCGCGCAGCCTGATAAGCATCCCAAAACAATGTTTCCGCGGCTTGCATCGCCTCAACGCCGGCTGTTCGTGCTTTTTCGGCTAACATTTCCGCCGCTATTGCCTTACTTCGCAGATCTTGCATCACTGGGATCCTCTAGGTTTTTGATCTTAGGTTTCTAACCTAATAGTGCGTCAAACTAATTCATTCCGTATCCACCCTAACCGCCACAGCCGCCACCATCTTCCCGCCACTGTCTTTGCACTGCCAGCCGCCACACGGCCGCTGTATCAAGCGCCGTCGCCGCCGCCGTCGCCGCCGCCAGAGCCGTTGCAGCAGCCGCGGCATTTGCCACCGTCGCCGCATTGGCCGCGCCCTGTGCTGCTGCCTCTGTCACATCGGCCGCCGTCCATGATGCACTAGCCGCCGCCTCCCACGCCGCCGCCGCATCGGCCAGTATTTCTTTCGACGTTTCTTGCATGATTTTTCCTTGTTATTCGCGTCACTTAATCAAAACCGGGTCGCTTGGAATAATCTCAACAAGCGACCCGGTCTTTCACTCCAGTTGGTGCGATCCTTACACATTGAAAGGCCACAACCTGAAAGGTAGAGGTAAAAACCTTCCAGAAAGCGCTACACGCAAGAGCCTCACAAATCGAGCAATCCCGTCAACTGGCTAATGTTTCGTACACTCAGCGTCATACAACTCACCAATACTGCTGAAGTATTCATCGTAAGACTGCCAATCATCATCTTCACAACCCCAAGAACCATACCAATAACAGTAGTTTTCTTTCTGCGTCCCCCCTTTGCCATCATCCTGACCAGTATTCCCGCTACCATCTCCGGTAACAGTACCACAACGAAAAACCAAACTATCCGCAAACATGAGGATAGACGCATACTTGCTTCCAATGCCTTTATTCAGGCGCCGCGTCCCAACCGTCACACGTCGTTTTCTACTGTTAATACTGAGAACTATTACGAGTTCACCAGTCGGCAGCTTCGCAAAAGTCACACCGTATACAATAGCCATGTCCAGCTTTCCTTCCTGTTACTTAAAGTATACCACCTTAAAGCATCTTGTCAAGCGACAAAATTCAAAGAAACCCCGCCAGAGTTTGGAGTTCTAGCGGGGTTACAAGGCCCAGCCGAGTGGGTGTCGGCTCAGAGCGGGTTTTGCGTAGTGATACTTGCCCTTTATCAGGTATGCCGCCCCATCCCGTCACACACGGGACTGCGACTTTTCAGATAAAATGCCCACAAACTGCGAGACTTGCAAATCAGGCGTAGATACACCCATCGACAAAGCAAAAGTTATCTTGCAGCTTGGAATCAACGGTACAGGTCGCATCACCAAACGAAACGAAACATGACTCAGAATAAGCCAGCCAGCATTGATACTTGCTGTAACCAGCATAAACCGGCCATCACATCAAACGACCATCAGGATCGATATTAACCTCACCAAATGCAATAATCGGCCCGTCCATTAACTTGATCTCATCCTCAAAGCCGGGCATTGCCCTGCGAAGATCAATTTCCTCACAAAGTTGCTTCACCACCCAATCAGAGCAATGCCCATAACCTGCCAAATTCATTGCAGCAATAGGGTAGATGGTATCATCAATGCGGACGCAGACCTCAAAAGAAGGTCGCGCTGAGACTTTTTGGAAATCCAATTGTCCCGGCGTCTTGGCCGAGTCAACTATTTTACCCTTCAGAACAAGCAGAAAAATCATTTCTCCCCCTCGATTAGAATTTGGGCCGGCAATTGACACAGATCAGCGAATAGGCGAAGTCGCCGGTATGCCCGCAAGCGCTTCTGAATGAAATCTTTCATGCTACCAGCAACTCCAACCATGCGCCTGTGGCCATCAATCTCAGAACTCACACGCCAAGTCGTACAGCCCAGCATAGGGAGCATTTCAGCAACGATCCCAATGACCTCTTGCTCACCAAACTCATTCGTGCAAGCAATGGCGACCTGAAAACCACTCACCTCATCAACAAAGGCAAAGTTTAGCTTATCAGGCTTCTCGCATACGTCGATTACTTCGCCTTGCACAAGCAGAAAACACACATTCGATATTTCCATCGTCAACCTCACAATGAGTTGGGACATGCGCAAACCATGTCCGCCATTATATGTTGTTCTACCTAAAGCATAACACACTCACTCGACTTGTCAAATAAAAACCGAACAAAACATTTATATCAATTGCCGGGGTCCTAAGGGGTGAAGGCCCGGAATAACCAGGCCAAACATCTTTCTCAGTTTAATCGGTATAGATACCAAGCCACCCCCTGCTTAGTGGTATACTCAATTTCTACACCATCCTTGCGAGCTAAAAAACGACCTCTACCACTCACACTGGTCTCAATAACAGTGTTGGCAAAATCATCAAGTCCGCACGAACCCTTAATAAGGGCTAAAATCGCCGCATTCGCTGCGCCCGTGCTTAAACTTCCATCGCTGCAACTATCGGAAATACTTGCAAAGACAGTCAAATCAATGCCAGTCAGCTCACTAAGAAAATGAGATTTCATACTGCAAAGAGATTCAACAATAGCTCCCCTACATAGGGAAGTTGACTCATCATCGGTTAAAACTACATAATGCCGCCCATTGACTCGTACAGCATTAGAAGTAAGAGACAATTTGCAACAGTGCGGGGCGGGAGCGCCATCGTGGTCCAACGCCCACGCATAAGCGATATAGCTACGTTGATCGTATGAATCACCGCATAGGTTGGCTCCAATAATCTCTTGCAGAATCGTCGCAAGCGTTTTCCTACTTAGTCCATTGTCAACCAGTGTTTGCAGTAAACTAAACATAATCGTCCTCAGAGGTTAATCGTTAGTATCACTATTCTCGCCAAGACAGCTATGATTATAGCGTTTAGCTCTTTCGGTATAATAGCTAAACAGCTCCGAATCTTTCCAAATCTCCTGGCCAATAAACCTGAACAATTCATCATCACCCAGTCCGTCAAGCCGTTTCCGGACGCCTGTCATACCCGCCGCAGAAGCCCAATCCGCAAATCTTACGTGAGCCTTGACCCAGTTAATCACGGCAACATCGTCACAAGTACCATGATGCAGCCGAATCTCAATTGTGTTGTGTACCTCTATAGCCGTAACATTGCACCAATTGTACCGCGTTCCGCTATCCGCAAATCTCCAATAGCGGGTGCCGGCGTCTATCGCGAGATCAATGTCCGTGCAAGACCACCGTATATTATGGCAATAGCCACCATTCTGCCTATCGGCATTAACAAAACTGAACCAAACTTCCTGAGTCTTACGATAAGCATAAGCGATAGCATACTTAGAATTATCAGACTCGTCGCCCAGATCGAGGTGCAAATGGTAGCCAGCGTAGCAACCGGCGCGCCAATTGTTAGCGTCAGCAAGTTTGCCCCAGTCCCGAATAGCCTTGAGGCCGGCGTCACCGCTAAGAATGGTGGAATAGAATTCCTTACCCTGAACAGTGCAATCATTTTTTGCCCCCCAAAAAGTATTTCTGAGGCTTGCGTAACCCCTACATTCGTCAGTTTCCAATTCTATCCCGTACTGCCGCTCAGAGCCAATCTCAAGGGTACCACTAGCATCACTGCAAACTAGCGGCTCAAAGTTGATGCTATACGGATAGCAATCACAACAATACCATATGTCATCACCACCACCGCAAGCATTGTTCAAATGTACAGAATCATCGCACTCCTCACAGGTGACATAATTATCACAATGGCACGAATGGCAAATGCGATTGCTATTGCCAACGCCCGCTACGCGCGCATACTCATTATAAACGCGCGCGCCGCAGTCATCACACACACAAGTCTCATCATCAGCACACCAATCACACAAAAAGTGAGTATCAAGTCGGCCGACGTGCCAATTGGCACCATTCTGAACCCTATTGCAGGTGTCATTTTTAGCAAATCTGCCGCAGCATTCACACTGAAAACATACAGCCTCTATGCAATTAACGCACCAAGCTCCGCCGTCCGGATGTTCAATAAGATCCCCGCTCCTTTTCGACGCCCCACACGCCGCACAAGTAGCCAGATCCAATCTTTGAAAACAATCATGGCAGAGCATTTCACCAGACTGGCCTTTACATAGCTCACTGGTGATTATTGTGGCACACGCATCACACACAGGACAAACAGGCATTACCTGTCCGGGCAAGTCCATCTGGATCCACATTGTCGTCGTGATATCGCTCATGCTAGTCTCTCAGTTAATAGTTGCGCCAAGACGTGTGGGAACACCCTAAAGCCCCCGCTCGCTCTCGAAAGCCGCCACCAGCGCCTTCGCTGATACCTTGTCCGCGTTAGCCTTGGCCACCGCATCCGCTGTTCGCTCCGTCACGGCTCTAGCGTACGTTGTCGCCATCGCTGCTACCATCGCCGCACCAGCCATACCCGCCGCCGCCACCGCCCGCGCCGCCGCCACGGAAGCTACTACCGCCCGTGCCGCCGCCGCATCGGCCACATTTGCATCCTCTAACGATACCCGGGCCCGCGATACTTGCGCTTTGGCTACCCGCATTTTCGTCAACAAGACTGCCGCCGTTGATTTTTGCATGATTTTCTCCAGTGCCCGAAGTTGCTTCTTTATCTCAACTATACATTACCCCAGCCAATTGTCAAGCGAAAATAGCTAGGCGTTAGGGTACAAAGAATTCTCCAAGTCATTAAATTCGGCGTCGCCGTTAAAAAGTGTGCCGATTAACTCTTGCAGTCGGGCAGACAATTTGAACGAGTCAGCCAGTCTCAGTTGCGCACACGAAACAAGTAAAATCTCCCTAACCTCTTCAATTGGCACAGGTGAGTTCAAAATCAGTGTGGCCACGTATCGTAACCGGATCGCGGCGGCCATGAAATCACACTTGGGCAGTCCGCTGCAATAATCCGGAGATTACGCGCGACGTATGCGACTTGAAACATGTGATGAATCCCCCTTCTGAGTAATACTACGCAAACAAGTATAGACCAACTCACCCGAAGAATTGTATATGTTGACTTTGCGGGCAAAGCCACTGCGGTACCACGCGAGGGCCTCAGTGATCGCATCGTCATAATCATCAAAGCTGGACTCATGGGTCTCATCCGCGCACACTACTTTAACCGTAAAAAGAGGCGGCGTAGCCTGAATGAGCCGGTCAATTACCCTGGAAATTTCGCCTGTACGCATGATGCTACCCCGTTAAAAGCGGTTGTACGACTATGGTCTGTTGTCGGTTGTGAAGGATTCGCAGCGGCGGCTCATCATCCTGAAACAATCGTTTCAACCAGTATTTAACACTAGGAACGATAGCATCCTGATGATCAATAAATTGCGCTGGATAAATGCGATGCCCCTTGTCGTGGCAATGTATACTTACCTGATAACGTTCTGAAGCTTCCCAGACTACGCAAGCAAGGCATTCGTCGCAATCGTCCCAAATGGCATAAACTTCCCACGACTTTGAACCATGTAAGTTCGAGAAATTCAACCCATCGACATTTTCCGCAACGTCGATAATTTTCTCTTGAACCAATTTAATAGGCATCTTTGATGCCCCCTATTTTTGGTATTGGCGTAGGCGTCATGCAAACTCCCAGCTATATTAACACGCTTGTTAAAGCAACTGAGTTAGCCGACACAATCCTAGCTTTTTACCGGCTGGATGGTTAGACGGACTGTATCCTTTACGATATACTCGCCAAGCTGTTCAAACTCATCGATTAACATATCCAAACCTCGCCGGATATATTGCACGCTCAAGAAAAGCCGCGCTGTCATAATGACCTGATTCTCCGGGATGATCCGCTTAGAACGGGAGCCGTTATTCTCGACACGCACAATATGGTCGCCATGGCCACATTTAACCTTACAAATCGTGCGACCGAATCGTTTCCCATCGGGCACCCGGCGAAAATCGCGCCGACCATTGTAAGCCGCATGCTCTGACTTTTTAGAAGTCTCGATAGACTCGGCATACCTTGCCCTAATACAAAACTCGTCAAGGCCATCAATTGAAGCCCAATCCAATTTAGCCGACATAGAAAGCCAATCGACACGACTACCAACAGGAGTAATAGCCTTATAATCAGATCGACCCACTGCACGCAGCCCAATTGTCATAGGCTGAAAAAGTGTCGTTTTCGTTTCAATCATTTCCTTGATTCCACGTAGAGGTTATCGTAATAATCCCGCCTAGCCTGCACTTTCTCCTCAATGTGCATAACTGTGCTACACCCTTTGATCCCAATTGGAATGTAAACTAACACAACCAGAATCACCACAAAAATCATCCTGTTCATTACACACCTCAGAGAAGTTAAAGGACTCTTTTCCAACTATTCAAGTATAGCCTATTTGGCTTGAAAGTCAAGCAGAAACCGCATAAATGATAAAGTATAATTATCGGGGTTCACGGGCAGGCGCTCCAGACGGGGGTGGGGGGCTATTGTGGTCCGAGAGAGGTATTTATCCTAATAGTGCAGGTTGGCGGCTCTAACGGGCCTGTAAACTCTGAGGGTGGCGACCCTACTACTTTGACTATTCCCCAGTAGTGAGATCAAATACTCTTGCCCAATAAGCACCATCAGCAAATGCGGCTGCAATTGCATAAGTGGGGTAAAAGTTAATCTCGACATCATTGCCGCCAAATCCCTCCGAATTGGTATGAACAGCAAACTTGTCACAATCATCAACAGTCAAACTAACCGTTACTTTCCGCATAGTTTTCTCCCGGCACAAGCAAAAGAAAAGCCCAGCATGCTGGGCTAGTCGTTGCTCGCTGTTTAGTTGCCGAGAACCTTTCCCATCAACCTAGCGATACACTCCGCGGCATAGTAATCAGTCGCCACGTACGACTTAACCAAATCTCCAGCAAGAGCCAGAGAAACGATAAAAGAGGCCAGGGCAAAAAGACCGCTGAGAACAGCGCCAGTCTCATAATCAGACTCGCCCCATTCTTTCGCCCAGCGGTAGCAAAAAGTCAGCAAAATCCCTGTGAGTGGCACCGTGAATGCAAGCCATCCAATGTCGGCAACTCGATAATACGCCACAGCTTGCGCAGACAATTCAGGCGCTGAAGCTTGAATAGTCTCAAGAATCGAACCAATTTGTTCGTCCGTTGCATTTGATGCAAGCGACATGATAAAACCTTTCGTTAAAACAGTTAGAACTACGATAACCTAAACGTTACTTCTTGATTGAATCCGCGTCCCTGATACTGTCGGCAACAACATGAACGTCCTGCGCAAACTGTGCAAACTCGTCGACCACTACACATGCCGTAAAGGCCAGCATCGCCCATACTACGATACACACTGTAATCGGCACAAGCCATGCAGCCATCATCTCTTCCACGTCATCCAACATACTGAGAATGCCGTTCCACATTGTTTCTCTCCCCTATTTCAGATAGCCGGTAAATTCGTACTCACCAGGCGCAACCTTGTACCATGTAAACGCCGCATCAGCAACATATATGCCTAACTCATCAAGAACCATAACAATCTTACAACCCTGATCACCGTCGAAATCCCGAGCACTCCAAGTAGCTAGATGAAAGACATGATTGGTCAATGCGGCCTCAAACGCAGAAATCGCATCAGCCTGCGAAGCATAACAATGCCCAAAAAGCGCATGGGTGGTACAAGCCTCAAAATCCAAATGAACTGGATGACTCTGGTTAATCATTGTGACACTCTGTAAAGTGTGTTGCGAATTGTAATGGCTTCCCTAACCGACAGTAGTGGGGAACCATCAAAAGATGGACAAGCAGCAATATCATCCCAAGTATCAATGCTCAACAAGAGGCGAGCGGCCAATGTTGCGACCCGGCGATTCCACCCAAGTTGCCCCATCATTAGATCCCGCGTTTCCAAAAAGTTCGACATGACTTTTCCCTTTTGTTAACCCTCTAGACCCACTTCAACCCCCCGAAGCTGCGTGAGCACTGCGCTCAAATCATCGTGCAAAGCCGGCCACAGGCGCACACCTTCCTGCATAGCCAGCATTTCTGCACGAAACCTTCTAATTGTCGCAGGTTGCCGGACCGAAGGCAGTATATCAAGTATCTCAAGTATCCGGTTTGCCTCAATCCGCTTGCTCCGCCGAAACATCACAGCCGCTAGGAGTCGCATATCTCGTAAAAGTCGTCTCATCATTAGATCCCGCGTTTCCAAAAAGTTCGACATGACTTTTCCCTTGTGCGTCCTATTGTTAACTACCCAATTATACCACACAAAATCGGCTTGTCAAATGAAAACTAGATAAATTAGCGAACTCCAAATGGCGAGAGTGCCATTTTGTCAACCCTCTAGACCCATTTCAACCGCCCGAAGCTGTGTAAGCACTGCGCTCAAATCATCGTGCAAAGCCGGCCACTGACGCACATCTTCCTGCATACCCAGTATCTCCGCGCGAAACCCCCTAATTGTCGCAGGGTGCCGAACCCTGGGCAGTGTATCAAATATCTCAAGTATCCGATTCGCTTCAATCCGCTTGCTCCGCTAAAACATCGCAGCCGCTAGGAACCGCATACCCTGTAAAAGTCGCCTCATTACATTACTCCACAATCTTGGAAAAACTGAAGACTGTTGAAGTCATCCTCAGAATCCCTATAGATGGCACCAGCATCCAGAACCATTTTGATCCACTCATTCGCATGTCCCTGCCCAAGCATAGCGTCACGAGTAGCCCGGATACGTTGTGCCGCTACTGCCCATGGGCGCGTCGATGCCTCTGCCTCTGCCGCTGCCTCTGCCTCTGCCTTCACCTTTGCTTGTATAACTCGCTCGCTCATACCGTACTCCTAGAAAGCAACCAATGCACAAAATCCGTATAACTGTCATCGTATGACCGAAAGGATTTAAAAGTAAATTCAGCGTCACCGACCCAAACCCTATTGGTCTGAAAACTGACATTAACCACCACATCAGGCTTAGCCCGCAAGCTGTTAGCACCCTGCGCATCCCACACAATATGAACAGGGTCTTCCAGCGAAAAACTCCGTAAAAACTGAGCCACGTCTACAACTGTCGCGACCCCGCCACACTCACAAGACGCCACCATATCTCGCGTAATGCGGTAAATATCATCAGAGTACAATTCCAGATCATTCGCCATGACCATCACACGATGCCATGAACAGGCACCAAGTCGATGAACCGGGATAATCAGCTCAAACGCTACTTTCATTACGATCCTCTCTTTTGCCAGTGCTTACATAGCGTCAAAGACAAGGGACACTAGATCCCCGCGATCCGCAAGCAATTGAAAGGGAGTGGGGCGAGCTAGCATGAGGCGCCCCTTGTCCTTGCCCGTCATCCACAAAACCTTTGTAGTCGTCACCTTCATTACGACCTGATTCTCCGCCTCAAACATATCGCACGGTTGCAACTCGTCAAATGTCATAGCTTCTCCTTGTGTCAATATGGCCATACCCTTTACAGCTAAACCAGCCGTAACGAAACGTGTATCTCGCAAAAGTCATCTCATCGGTTCATCTTGCATGCTCGAATAAACCAGCCAGGATCAAAATCACCATCAACTTCGTCATAAAGCTGACTAAGTTCTAGAATCACTGAATCAATGCCAGTCAGGCGTGTTGCCCCTTCCTGAACAGAAGTTCGATAACGGACACTGCGAAGCGTCCGCGCAAGCTGCTTGTACTCTTTTTTCGTCATAATCCACCTACTCCCCACAGTCCCGACGAAACTGGCCGGCGTCAAACAATTCAATATGCTTCTTACAAGCATCAGAAACCCGATAAGTTATCATGCGCACCGCTTCCGGTGCCATCACACTAGCCTGTATCGAAGGAACATTTCCTACCCTTCGGATTGCAATCGCAATCGCTTGGGTTAGTTGCTCTTGCTTCCGCTTCCGCTCTTGCTTCCGCTTCCGCTCTTGCTTCTGCTCCCGCGCCCGCTCCCGCTTCCCAAGACTGAAAACGAACTTGTACTCTTTTTTCGTCATAGCTTGTCTACTCCCCACAGTCCAAAAGGAATCGTGTCACATCGAATTGATCCATATTACCAGCACAAGCATCTGAAATCCGAAATGCTAGCATAGACACTACTTCTATGGCAAACAAATCATCCGTCACATAACGCTGGTTCCGAACGGCCCGTATCGCGGCTGCAATTGCTTGAATGAATTTATCCTGCACGACTCCATCCCCTTGAAGATGGGTGATAAACTCATCCCGCAATTCATCATCTTCATCGTAAACGTCAACGATGGACCCGAAGGAATAATCATTACCATTGACCAAGACAATTCCGGCATTAAAATCCACTGAAACAGTCGCGTCAGACTTAATCAACAAATCATGTGCCGCGGTCGAATCCCATACAATTCGTACAGGCGCCCCATCCCCTAAAGTTTGCGCTAGAGACAAAACCAGCGTATCCTGCCCAAACAAAAGATCCCGGGTAATGTCAAAAACCCGCGCAATCGGCACATTCTCTCCTATAACCAGCACTTTATGCCACGTATGGGCATCATTTGCAAAAACCGACACATTCAACTCAAACGCTACTCTCATCCAAACCCTCCAGTCCCAGAATGAACATATCTTTGTCAGTACCATCCCTGATGGTACACATAGGCATACACGCGCCCGCGACAGAGACAACACCATCCTTAAAATCAACACGAACAGTCGTGCCCGCTACAACCCCGGCTGGGCACCTCGGAACGTCCCAGATCATTGTAATTGGAGATCCATCCGCCCATCTCGATAGAATTCGCAATAATGGTCTGGTCTCTTCAACCGTGTAAATAACAGCGTCCAGCATATCTCGGACAATGTTGAAAACTTGATCACCTGTCAAATCCAATATAGGGCATAGAATTGACACACGACGCCAGGAGTGCGCCCCAGAATCAACAAACGGCACATTCAGCTCAAACTCCACGTTCATCGCGCGCTCCCCTCAAGGTTAGAAATAAACTCTAGTTGCCAGTTGCCACCAAAGGAAAAGGTCCGCTCGCCGACAAAAATCAACTGAGCGTCATAGTCAACACGTATCGTTACATCCGGCTTGATTGCAGCTTGCCCCGGCACATCATATACAATGTATGTGGCCGACTCTTTCGCTCTATTCTGGTAAACTTGCAACAACTGCATCAACCATTTGACTGCGCCAGGCATACTAGGTGACTTGATCTGCATAGCCGCCGTGACCCAGAAAACGTCATGAGGCGTCAAATCTAATCCATTGTCAACAATCCGTACACTCTGGCGCGCCGATATACCCAACTCAAACGCTACATACATCACAGGCCCCCTAGCATCAGGATAACCAGTACACCCACTACAATCACCACGTACACTGTGGGATTCAAGTCACCATTGTCATCACCACCGCCAAAATCGTCGAGAGTATGCTCAAATGTCATGTTTCACGCTGACCCCTCGAATCCGCACATGCTGAGAAACCAAGCCCGGTCGAAACAACCATTGTTTTTCGCGCAGACGAGCGCTAGCTGAAGAGCCGTCATTGCGACCGCGCCCCGTTCAAGAGGGGTATTTGCCAATTTCAGTGATTCCCTAACCGCCGACGCAATCAGTTCAAAATCTTTCTTAGTCATCTTTGCACCACCTCCACCAATGAGCCCAATCAAAATCACTGAAGAAAACGGAACAAACCACACCGACTTGCGCCGCCACATTGTCGCGCTCAGTAGAGTTATCAATGTGCTTGATAGCGTTGGCCAAATCTATAATGTTGTCAACAGTCATCGCAATCCTTTGTTGTTCCAGGTACTTTCACTATTTAAGAATACCAGATAAAGCCGACTTGTCAAATGAAAATTAGAAAAGCCCCCATAGGTGGCAGAATTCACTGTGAACAGGCGCCTGAGCGCTAACCCGTTGCCTCCGCTTCCAACGCCTCCGCCCGCGCCGCCCATACTTCCCTTGCCGCCGCCTCCCTTGCCGCCTCCGCCATCCCCGCTGACCCCCATGCTACCGCCCCCTCCGCCGCAGCCACCGACCGCGCCGCCGCCTCCGCCTCCTCCGCCGCCTCCGCCGCCCGCGCCGCCCCCACCGCCGCTTCCGCCGCTTCCGCCGCCTCCGCCGCCTCCGCCCACAATTCTGTCATTTTCACATCAATTGCCATAAGCGTTTAGCTCCTTGAAATAGGTATAAAATGCTTCCAGTGCCTCCGCCGCCTGTGTCGCCGCCCGCGCCGCCCGTATTGCCGCCACCTCCGCCACCCATGCCACCGCCCGCGCCGCCCGCGCCGCCCGCGCCACCGCCTCCGCCGCATCCGACGCATCCGCCGCATCCACCGCCTGCGCCGCCGACCGCGTCACCGCCTCCGCCTGCGCCGCCGACCGCGCCGCCACCCGCGCCGCCCCCGTTGCCGCCGTTGCTGCCTCCGCCCACAATTCTGTCATTTTCGCGTCAATTGTCATGATCGTTTATCTCCTTGTAATAGGCATAAAATGTTACCGCCACCTGTTCCACCTCTGCCCGTACCGCCAGGGCCTCCCTGGCGGCCGCCGCTGCCCGCGCCGCTGCTCGCGCCGCCGCCTCCGCCGCCCCCACCGTCCCCGCTAATTCCCATACGGCTGCCCGCGCCGCCGCCGCCCCGCCGCCCGTGCCGCTGCTCGCGCCGCCACCCGTGCCGCCGCCTCCGCCGCCCGTGCCGCCCCCGATGCCTCCACCCACAATTCTGTCATTTTCGCGTCAATTGCCATGATCGTTTAGCTCCTTGAAATAGGTATAAAATGCGTCCGTCACCTTCGCCACTTCCGCCCGTACCACCCGACTCTCCCTGGCAGTCGCCTCCGCTCCCTCCGCCGCTCCCGCCGCCCGCGCCGCCGCCTCCGCCGTCCCCGCTAACTCCCGTGCTATCGCCCCCATCGCCCACGGCGCCGCCGCCCGCGCCACCGCCCCCGCCGCCCACGCCGCCGCCCGCGCCGCCACCGCCCCCGCCGCTTCCGCCTCCGCCGCCGCCTCCGCCGCTTCCGCCCACAATTCCGTCATTTTCGCGTCAATTGCCATAATCGTTTAGCTCCTTGAAATAGGTATAAAATGCTTCCAACGCCGCCCGCGCTGCCTCTGATCGTATTGCCGCCAC